>JGI24023J19991_10000191_pt1 | contig 45281 bp, 49 predicted proteins | sample Cruoilmetagenom1_FD_19991 | JGI IMG/M metagenome (IMG submission 19991)
TTGCAATTTTGAGCGGGGTGCTAATCTCCTATCTCGTGGATTATTTCTTTTCAGCTTATAGTGAATGGCGTCCTATGTTCGCCGTTGGTCTCATACCTGCGTTGTTATTGTTTGTAGGGATGTTTTTCCTGCCGGAAAGCCCGAGGTGGCTCATCAAACACGGCTTTGACGATAAAGCCAGAGATATACTTGCCCGCATTAGGGGGACAACTGAGGTCGATAAGGAATTGTCCGGTGTTAAGGATACTCTAAAGCAGACCAAGCCCGATTGGCATGAATTGATAGGCCCTGTGATGCTCCCGGCGCTAGTGCTAGGTTTGGGTCTCGCTATGGTAAGGCAGCTTACCGGCCTCTCTCTCGCTACTTTTTATGCGCCAACTATCTTCGAGCTTGCCGGTTTTCATTCAGCTTCGACCGCCATACTTGAGACCGTGGGCATGGGTATTGTGTTCGTTGTTATGTCCGTTGTGGCGATGAATCTTATGGACAGACTGGGGAGAAGACCCCTCATGCTTTTGGGACTGGCGGGAATGTGCGTAGGACTAATTGTTCTGGGAATAACCTTCTATCTTCAAAAAACCGGCGGAGGGCTTTTGGGCTATCTATCTGTGGCGAGTCTCATCTTTTTCGTTGCCGCGTGGACGATAGGTCCCGGAACCGTTGTTCAGCTTGTGATCTCAGAGATATATCCACTTAGCTTAAGAGGGGTTGCTATGAGCGCGGTAACTGCAGTTATCTGGGCTACCTATCTGGTTGTCACGTTAACTTTTCTTAGTTTAATTGACCTATTGGGAAGACCGGACACTTTCTGGCTCTATGCGGTACTCAGCATTGTGTCTTTCATCTACGTATATTTCTACATGCCGGAGACAAAGGGCTTAAGCTTAGAAGAGATCGAAGAGCATTGGCACAAGGGCAAAAGCGGGCCGAAAATATGAAGTTGATATAAATATTACTTCAATTACCCCTGTTATAATAAGTCCGGAGTACAAAAAAGTCCTATAAATGTGAGGTCATTTGAATGGCTAGGAAGCGTGTATTTTTCATGAATCAAACTTCAACCTTGTTTGGGTGCAATACAAGCCTCAAACCTCTTTAGTAATAATTAATCTTAATCAGATTTGTCCCTTGTGATATAGAAAGTATTAGAAATATGTAAAAATGTTATAATATAAAACGTAAAAAATCTGATATATTAGAAGGTGTATTCTTATGAGGAGGGCCAAACTAAAATGAAAAACATATATAAACTATCTGTTACGCTTACTCTAGGAGTATTAATCTCAGCATTTGGCATATTTACTATAGGGCAATTAACTACTGATACTGCATCTGCACAAGATGAAGGGTACTACCAGGAGGATCAAGATAATTTTGAAAGTCCTCAGTATGATGAACTTAATGATGATGCTGTTTTTGATGAAAATGAAGATCAAAACCCTGACCCGGAGTTTATGGAGGAAGTAGAGCCGGGAGAATATGATCAGTCTGACGATGTCACAGAATTAGATGATAATAATTATTGAGCTAACTGCTTCTATTAATTTCAAAATGTTATAGATTTCAGTTAATAAATATTGTACATTGGTTATAGGGTGGTTTATATAACCCGGTTGGGAAATCAAATTAGTATGAAAAACCTAAAGGAGGTATTGGTTCTATGTTAAGAAGTTTCATATTGTTTGCTGGATTGTTTTTAGCTTTAGGATTGGCTGGTTGCCCTCAACAGGCAGAGCAGCCCGTTGGCGATGCTGAAGTTACAGAAGAAGAGGTTGTAATCGAAGAGGTTCCTGCAGATAGTGGTGCTGAAGCTCCTGCAGATTCCGACACTATGGAAGAACCGCCTGCTGATGCAGGTAGCGACGATGGTGCTGGAGATGACAATAGTCAATAATCTTTTTATTAAGCAATAAGATTATACAAAATTGGGCAAGGTGGGGGGGATGAATATTATCCCCCTTATTTAAAAAACAATACAAAGCGGTAACCGGAATTTTTTAGATATTGGAACAGGGGTGAGTAATACGTTGTACAAGCGTTTATCTATAGCAATTATATATCAGAACTAAGCTATACATATAGTTGAGCTTTAAGATTTCTCTTAATTACTACAAGTCTAGCTATAAATACAAATATATTTGATATAAGTAGACAGTGAAGAATAGAAGATAATCAATGCATTCTTGTATACGTATTCTATCGAAGATACAATACTAGCTTATGAAATCATTTGAAGATTCTATGAATGAATTAAAGGAAATCGTTGATAAACTCCAAAGTGGAAACCTCCCTCTTGAAGAATCCATTAAGCTTTTTCAAGAAGGTACCAAACTAATAGCTCTTTCTCATAAAAAACTCGATCAAATACAGAAAAAGGTTAAGCTTCTTATAGAAGAAAAAAATGGTGAGCTCACAACCAAGGATTTTGATACTGAAGAATAATAGCTATGGGATTTAATATAAAGAGTTACCTTGCAACAAAAAGGGAGTTAATAGACAGAAAATTGGACTCTCTTCTTAAATACTCTCCAAAATCTATCACTCCGCTAGAAGAATCTATAAGATATAGTGTGCTTTCTGGTGGTAAAAGACTAAGACCTATACTGATGATTGCTTCAAACGAAGCCTTTGGCGGTAATGACGAAACGGCGCTTCCCATAGCTTGTGCGCTAGAGATGATACACACGTACTCACTAATTCATGACGACCTTCCTTGTATGGATGATGACTCACTGAGAAGAGGTGTTCCTACCAATCATAATGTTTATGGTGAAGCAGTTGCAGTATTAGCTGGTGATGCGCTATTAACCGATGCGTTTAGCCTTATGATTAGGGAAGGTTTAAGTAGCGGATTGCGCCCTAAAGTACTTATAGAAGTAGTAGCTGACATATCTGAGGCTGCTGGATCAAGTGGTATGATAAGAGGGCAAGCAATTGACCTGGCTCTTGAAGGAATAAAAGATGTTTCTGTCGACCAGGTAGAGAAAATGCATTCACTCAAGACAGGCGCCTTAATAGAAGCTGCTGTTAATACAGGGGCAAAGATAGGGGGAGGAAGTGAAAAGGAAATCAAAAGATTAACTACTTATGCAAGAGCCCTTGGACTCGCATTTCAGATTGTGGACGATATCTTGGATATTGAGGGGGGAAAATTAATAGGAAAAGAAGTCGGAGCAGATGCGCGAAATAAGAAAACAACCTATCCTGAGCTTGTAGGGCTTAAGAAATCAAAAAAGAAAGCTGAAGATTTAACAAAAAAAGCATTAAAATCATTGAAAGACTTCGATGACAAAGCAACTCCGCTTAGAGAAATTGCTCTTTACCTAGCAAATAGAAATTTCTAATCTTAGATCGAGATTCAAAGACTAAAATGGGGAAATCCGTAAATAAACAAAGACTAGATCTTCTTTTGGTAGAGCGGAACCTTGCTACCTCGAGAAATCAAGCGCAAGCTCTCATTATGGAAGGAGTGGTCTATGTAAATGGACAAAAAGTAGATAAATCTGGGACACTTCTAAAAATCGATTCAGAAATATTAGTCAAGAACTCATCCCTAAAATATGTGAGCCGAGGAGGGCTAAAACTTGAAGGCGCTCTCAAACATTTTCAAATTGATGTTAAGGGTTGTGTGGCGCTTGATATCGGAGCTTCTACCGGAGGGTTTACTGATTGCCTGTTGCAAAACGGCGCATCTAAAGTTTATGCTCTGGATGTAGGGTATGGTCAGCTTGACTGGAAGTTAAGAAATGATGATAGGGTCATTGTGATGGAAAAAGTAAATGCCCGACATATGAAAGAAGGCGATATTCCAGAGAAAGCAGATGTTGTTGTAATGGATGCATCCTTTATATCACTCACAAAGATCATTACCCCTTCAATCATATTCTTGAAATCTGAAGGTTTATTGATAGCCCTTATAAAACCTCAGTTTGAAGTAGGCAAAGGAGAGGTAGGAAAGGGCGGTATTGTGAGAGATGAGAATAAGCACAAAGAGGTCGTCGATAAAATAATCAAGCATTTAGAGAGCTTGAATTTTAATATTAAGGGCGTAATGCCTTCACCAATTTTAGGAGCTCAGGGCAATAAGGAGTTTATAATAGTCGCTAATAAAGGCTAAACTAGCCTCATATCATTTGACAAACTTGTAATTCCCTGCAAACTATAGCAAATTATTTCTCGGAGGAACAGTTATTAATGGCCGAAAGAATTAAATCAGGAATCAAGAGACATCGTCAAAGTCTTAAAAAAAGAGAAAGAAATACTGTAATTAAATCTGATCTTAAGACACAACTTAAAAAGTTTGAATCAGTGCTTGAAAGTAAGGATACTAACTCAGCTCAACAGGTACTTAAAGAAACAGAGATTAAATTAAGAAAGGCAGCATCCAAGGGTGTTATTAAGAAAGAAACTGCCTCGAGAAAAGTCTCAAGAATTTCAAAAAGAGTAGCTGCTCTTTCCTCTTAAGTTGTTATCCCATCATAGTTTTTATTAATTTTAATTGCATAGATCCGTCAATAGTTTAGTGAGGTGGAAGTTTCTAGGTATGTAACTCATCTTTAATTTTTTATCACACTCTAATAGCAACTTCATTATTCTGTTAATATCTTGATAGCTATACTTTTTTAGATCTTGGCTTAGATAGTAGAACGCTCCTGGTGACATCTTCAGTTCTTTTGTTATATCTGCCTTTGGCGTATTTCGGTCTGTAAGTTCTTTTGCTTTCCATATTAGCCTAAAACGCCAAATTAATCTGCTCAACACTGAGAGTGGTTCTTCCCCTTGTTTTTCTAGGTCTAAAAGCGCTTTCTGAGCTTCCCTTTTATTCTTTTTAGATATTGCATTTATTAGTGCAAAAACGTCTCCAAACTTTGCTTTCCTTGTATGTTTTTCAATATCTTCTATTTCAATAGTCTTTCCTTCTGAACGGTACAGTGAAAGTTTAATAACTTCATTGTGAAGTTCTTTTAGGTCTTCTCCTACGAGAGATATTAATGTCTGAGCTGCTCCGGGTGATATAGTGAGTCCTAATTTCTGAGCCTCATCTCTTACTAAAGAAGCCGTATTGTCTTTGCCAATAGTAAAATTGAACTTTTGCGCTTCCTTTGATTTAATTTTAGGCGCTTTGCCGTCTGAGAAAATCAAAACTATAGACGCTGAAGGGGATGGTGATTCAAAATATGGTTCGAGCTTAGATAATTCTTTGGCTTTTAGTTTGTCGGCATTCCTAACAACTACAATTTTTTTACTGCTAAACATTGGCGCAGTAGAAGCATCTTCTAAAATCTCTTCACCAGATGTAGCTTCTCCGTGAAAGACTATATAGTTCATCTCATCTTGAGTTCCCAACGCTTTGATTTTTAACTCATTGAGCGCTTTGTCGATAAGATGCGATTGATCACCCGTAAATATATAGACAGGATTTATATTGCCATTAGCAACATCCTTAATAAATTCATCATATCCTGATTTTGAAGATTTCTTTCCGTTCATTATTTTAATTTAAAAAAGGGTTTGAATAAGAATTGTTATTATTGAGATTATATTCCGGTAGTCCGTATTAAGCAAACTAAATTTGGGATTGCCTCTTGTTATTGATTACAATATAACCAAAATGAACAATCTTAAGAAAAATTCAGTTATTTATAAACACTTAAATCAGATACGGTATAAAGAGGCTCTTCAAGTTCAAGAGAACGCATTTCAAAATATTAGACAATCTAAATTAAAAACGCCTGGATACTTGTATTTACTCGAACACTACCCGGTAATAACTAATGGGCGTTTCGGGAAAGGTGATAACTATATACTCCCGGTAAATCAGATAGAGAAGATGGGAGTGGAAGTCTTTAATACAGAGCGTGGAGGGGAACTTACCTATCATGGACCGGGCCAACTTGTGTCATATCCTATATTAGATCTAAGGATATTTAACCTTGGTGCAAAAGCTTATATAAACTCATTAGAACGGGTACTTATAAACACCTTAGATGATTTTAAAATTGATTCCTATAGAAGGGAATCCTATCCAGGGGTCTGGACAAATGAGCAAAAGATAGCCTCAATAGGCGTGGCTATAAAGAATGGCATAACAATGCATGGTTCGGCCCTTAATGTGAGTACGGACTTAGACGCTTTCTCGATGATTGTTCCATGCGGTATTAATGATGTAGTTGTGACTTCAATGGAGAAGACTCTAGGGTCTGATGTTTCAATTAAAGATGTGGCTAAAAGCTTTATTAAGCATTTTAAGATAGTTTTTAATACAAGTATTATAGAGTGGCCCATGCCAGAGTTAACTAACAAGGACCTTTGATGTTTGTCTTTGAATTAATAAAAACTAGGATGCGATTTCTAATGCATTGAAGAAATAATTGATTTCGGAGTCAGCAGATTCAGGGGAATCAGATCCGTGCACTGTGTTTTCTTCGATGTTAGTGGCAAAGTCTTTTCTGATTGTTCCCTCAGCAGCCTCTTCGGGATTAGTTGCGCCCATTATCTCTCTATTTTTGGCGATTGCATTCTCACCTTCAAGTACTAGAATCACTACAGGTCCTCTAGACATAAAATCCGTGAGAGATCCAAAAAACGGTCTTTCTTTATGTACCACATAAAATCCCTCAGCGTCGGATTTAGTAAGCTTTATTCTTTTGAGCGCAACTATTTTTAGTCCGTTCTTTTCGAATCGTGAAATAATTTCGCCAATAATGTTTTTTTCAACTCCATCTGGTTTAATAATAGATAATGTACGTTCCAATTTTATTCCTCCGAGATAATATTTTTTCCTTAATTTTTTCCGTATTTTGAGTTTTGTCAAATTAGCTTCTAATATTACAGAGTTAGCGAAGCTTTAAGTGAACTTTGCAAAAATAAGTGGTATATTTCAATATTCCTATTAAATACGGTAATTTCCTGGTAATGTGTGCATACAAAAAAATACATATAAGGAAGCATTTGGATGAGCAAACCTGAAAAAAATATGAAGGATAGCGGCGCTGCGGTGAAGCAAGGATTTTTTAGAAGACTTTGGGAGGGATGGAAGAAAATAGCCCGAAAAATTGGTGACTTTAACGCGCGGGTTATTCTAACAATTTTTTACTTCATACTGCTTAGCCCATTTGCTTTAATGCTAAAACTGTTTACGGATCCACTTGAATTAAAAAACAAAAAACATGTTGGATGGCATGATAAAGAAAACAATACAGAATTATCTGCTCTAGAAAAAGCAGCTAGGCAATCTTAAACCTCTCTTCTCAGGAATTTGTATTCATAGACAAGAAAATATAATGTTAAGTTTTAAGGAGCTTTTAGATTATGTATATACTAGGTATTTCATGTTATTTCCACGATGCTGCAGCAACGCTTATTAAGGATGGCGTAGTAGTAGCTGCTGCCGAAGAAGAACGATTTAGCAGAATAAAGCATGACTTTGAGTACCCCGAGAATGCAATAAAATTTTGTCTCAATTTAGAGGGTATAGAACCTCAAGATCTTGAATATGTAATGTTTTTTGAAAAACCTTTCGTTAAGTTTGAACGTCTGCTTCTCTGCACAATGCAGTCATTCCCAAGATCTATGAAACTATTTAGAGAGGCAATGATTACTTGGCTCGGAGATAAGTTGTGGATTAAACACCTCTTACAAAAGGAATTAGGAGTTGACTCGTCCAAGATTCTATTCAGTGAGCATCACCTATCTCATGCCGCAAGCAGCTTTTATTGCTCTCCTTTTAATGAAGCTGCTATACTAACAGTTGATGGTGTAGGAGAATGGACGACAGCAACTCTAGGCGTTGGTCGTGGAACAGACATTAAGCTAATAAAAGAAATCAAATTTCCACATTCTCTTGGTCTTTTATATAGCGCGTTTACTGCATTTTTAGGGTTTGAAGTTAATGAGGGAGAATACAAGGTTATGGGGATGGCTCCTTTTGGAAATCCTAAATACGTAGAACAGGTATATGAAGTTGTAAACGTTGATGATGAAGGCGGATTTGAACTTGATATGGATTACTTCTCATTTCATTATTCTTCTGAAAAGACATTTACCAAAAAATTTGAAAGGCTTTTTGGTGAGCCTAGAGATCCTAAAGCCAATTTCTTTACAGATGCTAGTGGCTATCCTTCATATTTTGGAGATAAACCCTCCGACTACGATGAAATCGCTAAACAAAACCAATACTATGCTGATATAGCTGCAAGCATCCAAGTGGTTACAGAGCAAATAATGGTTAAAATGGCAAATTATGCGCATAAAGAAACCGGCTTAAAATATCTGTGTATGGCTGGAGGAGTTGCGCTCAATAGTGTCGCTAATAGAAAAATTCTGTCTGAGACACCTTTTGAAGAAATATATATTCAACCGGCAGCAGGGGATGGCGGTGCTTCAACGGGCGCTGCCCTATATGGGTACCATGGAATACTTGGGAAACCGAGAAATTTTGTCATGGAGCACGCTTATTGGGGAGAAGAACATAGCGCGGCTGATACAGAACATTTTTTAAAAGAGAATAACATTCCTTACGAGCTAATTGAGGATGATCAGAAATTATTTGATAGGGTGGTAGACAACATTCAAAACGGTAAAGTCATTGGTTGGCATCAGGGTAGGTTTGAATGGGGCCCACGCGCTTTAGGTAATAGAAGTATATTAGCTGATGCTAGAAGCGCTGAGATGAAAGATATCGTTAATGTGAAAATCAAATTCAGAGAACCATTTAGACCATTCGCTCCATCAATTTTGGTAGAAAAGGCAGGGGAATATTTTGATTTAGATGAACCAGAGAAGCACTATCCGGCAAGATTTATGTTATACGTAACAAATGTCCGTGAGAATAAAAGAGCTATTCTGCCTGCAATTACTCATGTGGACGGAACAGGTAGACTTCAGACTGTTAGAAAAGAGCTAAATCCTAAGTACTATAAATTAATAGAGACTTTCGGAGATGCAACAGGAGTTCCCGTACTATTAAACACCTCGTTTAATCTAAAAGGAGAGCCGGTTGTAAATACTCCTGCAGAAGCGTTTAACTCTTTTAGCGCAAGCGGTATGGATTTGTTAGTATTAGGTAATTATCTCGTTACGAAGAATAACTAAATTAAAATGTTATTTTTTTATTAGGAGGATATTGAAATGTCTTTTTTGAAAAGCATAACAAATAGAATGGGAATAATAGGAGAATTATTACAATTTTTCCTACAAAATAAGTGGTGGTGGATTACACCCATGCTTCTCATATTATTAATGTTTGGTCTTCTAATTGTATTTGCTCAAAGCTCAGCAGTGGCTCCTTTTATCTATACGCTATTTTAAAATTTAGCTTGAAGAGCCCTTGGCATACTCTTAATAAGGTGATTATAAGTTTATAAATGACTTGTTTGATATACAAAAACAAAGTTTTCATCTAGCTATAAAATTAATGCTGATTTCATTTTGGATTACTTTCAGAGAAAAATGGGAAACGACGAGAAAGAAATTTTGACCTTTCCGTTATATCACATAAAATCAAGACCCAAATATACAATATAATGACGATTCATAATTAATGGATTCGATAGGAGGCGTTAAATGGAAAGATTTGTAATTCCACATCAACATGAGATCACAAAGGAAGACAGAAGAAGTCTTAATCAACATGGATCTCTTATTTTATGGTTCACAGGACTACCTAGTTCAGGAAAATCCACAATTGCAAACGAGCTAGAAAAGAAACTCATAACAATGGGAACCAGAACATATATTCTTGATGGAGATAATATTAGAATGGGTCTCTGTAAAGACCTAGGATTTTCTGAAGATGACAGAGGAGAAAACATAAGACGAATAGGCGAAGTTTCAAAACTGTTTGTTGATAATGGCTGCATTGTACTCTCGGCATTTGTCTCCCCATACATTAAAGACCGCGATGGCGTAAGAGAACTAGTAGAAGACGGAGAGTTTGTAGAAGTTTTTGTAGATGCTCCACTAGAAGTTTGTGAAGAGAGAGATGTTAAAGGTCTTTACAAAAAAGCAAGAGAGGGAATTATCAAAGGCTTTACAGGTATAGATGACCCATACGAGGCGCCTCTAAATCCAGAGATAACAATTGATACCAGTATTCTTAGCTTAAAAGAGGGCGTTGAATCTATTCTTGATTATCTTGAGAAAAAAGGAGTTCTTCCTAAGAACTGATCCTGCTTTTTAAGGATTAGTATTCAGGAATATTAATACTGGTGACTGGGGCAGGCCTTAAAGGCCCTCATTTACGTGAGAGATTACGAATTGAAGGCAACGAAGTCGTATGTATGGATAATTTTTGCCGAAAGACCAGATAATATAAAGGGTCTTTTTAAGAACTCGTATTTTGATGTGATAAGGGACGGGATCTATCAACAGCTCTATATTAACGTTGACGAAATATACAATCCTGCCTGCCCAAACTCACACATCCACTACAAGTTTGATTCTGTTCAAACTATTAAGGTTATTGTTACAGGTTCCATTTATATGTTTGGTCTGGCAAAGAGGCTAAAAATAAAAAATCTAAGCTTTCAGAAGCGAAATTTGTGAATTTAAGTTAATNAAATGAAAGGATCAGCGGGAGTTCAGTAAAAATCAACCATCTTTGGGAAAAAGATTGCATTCCATTTACTACTGTAGACCTTAGAGCNCAAGACTTATTACTTTCAGGTGGTGGATAGCACTAGGAACGAAATATATGCAATGAATTTTTTTCGCTAAGTCTTGAGGAATTTTAACCGCAAACTGCAAATAATAAGGTAAACTTGTAAATAGATTTCAAAGATAAAAACTGCTTGACTTTGTAATGTCATATGTATTATCATCCTATTGGAGCGGTGATTTATTTAAGTCGATNTAAATGTCTGCAATTAAAGTAAAAAATCAAATGAGNAACGAGTTATCTAACCTCCTAACAAATATAGCGAGTAAATCGAGAGNTGCAGCTGCAGAACTGTCTAGAGCTGGCTCAGGATTAAAGAATAATGCTCTTAACAAAATGGCTCAGGATCTTGTTGAAAAAGCCGATTACATAATAGCTGAAAACCAAAAAGATGTAGACGAAGCAGAATCAAAAGGCCTTTCCTCAGCAATGATTGATAGACTTACCTTAACACCTGAAAGATTGGAGAAGGTGGCTAAAGGGCTTAGAGAAGTTGCTGTTTTAACTGATCCTGTTGGTGAAGTCATCCGTATGTGGACAAGACCCAACGGTCTTAAAGTGGGACGTATGAGAATCCCTCTTGGAGTCATAGGGATCATATACGAATCTAGACCCAATGTAACCGCTGATGCAGCTGGACTTTGTCTTAAATCAGGCAATGCAGTGATATTACGAGGTGGATCCGAAACAATTAGATCAAATATGGCTATTGGGCAAATACTAAGGAATGCTTTATCAGAAACAGGGCTACCAGAAGATGCAATTCAAATAATCCCGGTTATTGATAGAAACGCTGTGCTCGAAATGCTGAAGCTAGATGAACTCATAGATCTAATTATTCCTAGAGGCGGGGAAGGGCTAATAAGATTTGTTGCTGAGAATTCTCGAATTCCTGTCCTTAAACACTACAAAGGAGTCTGTCATATTTTTGTTGATGAAAGCGCTGATCTTGAAATGGCAGAAAATATCTGTGTAAATGCCAAGGTACAGCGTCCGGGTGTTTGCAACTCCATGGAAACAATGCTAGTACACGAAAACATTGCTGAATCTTTCTTGCCAAAAATTAGCAAAGCTTTTTCAGAAAACAAAGTTGAATTGAGAGGGTGCAAAAGAACCAGAGAAATAATTTCTGAAGTTACAGATGCAAATGAAAATGATTGGTATGAAGAGTACCTAGATTTAATATTGAGCGTTAAAGTAGTAAAAGACATGAANGATGCGGTAGAGCACATTGAGAAATATGGATCTATGCATACTGAGTCCATTATTACTGAAAGCTATGCNAATTCGCAAGATTTTATTAACGGTGTTAATTCTTCTACCGTTATGGTCAATGCATCGACCAGATTTAGCGACGGTTTCGAACTAGGTTTAGGAGCAGAGATAGGAATCAGCACTTCAAAGCTTCATGCCTTTGGTCCGATGGGTCTGGAAGAACTAACAACAACCAAGTTTATCGTTCTAGGAGAGGGTCAGATAAGAGAATAATTCCATCTATTAAAGGAGGATGGTAATGAGACAAGCTAGGTTAAAATCGAAGAAACGCAGTCGATCTACCAAAGTTCAGACCAGAGTAGAGCAAAGATCGAAAAACTCCGAAGAATCTGTAAAAAAGCTTTTAAAGAATTCTTTTGAAGACTACTCAACAGAAGAACAAAACTTAAATGAAGACAACTTCTTTAAGGAAGAAATCGGCGAAAAGTTAATAAATGAACTTTCTGAAAATGAAGTTGATATAAAAAACAACGCTTCTAAAGAAGATACTTCTGAGACCGAAACACCTAAATTTACTCCCGATGAAGAGTTTAGACTTCTCCAAGTATATTTCAAAGAAATGGGCACTGAACCTCTTCTGACTCCAAAAGAAGAAATCGAAGTATCCGCCAAAATTAAACGATGTGAAAGTAAAGCTGTTGAAGCCAAAATGTTTATGGAAACAATATTTCAAAGGAGTTTAAGTAATACTCTCAAAAACACCATCTCTAATGTAGAAAAAACCACTGGAGCTAGAAAACTTTTACACTCTCATAAAAAAAATAAGAGCACAGCCATAAAATCTAAACTTGAAAAAGATCTAGCTAGAAAAAGTATAAGGAGATCTATTTTACTTTCCAGAGTGTATCATTTAAGAGCAAAGCGATTTAAAGAAAGATTCATTAAAGCTAATCTCAGATTAGTTGTAAGTATTGCAAAAAGATACATGAGCCGTGGACTACCGCTTCCTGATCTCATTCAGGAGGGTAACGTGGGGCTTATGAGAGCGGTAGAAAGATTTGATCATACAAAAGGATATAAGTTTTCCACATATGCTTCATGGTGGATACATCAGGCTATATCAAGGTCTTTATTAGACCAGACAAGAACTATTAGGGTGCCGGTTTATGTATTGGAACAGGCTTCTAAAGTACATAGAATAAGTTCCATCATGAATAAGGAAATAGGAAGAAAACCACTACCCGAAGAAATATCTAAAAAAACAGGAATCTCTGTAGAAGGAGTAAAAAGAGTTCTTGAAGCTACAAAAGAAGTAGTACAGTTGGACTCTCCTGTTTTGGATGGGGAAAAAACAACGTTGCTAGATTTTATACCTGATGATATATCGAGCACTCCGGACTATGCATTTGCAAAAGCAACTCTTACCATAAAAATTAAAGACGCTCTTTCCACACTTACACCGAGGGAAGAACAAATTTTAAAAATGAGATTTGGAATAGATTTTGAAACGACATTTACCTTAGATGAAATTGGTAAACACTTCGAGCTCACAAGAGAGCGTATTAGACAAATTGAAAAGAGATCGCTAGAGAAACTTGAAGGGTCTGAAGTTGGAACCATATTAAAAAGCTTTCTTGAGTAGAGCTGGTGCTTTTAGGACTTACCTTAAAAAACTTTACTATTATTGAAGACCTATCTGTAGGCCTCAGTTCCGGTTTGAACATTATCACCGGTGAGACAGGTGCAGGAAAATCTATAATCGTAGATGCTGTGAATATTATCCTAGGTGATAAAGCCTCTGCGGAAAATATAAAGACAGGAAAAGAAGAAGCTCATATAGAAGCGCTTTTTGATATTTCAAAAGATGAAACAATCAAAGAGAGGTTAGTTAAATCGGGGTTTGATACTTCCTCTGGAGAATTCCTCATAAAACGAGTTATTTACAGGAGCGCAAGAAGCCGAGTTTTTATTAACGGTAGTCTTTCAACTTTAACCCTCTTATCTACAATTACACAGGGACTTGTTGATATCTTCAGCCAACACGAACATCAAAGCCTTTTAAGAGAAGAAAATCATCTGAAAATTATAGATGATTTTGGAAAGAGCGGAGATGAAGCATCACATTTAAGAGATAGGTACCAGAATTATTTGCTAGTTAAAAAGCAGCTGAATGAGCTTGAGCAGTCAAAGAAAGACAAAACAGAAAAAGAGGACTACCTCAAATATCAATTAAACGAGATTAAAAATGCTGCGCTTACAATAGGTGAAGATGAAAAACTTGAAGAAGAGAAACTAAAACTTATTCATGCAGAACGACTGGAAACTTCTGCAGCCAGCGCATATGAATCACTTTATGAAAAAGAAAACTCTGTTTTAGGAATATTGCAAAAACTTTCTAATGATTTTAAAGAAACAGCAAGTATTGATTCTAGACTGAGTGAGATANGGGAGTCAATAGAAAAGGGAATGCTGCAATTGGAGGAAGCTGCTTTTTCAATAAGAGATTACACATCCGAGCTTTCATCAGATTCTGGAACACTTGANATCATTGAAGACAGNATTCATTTGATTAACGATCTTAAAAGAAAATACGGAGATACAATTCCCCAGATAATTCAAAAATGTGATGAAATTGAACGTGAATTAAGCAACATAAAACATTTTGACGAACATGTTAGATCCCTAACTGAAGAATCAGAGACTTTAATCAAAGAATTATTAAAGTTAGCCAAAACACTGTCTAAAAAAAGAAAACAGTCATCAAACAAATTAACCGAAATTTTAGAAGAAGAATTAAAAGAAGTAGGTATTAAGGAAGGCAAATTCCATATACAATTTAAGGATAAGGATATATCCTCAAGCGGCATAGATGAAATATCTTTTTTGTTTTCAGCAAATCCCGACGAAAATCCCAAACCCCTGACTAAAGTAGCCTCAGGTGGAGAGTTGTCGCGTATTATGCTTGTACTTAAAGAAGTGATTGCTAGAGTAGAGGGTGGGTCCGTAATTATTTTTGATGAGGCTGACTCAGGCGTAGGAGGAGCAATAGCAGAAGCTGTAGGACAGAAAATCAAGAATCTTTCCCGGTCCTATCAAGTTATTTGTATTACGCATCTTCCACAAGTGGCAAAATTTGCAGACTCGCATCTTACAGTATCAAAAACCTATGATGACAATAAGACACAGGTCACTATAAAGAGTTTAGAGGGAGATGAGAGAGTCATAGAGCTTGCAAGAATGATAGGCGGCTTTAACATCACTCAAAAAACCTTGGATGCTGCTCAAGAAATGTTAAAACACTGATAATACTACTTACACTATCGAAAAAAAACGTTAGAATTGTCTTTAGAACTATTAAAGGATTAATATAAGAAATGAAAAATCTACTAGTAACAGGTGGGGCTGGGTTTATAGGAGTTAATTTTATCCGCTATCTTTTGGAGGAATCTGACTACGAAGGAAGAGTAATAAATGTAGATAAACTCACATATGCCGGTAATCCTGAGAGCCTGTCCGATATAGAAGCAAATTATACTGATAGATATGTTTTTGTTAAAGCTGATATAGTAGATAAAAACACTATTTCTACAATCTTTGATAAATATGAGATTGATGGAATATGTCACTTTGCTTCTGAATCTCATGTAGACCGTTCGATAACGAGTCCTGATGAGTTCATAAGAACAAATATCCTAGGAACATATAATCTTCTTGAAATTGCTAGAGAAAGAGGAGGGCGAATTCGTTTATTTCATCATATAAGTACTGATGAGGTCTTTGGAAGTTTAGAAAAAGAAGAATATTTTACAGAAAACACTTCATATAATCCCAGCAGCCCTTATTCTGCTTCAAAAGCTTCTTCTGATCACTTAGTAAGATCTTACAATAAGACTTATGATCTTCCCGTAACGATTTCAAACTGCTCTAATAATTATGGTCCTTTTCAGTTTCCTGAAAAGCTCATACCCCTTATGCTATTAAATGCAATTGAAGACAAGGCGCTTCCTGTTTATGGCGACGGTCTTAATATAAGGGACTGGCTTTATGTTCGAGATCACTGCATCGCAATCTGGGCGATCATGAAAATAGGTAGAATTGGGGAGACATATAATATCGGTGGTAGAAATGAAATGGAGAATATTAAAGTTGTTGAGATGATCTGTGATTATCTTGATGTCATTTTAGGTAAGAGGACTAATAGAGAAAGTAGAAGGAGTCTTATTTCCTTTGTTGCAGATCGCGCCGGTCATGACAGACGCTACGCCATTAACTCAAATAAGATTACATCTCAACTTGGTTGGATGCCGGTTGAATCTTTCGAAACCGGGCTGCTTAAAACTATTAAATGGTATTTAGCCAATGAACAATGGATAAAGAGTGTTCGTAGCGGAGAATACCTAAACTGGATAAAACAACATTACAGCTGATTGACTGCCTTTCTTAAGATTTCTTAAAGACATCAGCGGTACGTAGCAAATACAACAGCAGCTACTACCGTAGTCCATAGCCCTTTCTTATCTCCTACCGCAGTTTGAGTGACATTAATCGTTCTTACGATATGATCACTAATCTTCCAGATATCTTTTTGTTCGTCATAACTTTTATCAGGATCAAAAGGGACACCTAATGTAGTAGCTAACATATATGCCGCAAGGTCTTCGGCATATTCACCCGCCACTGTATCATTCTCTCCAAAGCTATGATGCTCCGATATATACCCATGCCTGGAGGAATCCTTGGGAATTGCAACACCCGCCGAAGCTGCAACTAGACGGTTGGGTTCGTTGGTAGCATTCTCACTCATTACTACGTGAAGTATTTGTCCCGGAAATAAATTCTTAAGCTCACTTGCTCTTTGTACAAGTTGACAATCGGGGGGGAAGATACTTGATACCTTAACCAGATTGTACTGCGCTATTTTGGCATTCCTAAGCGCCATCTCAAAGCTGGTCAGCTTTTCTTTATGCCTTCCTACTCCCTTAGTTATGAATGCTGTTTTAGGTATTAACAAATGAATCCTCCATTAGTAAAGTGCGTAATTTTTATACCATTGTAGACCAATTGTCAATGACGTTTTACATAATATTTAATAAGAGTGATAAAAACTGTTATATAGAATGAGCAGTGCTTCTAAAAATGGTATAAAGATTTTACCATTTAGCATATTATTAGATTCCTAAAAGTTACTTGAAAATTTGTTTTTCATTAATATTTTATAATTATGAAATCAATAGAATTGATAGATGAGGTAACTAAATATGACAATTACAATTGAACCATATACGATTAATTCAGAGATTGAAAACTCTATGTCACCTATAACTTTATGGGGTATCTATTTGGATAATAAAGAGATTTCCACAACTTCAACAAAAGAGCAGGCTCAAAATACAAAAGAGTGGGTGGAAAACTGGCTAAACATCGCAAATTAAGAACTATTGTACCATCCATCCTCCTGGCCCCGTTGTTGCATAATAGTTATACAACAACGGGGTTTTTTATTATTGCATAATATTGAAGAAACTGCTAAGTATCCTTCTAAAAAAGGTCTATACCTTTGACGATATTCCAACTTTAAGAGTATATTAGTAAGCATTCTACAAACACAGAGAAACAACAGGATTAATAAATGATGAAAGCTATCGTTACGGGAGGAACTGGATTTATTGGGGGCAAGCTTGTAGAGGCTCTTGTAGAAAAGGGCTTTGAGGTACGTTGTCTTGTCAGAAAAACAAGTAATGTCTCCCGTCTTAATGAACTTGGAGTAGAACTATTCTATGGAGATTTAGGAGACCTAGAGGCGCTGCAGAATATTACTGATGGTGGCGATATAGTGTTCCATCTTGCCGCACTAGTAACAGACTGGGGTAGAGCAGAGGACTTTAACAGATATAACGTTCTTGCCACTAAAGAGCTATTAGAATCTTCTCAAGCCCATGGTGTTAAAAGGTTTGTTTATATGAGTTCCTCTACAGTGGTCTGGAAATCGGATTTCTGGAATATACATAAACTAGAAAATATTGACGAAACATATCCTTATACAGACAATCACACCGATAATTATAATGCATCAAAAACCCAAGCTGAGAAACTAGTATTAAATCATTATAAAGATACCGGACTTGAAACTACTGTCGTTAGACCTTCTAACGTTTGGGGCGCGGGAGATACTGTAATACTCCCCAGGGTGGCTATGGCGGCTGAAAAAGGAATACTGTACCCTATGGGAGGTGGAGAGAAATTAGTAACCCCTTGCCATGTTGATAACCTAGTAAATGCTTTGTTATTATTGTCAGAGAACGATAATGCTCCAGGAAACATATATTTTATAAACGACGGAGTTAAAATTCCCTATATGGAATTTCTAACAAAACAACTTAATGCCTGTGGAATACATTGGATCCCCGGATTCTCAATACCATATAAATGTGCATACAGTGCAGCTGCTGCTTTGGAAGTGATATTTAAACTTATTAAATCGAAAAAGCCGCCTGCGCTTACAAAAATGGCCGTTGCGGCGCTATCGGGCTCAAGGAGTTATAGCATTCAGAAAGCCCGTACTGAGCTTGGTTACAAGCCCTCTGTTGATATGGATGAGGGGATGGAAGAACTAAGAGATTGGGTAATAAAATTAGGCGGAACACAAGAGCTTCTAAAATATGTTCTCAAAGTTTGATATGAAATATCTATCTTATGACTAATTCATTAGAAAATCAAAACTGTGATATCAGGACCGAAGGTCTTATAAAATCTTATGGCAACTTTGATGCCCTACGCGGTGTAGACCTTAAGATTAACATGGGTGAATTTTATACTCTATTTGGTCCAAACGGCGCTGGTAAGACTACCTTAATTAAATTGCTTGCGACACTTACTGATCCAACTTCCGGTAAATTATCAGTATTTGGTTTCGATGCAAAAAAGGAAGTTCAGAAGATCAGATCTATTCTTGGCGTTATATCTCACGATCCTTATTTATATGAGACTTTGACTGCATTTGAGAATATCAAATTTTTCGGTGAGTTATACGGGCTCACAGAAATAGACAATAGAGCGCATTCTGTAATAAAACAGGTAGGTCTTGAATCACGCGCACATGATTTAGTCAGAACATTCTCAAGAGGTATGAAACAGCGCCTCACAGTAGCAAGAGCAATCGTACATGAACCCAAGATACTCCTGCTTGATGAACCATACACAGGATTAGATCAGCATGGAGCTAAAATATTTGGTGAAATGTTATCAGAGTTGAAAAACCAGAACCGCACAATACTAATGACTACTCATAATATCGATGAAGGCCTTGATCTAAGCGATAGAGTCGGGATTCTAGCTAAAGGTAAAATTATATTTGACTGTCCTGAAAGCCGAATAGACCGTTCAAATTTTAAAGATCTATATATCTCTAAAGTTGAAGAAAGTTAATATCCACTTCTATCTTTATCCTACCTATAAATAATTTTTTAAATTTTCTGAAACGCATTTCTATTTCCTGCATCTTATATTATAAGAAAGCTGGTCAGGAGGTTTTGTATGAGAAAATTATTCTTGTTAAGTTTTATTGTACTAGCTGTAGGTTTTGTTTATGTAGGAGCTGGGATTAGTGGTGATGCATCTGATAAAGCCGCTAAGCTTTGGAGTTCCATGCAGGACGCCAAATATCAGGACAACTGGGCTTTATGGCCTGGAAAGGGCAAGATGTACAAAGGTCAACACCCTCATGGAGCTTTCCTAACAACTTATATTAACGAAATTGCTGCAAATGCCCTTAATTCAGGTGTCAAAGACATGCCAAAAGGTTCAATAATCATTAAAGAAAACTATATGCCCGATAAAAAACTCGGAGCAATCACAGTAATGGAAAAAACTGGTGACGGTAAGGATGACTATTTCTGGGTTAAATATATGCCCGACGGAACAGTTGCAGTAAAAGAAGTTGAAAAAGACGGTAAAAAAATGAGTGTTACCTTAGCCGGAACCCCTAAAGGATGCGTTGGTTGTCACGTGGCATCTGTAAGCGGTATTTATGATATTATGACACCGGTTAAATAAAAAAGATAAAAAGTCTTTGTTAAAATTTTTATTTGTATTCCCTTCTCTTTGGGCGGTAAGTCCGCTACACTTGCCGCCCATTCTTTTATCTATATCACTTGATTCGCTACATTAGGTGCTTGATTTAACCTATCGTAATTATGTGGTTATATCTACAGATTGCCGCTTAAAATACTAAATCTAACTTTTACCATCTTATCTGTTATAATAATTGCTAACATTTAATTTTACCGAGAACAAATGAACAAAATTTGGGCAATTGTAAAAAAGGATATAATCACTGAGCTTAGGACTAAAGAGCTTTTCACCTCCATGCTGCTTTTTGCATTACTCATAATTGTGGTTTTTAATTTTGCATTTGGATTCTCAGTGGAAATTCTTAACTTAGCTTCGCCCGCTATGCTGTGGATTGCTTTCACTTTTGCCGGGATTTTGGGACTAAGCCGTTCATTTGCCTTAGAAAAAGAAGGAAATGCTATAATAGGCATGCTTCTCACACCCACTGACAGAAGTTTAATATATGCTGGTAAAATGATAAGCAACACTATTTTTGTATTTATAGTGGGAATTCTGACAGTGCTGATGTTTATCTTGTTTTTTAACTACGAGTTCTTATCTACTCTAATCCCGTTAATTCCCATTGTGTTTCTAGGTTCAATCGGGTTTGTAGCCGTGGGCACATTATTCTCTGCTATGGCAATTAACACGAGACTTAGAGAAGTACTATTACCTATTCTAATGTTTCCTATAATAATCCCGGTTATAGTTAGTGCAGTAAAATTAAGCGGTCAAGTGTTAGACGGCAATTCAGTTTTTGCTGCTAGTTCGTCTTTGAAACTGCTTGTATCATTCGACATCATCTTTGTGACTGCTTGCGCAGTTACATTTGAGTATGTAATAGATGAATCTTAACAAATTTTTGATAATCTAACCTCTATGATGAGACGTATACTATTTATTCTAGCTTTTATAGGTATTATAGCTTCTTTATATGCCGCTTTTATCTATGCTCCTACTGAACCTCAGATGGGTCATATACAAAGGATCTTTTATTTTCATATGGGAACCGTATGGGTTGCTACTGTAGCGTTTATTATAGTTTTTATAGCGAGCATTATGTATTTGTGGAAGGGGACTCGCAAATGGGACATTTTAGCTTATTGCTCTGCAGAGTTGGGAGTATTATTTTTAACCCTTACAATAATCACCGGAAGCGTATGGGCTAAACCAATTTGGGGTACCTGGTGGACTTGGGACCCTCAACTCACTACAACCTTCATTCTTTGGATACTCTATATTGTCTATCTTGTTTTAAGGTCATCGGCGGGAAATGACACTAAAAAAGCTAAATATGCGGCTGTTTTTGCCATTATTGCATTTATTGATCTTCCTCTAGTTTACTTATCCGTAAGGGTTATGAGGGGTATCTCTCCAGTTGTATTTGGTCCTGGCGGTGGTGGAATAGCTCCCGAGATGATGGATGCGCTTCTTATCAATATGGCTGCATGCTCACTGTTGTTTATTGTACTTCTACTTGAAAGGATTGATCTAGAGCGAATGAAAGACACTATTGCGCGATTAAAATTAAGCGAATATTAGATCTAATATATAGCTCTAACTATTATCAACAAACACATTAGTATTTGTGAGTTAATACACTGATATCACATGACTATTATTATAAGTACAGTTGATAGTTAAAGTAAATCTTCTAGGAGTCTAGATTGAATATTGCTCCAATCACTTTTAAATTGCTCTCAATTGCCGCTATCCTATTTGGGCTTTTTATATGCTTTTTTGGGTATAGAATTTTCAGATTAGTATTAGCCGTTGCCGGATTCATCATTGGCGCATCATTTATTGCAGGAGTTGGTTTTACTCTAACCGAGGGAAAAGAGATACTAGTTATAGTAATAGCCGGGTTAGCTGGCGGCTTAATTGCTGCGGTAATTTTGTTGTTCCTTTATTCAGTAGGGGTTTTCCTCTTAGGAGCATTATTTGGAGTTGTAATACTTTCCGGAACTTTTGTGATAATGGATATTAATACAAGTCCGCTTATCTATATAGTGCCGGCCTTATTAGGAGGAATTGTAGCTTTATTGCTCCAGAAATTCATGATTATACTCATAACATCATTCACTGGGGCTTGGATAGCTGTTATAGGAACTCTTTATGTCATAAATACCGATTTTAACCCGTTTACTCCTGAGTTTATTAACAATATCAGTGAAATTGAGACATATAGGATTGTACTCAGCTGGATAGCTCTTGGGGGACTGGGGTTTATTATTCAATATTTAATATTTCCCAAACCGACAGAGAATGTAGAAAGAATAGAGAGTTCAAAAGAATAACCCAGAGATCTATGCAGCTATCCCAAGAATAAGGTTTTACCCCACTAAAAAAACTATAGAAACTACTTAAGGGAAAAGAGCATCTAATTAATAAAAATAATCTTTTTATGTCAAAAATGGCGGGTATGCTATATTCTGGGTTTAGTTATGATAAGGACTATATATCTAATTGCATTGGCATTATTCGTTTCCAGCGGATTAGGCTTTAAATCGCTTGCTCAAGGAGAGACAGAACTCAGTTTTCCGATATCCAATATCGAGGAGATAATCACTCAGTCAAATGTTGCGATAGATAGGGAAATCACCGCCGATGATAATGGATCACTTGTCGTTAATGCAAATAAGCCGATTATAGTTGAACTGTTTGAGCCTGATGGGAAAGATTTTAAGAATAAACGCTTAACATACAAAGCTCAAATGCGCTCTGAAAATCTTATTGCAGCTGATGATATGAGAGGTATTTCATATATTGAGTTAATTGCAAAATTTCCAAATGGTGAAGATCTTATATCTCGAGGACCCAGGGTACCTATATCGGGTACTACTGATTGGAGAACTGCTGAGACGGTTTTATATATTGATAAAGGCCATACGCCTGAAAATGTTAAACTAAATCTTATAGTAGAAGGACAGGGGAAAGTATGGCTCGATGCAGTTAAGCTTGAAGCTATTCCGCTTAGACTGAATTATCTATTTTGGGGACATATAGTTGTTTGGATAGTACTAATAATTTATATTTATGAACTACTAAGAAAAAATAAACAGCTAAAGAAGGAGCTGGAAGCAATTTAGTAGTTGAGGCTTGTATAAATGCTTAAAGGAAAATTAAAATTCATTATAGCGATTTCAGTAATAGCTCTTACTGTGAGTTATCTTGTATACGGCGGAGTAAAAGACACTATGGTCTACTACCTTACTGTTGAAGAACTTAAAGCGCAGGTACCAACTGTATACGATAGCAGAGTAAGGGTTTCTGGAACGGTTGTCCCGGGAACTATAATAAAGGACACTGACGGCTCAATCGTATTTCAGATTACTGACGGCGCCCAGATGGTAGACGTAGCATATGAAGGTATTATTCCTGACATTTTTGCTGATGATGTTGAGGCCGTGGTAGAAGGCGTATACGCTAAGAACAATGTCTTTGAAGCAGATATCCTTCTCGCCAAGTGCCCAACGAAGTACGAATCGACAGATTCCCTCTATGAGAATAAGGAAACTTCTTACTAAATGGTAGAAACCGGCAGTATATCAATATTCCTAGCGTTTATTATTTCTATTTATGTTCTAGCCGCATCAATTTACGGAGCGAAAACCCGAAAATGGGATTTTGTGAAGAGCGCTGAAAATGGAGCCATAGCAGTTCTCTTTCTATTAGTCATAGCAACAATAGCGCTCGTATATTCTCTTATTAATCTTGATTTTAGCTTAAAATACGTAGCGCTGAATACCAGCACTGATCTTGCTATGATATATAGATTTACATCTCTATGGGCGGGACAAGCAGGATCGCTCCTATTATGGTGCTTGGTGCTTTCTGTTTACACTGCAATAGTAGTTCTACAAAGTAGAAACAAAGACCGACAGCTGATGCCGTATGTTCTTGCAACTCTGGCAACTGTGTCGATCTTTTTTATTGGCATTATTACTTTTGTAGAAAGCCCATTTGAGAAACTCCCTTTTACACCGCAAGAGGGAAGGGGACTTAACCCCATTTTACAAAATGCATATATGGCAATACATCCACTAACTCTTTATTTTGGATACGTAGGCGTAACTGTACCGTTCGCTTTCGGTATGGGTGCTCTGCTATCAGGCAAACTTGGTGACGAATGGATAAGATACTCTCGTAAGTGGGCGCTGTTTGCATGGACGTTCTTGAGCATAGGTCTACTGCTAGGAGCCAGATGGGCTTATCTAGAGCTAGGATGGGGAGGCTACTGGGCATGGGACCCAGTTGAGAACGCGGCATTTATGCCATGGCTCGCAGCAACTGCATTTATTCATTCAGTAATGATCCAGGAAAAAAAGGGCATGCTCAAGAAATGGAATATGTCTTTAATTATCATCACTTTTTTCCTCTCGATATTCGGCACATTTATTACTAGAAGCGGTATAATCTCATCGGTCCACTCTTTCGCTCAATCTGACATAGGACCACTATTTTTAGGGTTTATAGCCTTTATACTTCTTTTCTCCTTTGCAATGTTTCTATATAGAATGAATGACCTTGAAACTGAAAACAAGTTTGATTCAATACTTTCTAGGGAAAGCGCATTTATTTTCAATAACTTACTTTTTCTTGGAGCGGCATTTGCAGTTTTCTTAGGAACTATATTTCCTATTTTATCAGAAGCTGTAACTGGCAACAAAATTCTAGTAGGGCCCCCTTATTTTAATAGAGTAAACGTCCCAATTGCTCTTGTACTAATATTTCTCATGGGAGTAGGTCCGTTAATCTCATGGAGAAAAGCTTCTTTTAAGAACCTAGTCAAGAATTTCCTCTATCCAATATTGCTTGGAATCATTACTGTTATTGTTCTCTTAGCTCTTGGGATAAAAGATACGGTGGCTCTAATTTCTTTTGCCCTCTGCGCTTTTGTTACAGGAACGGTATTTACGGAATTCTTTAGGGGCACTCGAGTTAGGATCAAACGAGGGGAAAACTTTCTATTGGCGTTTATGAGATTGGTATCAAGAAATAAAAGGCGTTACGGCGGCTATATAGTTCACATAGGGATAGTTCTTATCGTTATAGGTGTTACTGCTTCATCTGTTTTTGTAACCGAAAAACAGTCCACTCTGGCACGTGGAGAGTCAATGGAGTTAAGGAATTACAGTCTAAGATTTGATGGACTTAAGCAATATACAACCGATGCTAAAAACGCCACTATTGCAAACCTAACCCTCTTTGAAGGCGGTAAGGAAATAGACATTATATCGCCTGAGAAGAACATTTATAAATATGAAGGTAACCGTGAAATAAACCAAGAGACAGAAGTAGCTTTAAGGTCTACTTATAAAGACGACCTTTATATTATTCTAAGTAGTTTTAATGAAGACGGCAGCGCTACTATAAGGGTAATGATAAACCCGCTTGTAAATTGGATCTGGGCAGGTGGTACTGTTCTTCTTTTAGGAGCAATTGTTACTATGTGGCCTAGCGGCAGAAAGAGTCGACAGGAAGCATTTGTCAGATATACGGTGAGTGACCATGATGCACCTGTAAAAGCATCATAATTTCTCTTCTGATACTATTCAGAAACAAGGACATAATTTGGATATTGCAATAATACTTATCATCACAGCTACAGTAGCTATTTACATAGCCTTTCCTTTCTTCTTGCAAAAAGATGATAGGGCAAATGAAAATTTTACGACTCCGGATATAAAGTCAGAAGACCTTATTGTTGAAAGATTAAAAACACTGGATAACCAGAAAGAAAATTTATACTCAGCTATTAGGGATATAGAATTCGACTATGGGCTAGGGAAACTTTCACGAGAAGATTTTGAGGAGTTGGATAACAAATATAAAATTGACGCTGCATCTGTACTAAAGAAGATGGATGAAATACAAAAACAGAGCGGAGCGCGTACACCTGTTGATGTTCTTGAGCAGGAAATATTATCCTATAGAAATAAGAGCGCTTCTAATCAGACGGATAACACTGAAATAGAAAATGAAATCACTGCATTCAGGAGTGCTAACCGAAAGATTGTGAGTGAAATTAAGTGCCTGCAGTGTGGTGCTGGGCACAGTTTGGGGGACTTGTTCTGTTCTAAATGCGGAGCAAAGTTGAACCAAAAATGACAAATATAAAGAAAAGAAACCTTTCTATATTCATTATAGTAATACTTGCCTTACTATACTATCAACTAACATCATCCTCTCAAGTTAATGCTCAAGAACATGGCCCCTCTACTGTTAGTCTTTCCGGCGAAGAGCTATTCATTCAGAACCGTTGCGTACGGTGCCATACCATTGGCAGGGGGAGATTCGTAGGACCGGATTTATCCGGAGTTAATAAGAGATATACCGACGAAGAAATCAGTAAGTGGATTGAAAACCCTCAGCAAATATACCAGGCAAGCGGTAAAATGCCCTTTAATGAAGGCTATCCTCCAATGCCTCCTCTGAATGTTCCTCCAGTACAAGCTAGAGCCATTAAAGATTACATTTTGTCAGTTGAAGTTCCAGCAGATGGAGCTGAAACAGGCAGCATCTCAGGGCAAGTACTTAACAAAACCTCTGACGGGCCTGCCCCAGGAGTTGAATTAACTCTTACCTCATATATGGGTGATAAGCCTACAGATGATAAAATTATAAAGTCTGATGACCAAGGAAATTTTTCGTTTGATAATCTTCATTGGGACAGAAGCTATGGAATTACTGTTAATTTCAAGGGCGCTCAATATTCAACTGATAAGATGGTCTTTTTCCCAAATGAAGAAACGAAAATACTAAACTTGCCTATATTTGAACCAACTGTTGAAGAAGACAAAATCGAGATTGTCGAAGCCCATATGATTGTACAAGCTGGAGATAGGGTGTTATCGGTTGCCGACCTGACATTGTTTAACAATTCCGGAGACAAAATCTTTGTTGGAGGAAAGGAATTAGATGACGGCAGAAAAGAGTCTATTAGGTTTAATACGCCAAAAGGAGCGCAGAGTTTTAACTTTATCCACGGCATCAATCCTGATGACATAGTACAGACTACCTACGGTTTTGCTGATACAACAAGCATTATGCCCGGACAGAAAAGAGTTGTATACACATACGACTTGCCTTTAAGCTCAGGTACAACTAACTTTGAAAAAACAATAGACTATCCTACAAAGAACTTTTTACTTTTAATCTCAGATTTGGAAAGAACTGCTGAGGTAAAGGGTCTTTCTGAAGGAGAATCCGTCCAAATACAAGGAGAGAGTTTTCTAAAGTGGACGGGAATGGACATGCAGCCTGGTCAAAAAATTATAGTTGAGCTTAAGAACCCTACAGTTCAAGCTGACTATTTAAAGTGGGGAACTATCGGATTTTTATTATTAATTGTATTAGCTGGAGTCATCTATTCATCGGTTTCTAAAAACAAATCTGCTATTAATAATAGATTAGAAAAGGATAGGGGAGAAGATATTAAAGAAAAGAGAATAGAACTCTTGAAGGAAATAGCTCAATTAGATGATAAATTTGAATCCGGTCAGATTGATGAGCAAAAATATAGGAATATAAGAGCAATCAAGAAAGAAGAGCTTAAAAAGATTACACGGAGACTGTGATAGGTTGTAATCACAAATCTCCGTAGTGAAATTGAATAACAGAAAGAACCGAAATACTTGCTGTCTCGGTTCTCAATACTCTGGGACCCAGACCCAGAGAGATGAAACCCATTTTGTTACCAAAGAGGACTTCATTGTCCGTAAACCCACCTTCCGAACCCACAAATAATACAATATTTTGGGGAGTTTGTAAAGAGTTTTTAATATAACTTTTTGCCGATACTTCACAATCAACATGAAGTATTATCGCTAATTCTCTCTTAGAATACAATTTTATTGCCTCATGAAAGTCTAAAGTATTTTCTATTATGGTTGGTTTTGTTCTCCCACATTGCTTGGAAGCTTCTAAAGCGATCCTTTCCCACCTCTTTTTTCGGTCTCTTTCTCTTATTTGAGATCTCTTTGTTATCACAGGAACAATCCTGTTAATCCCTAACTCAGTTGCTTTCTCGATAATGTAGTCCATTTTATCACCTTTTGGAAGCCCTTGAAGTAGAATTATCTCAATAGGAGATTCAGTATTTACCCTTTGGGATTCACTTATATCAACAATAATGTCTCTTTTGCCAATTTCTCTTATTTTGCCGTAATATTCTGTTGAATTAGTATCAAAAAGAGTGATTTCGTCACCTGGTTTAAGCCTGAGGACCTTAACTATATGCTTATAATCAGTTCCTGAAATAAGGGCTTGACCATTGTTTACTTGATTTTCTGCTATTGGGAATCTTGGCATTGGGTTTATTTTCTACCTTATAGATAGCTCACTATAACTCTTTGTTTCTATATTTATAAAATCTACTTTAAGTTTATTTTAGAGAAATAATCCACTAGCTCATCTGCAAGATGTTCGACGGTATATTGCTTTGGTATTATGGCAGATTTATAACCAGCATCCCTTACTGTTTTAGCTGTAATAGGTCCGATACAGGCAATTAGAGGTTTCTTCTTCACTTGCTTAAAACCCGGAATTAATTCAAAGAAGTTTTTAGCTGTAGATGAGCTTGTAAAAGTTATCATATCAATTTTATGATCACTTAACAGCTTAATAATGTTTTTAGTCTTGGCCTTATCGGGCTTTTTAGTAATATATGCAGTAACAACATCAACCCTAGCTCCAATTTTGTTTAAGGTATCAGGCAGGATATCTCTGGCAACTTTTGCCCTAGGTATAAGAATTTTGGTATCTTTGAGTTTATTCTTTTTAAATATTTTTATCAGGCCCTCAGCTTTAAAATCATCGGGCACTATATCCACTTTAATACCTTTATTTTGAATTTCTTGCGCTGTAATCTCACCAATTGTCGCAATCTTAGCTCTATGGAGCTCTCTTATATCTTTACCTAGCTCCTTTAACCTATTAAAGAAAGACGTAACTCCGTTTACGCTGGTAAAAACTATCCAATCATATTGCTCTATAGTATTAATTGCTTTATCTAGCGCTTTATAACTATTAGGGGGTTGTATTTCTATAGTTGGAAAGGCAACTGCCTGCGCTCCTTGCTCTTCAAGAAGTTTAATAAATTCAGGAGCCTGACTCTTTGGCCTTGTTACAATGATGGTCCTACCAAATAGCGGCTTAGATTCGTACCAATTTATTACCTCTCTTAATTTAACAACTTCCCCAACTACAACTATGCCGGGCGAAGTTATTTCTTTATATCTTTTTACTAAATCTGAGATATTACCAATAGTCCCGGTTAATGTTCTTTGCTGAGGGTAGGTGCCCCAGGTTATTACAGCAACAGGAGTATCAGGACTTTTCCCAGCCTTCAATAGCCCCAACATGTTTTGTTTGAGCTTCTTTACTCCCATAAGGAAAACAACTGTACCTATCTGTGAAAGCGCGTGCCAGGGAATATTGGATTGTTTTTTTGAGGGATCCTCATGACCCGTAACAACTGCAAATGAAGATGTAAAATCTCTATGTGTTAAGGATATGCCTCCATATGCGGGAACTGCGGATACGGAGCTAACACCAGGGACTATTTCAAATGGAATGTTCTCTGCTTCAAGAGCTTCAGCTTCTTCACCGCCTCTGCCAAAAATAAATGGATCTCCACCTTTTAATCTTGCTACAATGTTACCCTTTTTTGCTTGTTTAACGATATGGGCGTTTATACTGCGCTGGGTCATCTCCTTTTGCCCTGCTTTTTTGCCGACATATAGAATCTCAGCATGGTTCTTTGCATATTCGAGGAGATCAGTGTTTACAAGATAGTCGTATACTATTACGTCAGCTTTCTGAAGAAGCTCTTTTCCTTTGATGGTAATTAAGCCCCTATCACCTGGGCCAGCCCCAATTAAGTATACAATGCCTACTTTACTCATAACTTATCTTAGAAGAAAACCGAAGCTGGCTATAATTGTCAAGCATAACCGTTATTATTGGAGACTTTTGATTACATGGTATTATAGTTCTGGTTATTTATAATATATTTTTTGATCCAATATAATTAGAATTATTAAGGGGGTCAGAACAAATGTTAGTCAAAGACTATATGACACTTAATCCGAGAACTGTTACGCCTAATGATAGCGCTCAAGATATAGCAGAAAAGATGAAGGCACTAAATTACAGACAATTCCCTGTAGTTGAAGACGGCAAACTAGTGGGGATTATCACTGAAACTGATTTGGCCAATGCTCTAGCAAACAGTGAAAATATAACGGTAAAAGAAGTTATGGTTACAGAGCCTTTAACCCTAATGGAAGACGCCTCTATAGAAAATGCATCAGATATTATTAGAATTAAGAATTTCAATTCTCTCCCTGTTGTTTCTGACAACAATGAACTCCTGGGGCTTCTAACGGTAACTGATATCCTGGACGCGCTACGGAGTACATTCAGTTTTAACGATAAGCCAATAAAATTAGAGGTAAATATGTCCGATGAACTTAGCCTCTTTGATGTACTTCACTTGATACAAAACAATTCTGAAAAAGTAATCTCTTTCAGCTCAGCGCCGCTTAATAGACAGCTCAGTCATTTCTGGGTAGTTGACTGCGACTTGGGAAGAGTAGATAAAGTTTTAAGAGAACATAACTGCACTATAAGTGTTGTACATTCAGAAGAATAAATATAAGAATGCTCACTTAACTTACCATACTACAGAAGTGAAGATCCGTTATTAACTGGTATACTAACCCTGATATTATATTTTAACTAATGAGAAGATGAGAAATGGAAAGCGACAATTTAGAGTACATTTTAGATCACTATAAAAATCCCAGAAACTTTGGAACTATTGAGGATGCAGATTTTTCATATGAAGAAGGCATACCTTCGTGTGGTGACGTAATCAGGCTTGATTTGAAAATTAGAGATAACAAACTCGATGATATTAAGTTTTCCGGAACAGGATGCGCAATCAGTCAAGCATCGGTTTCAATACTCACTGAAAATGTAACAGGGAAAGAAATAAGAGAAGTGATATCGCTAACCGATCAAGATATGCTTCAAGCCCTAGGAGGCCAGGTATCTCCTATAAGGTTTAAATGCGCGCTGTTAGGTTTAACTGTCTTAAAGAAAGCACTTACAGAAAAGAAGTCTGGTCAATAAAACTATTTATCTTTAAACTGCTCAATAATGGAAAAACTAATCAAATCTATCGGATCTTTCGATCCTCATCTAATAAAAAACGATTTCCCTATATTTAGACGCAAAGTTAACGGGAAACCATTAATTTATTTAGATAATGCCGCTACTACGCAAAAACCAGAAAGCGTCATAAATTGCATTGATAATTATTACCGAAATCACAACTCTAATATTCATAGAGGTGTTCATACACTGAGCTATGAATCCACAGTTATGTATGAAGAGGCTCATAAAAAAGTTGCAGACTTTATTGGAGCCAAAGATTGGAAAGAGATAATATTTACCAGAAATGCTACGGAGTCCATCAATCTTCTTGCATACGGTTGGGGACTACATAGATTAAATGAAGGGGATGAAGTCTTAATAACAATAATGGAGCATCATTCAAATATTGTTCCCTGGCAAATGCTTCGCGACTTAAAGGGTATTAATATAAAAGTCCTCGGCATTGATGAAAAGGGTAATTTAAAACTTGATGAACTCCCTGGACTGCTGTCAGAAAAGACAAAACTAGTTAGTGTAATTCATGCATCTAATGTCCTAGGTACTGTAAATCCTATAAAACACATCACGCAAGAAGCTAAAAAAGTCGGTGCTCTGGTATTAATTGATGCAGCCCAATCAGCGCCTCATTTGCCCATTAATGTAGTTGATATAGGTTGTGATTTCCTAGTGGCTTCCGGACACAAGATGATGGGGCCTACAGGTATTGGCTTTATATATGGTCGCCAGGAATTGTTAGAAGATATGGAACCATTTATGTACGGCGGGGACATGATCGAAAAAGTTACACTGGCAGAATCAACCTGGAATGAGCTACCCTGGAAATTTGAAGCTGGCACACCAAATATAGCAGGTGGAATAGGGCTAGGAGCTGCAGTGGATTATTTAGAGAACATTGGTCTTCAAAATATTTATGATCATGAAGAAGAGCTTCTGACCTATGCTCTTGAAAAAATGTCTGAATTTGATTGGATAAATGTTTATGGACATAAAAGTGATAGTGAAAGTGTCGGAGTAATATCGTTTAACGTAGATGGAGTACACCCGCATGATGTTGCAGGCATGTTAGATGAACAGGGTATAGCAGTTCGCTCTGGTCATCACTGCGCACAGCCGCTTATGCATGATCTTTCTATGGACTACACTGCAAGAGTGAGTTTTTATCTCTATAACAGCAAAGAAGAAATTGATCTTTGTATAGAAACCCTAAAGAAAGTAAAAAAGCTATTTGAATAATCTTCGTTCCCGTTTGGCTAATTATTTCTCTTAATTGATTTTAATTGGTGTTCTGGGAGTGGTCTAAAATCCTAGAACGTATATACTTTTTATTAGATAAATTCTAAAATGATTCTATGAACACTATCAAGGAGAATCTAATGAAAATTGAGAGCATTTTGTATCCCACTGATTTTTCCACAAAGACTGAATACGCCAGAGAACACGCAATTTACATGGCTCAATCTTTAGATTGCCCATTACACATTCTTCATGCAATTGAACCGCTTGATTATGATGAAATGGATGATGAAATATTGGAATTCTATAAAGACCTAGAAAGCCAATTAGAGAAAAAGATGGAAGCAGAGAAGGAAATCTTTAATTCTGCCGGCGTTACAATTCAAGCTGAAATTATTATTGGGCCACGCTGGAAAGTAATAAACAACTACGCTAGTGAAAACAATATTGATTTAATAGTTATGGGATCACATGGCGTTAGAAGCGAATCCGGAGAGCTTTCTGTAGGTACCACTAGTCATAAAGTAATGTTTTCATCTCCTTGTCCCGTATTGATTGTAAGACACGAAGGAGATTAAAACCCATTAAAGTGTAATTAGCCTATATATTCTAACGTGATTAATAGACCCTATGCAAGAGAAAACAACAAAATCTGAGGAGTCAATCCCAGCATTATTTCTATACTGCGACAGATCACTGGATGATGTCTCGGGTGGAGTACAGCTCTGCTCAAAAGAATATTTAGAAACACTAACTGAAGCAGGATTCTCCTTAAAAACACTTAAAGTCGAAAATGACAGAAGGGTGTCAAATAGGGTAAAAAGAAAGCTCAAACCAGAGCCTTATAATTACAACTTTGATACTGATAAGGCAATTGCTGACATTAAGAATTCTCTTACAGAGTCAGTTAAATATATATTTCTAAATCAGTATGCGCTCCGGCCTTTGGCAAGAACTATCAAAGAAAATTTAGGCTATGGTATCAAAATCGTGCTTCTATCTCATGGACTTGCCAGTGTCGACTATCTCCACGAGATTAGAGCAACTAGCAATTTGTCACAAAAAGGAGTTAGTAATGCAGAAGTTAATTATCTAGGACGTCACATAGTAGAAGAAACGTCTCAGTCTCCTTATATTGATCATGTATTTTGCCTTGCGCCTTTTGAAGTGGAAATTGAAAAGTGGTTAGGCGCTAAAAAAGCGACACACATACCGAGAACAATCAAAGAGTCTCCTCTAAACTGGCGTCCCAAAAAGGGGAGGTTAGGTTATGTCGGCAGGTTGGACCACTCACCCAACAAAGAAGGACTATTACTTGTCCTTAATGAGCTAAAAAAAATGAAAGGCAACACAATAGAATTAAGAATCGTAGGATCGCCGATAGAGGAAGGCCAAAAACTATCAGAGACTTATGAATTTGTTACTTATCTTGGCGAACTCACAGATGAAGAGCTTAGAGAAGACGCTTCTACGTGGAGCGCATTTATTCACCCGGTATTTTGCTATGCAATGGGTTGTAGCGCAAAACTTGCAGTAGCTCTAGGTTGGGAGATACCTATTGTGACAACTACTATGGGGGTGAGAGGATATGCCTGGAAGGAAGGAAACATTCCAATTGCTGACGATGCCGAGCATTTTGCTGATCTTGCGGCAGAATATTCTGATCCAGTCATATCAACGACTATCAAAGAGGAAATAAATAAAATAAGAAAATCATCACCTAATATTGTGAATGTAGCGGAGATTATAAAGAACACATTGCAAAAAGCTTAATGGCATTAAAATATAAAGCCTGCTGAAACTACTAGATTCTCAAAATTGCTTACTCCCAACGCTATATTTACTCCTGAAAAATCAGCTATATCTTTGCCTATTATTCCTTGACCTTTATAGTGTTTCATTATTTCTTTGCAAGTTCATCATCATTCAAATAACTTGATTAATATTCAGTAAAAATATCAGCTTTTCAAACTCTTATGAAGATCGTCGTGAATGGAGTCTTCAAGGTCATTTGCATTAGGCATATATACGCCAAAAGGGTCTTCATCAAAATATCTGACAAATTTATTTTTGTGGCTAATTATCCTTATATCATGATGGGTAATATCGCGAGGATCAGAATGTCCCAGAATTTCAGTCAGATGCAGCATATCCTCATGAAATCCCTCAAGGTAACGGTGAACTCTGGTTGATTTTTCCGGAATATCAATACCGTGCATCCTCCATTTGCTGTTAGTGGTAATACCTGTCGGGCATTGGTTTGTATGGCAATGAAGTGATTGTATGCAACCAAGTGATAACATTACACCCCTTGCGGTTTCAACAAGGTCAGATCCAACTGCAAAGGCTAACGCCGCATGAGCTGGGGTAAAAAGTTTTCCCGAGCCGCTTATGGTTATATTATCCCTTATTCCAGCCTCTTTAAGTTTTTTATCTAAATAAAAAATGGTTTCAAAGGAACTCCCGAAGCCGACATAGTTCATGAAGATATTCTCACCCGCTCCCGTACCCCCGTCTGCCCCGTCAATCTGTATCGCGTCGGGACCTTGATCCGTTTCCTTAATCCCCTCTATTAATAGGTCAATTTCATCAAGTCTCCCCACGCATAGTTTTATCCCTACCGGAAGCTCTGTTAACTTCCTAACCTTTTTTATAAATTCGAGCATTTTAAGTACAGATTCTTTAGGTGTGCCGGCAACAAATTCAGCATGCTGCTGAGGACTGATGATAGTTTTTCCTGGTTCTACTTTTCTAACCGCAGCAATCTCAGGGGTAACTTTTATTCCCGGGAGCACTCCCCCCAGACCTGGTTTAGCGCCCTGTGAAATCTTAATCTGGATCATTCTTATGTTGTCATTATTTCGAACTAAATCCCTAAGGTGAGCTTCATCTAAAAAGCGGGCAGGGGTCCCGTCATTAAAAACTCCTTGTTTTCCGACGCCGAATTTGCCTGTGCCTATCTGAAATATCACATCATTTCCAGCAACACCGTGAGGGCCGTAGCCGCCTTCACCCGTATTGACGTACGCTACGTCCTTTGCCCCAATGCTTATACATTCGGCAGCTTTCCAGTTGATGGAACCATAACTCATAGCTGATACGTTTATGGAGTTCCTTACAATAAACGGTCTTACTCCCTCTCTTTTTTCTCCAATAATAACTTCATAACTTGCTTTCTTAACTGCACCTGGGAAATTTCTATGGAGAATATGAGACTGCGCTGTATTTTCAAAATCAAACTCATCAAGCTCAGTGCCGAAGCTGGCAATAGGTTTTATTGCTTTTGCCTTTTGATATATATAGTCTCTTACTATTCTGGGTATTGGCCTCCCGTTCGTATTTGATTCGTTAAAATACTGAAGGTACTTATCGCGAAAAGTATCCTCGAACAAATATCTGATTCTGCCCAGCGGTCCATATATTCTAATAAGAGTTCTGTCATCCTGTACAAAAAGCTCTCTAACCGAAAAGATCAGAAATGCAGCTGTTATTAATAAAATGAAGTAGAGCCAGCTCTGAAAATAAATTCCTAAAGCTATAGCAGCAACAATTAAGACAATGCTAGATATATCCAGAACCTTCTCTAAAGGATGGTTATACGTATACGGGACTAGGCACTGTTCTTTTCCTAATCTCTTTAGTCTTTCAAGATATCGCCTGCTTTCTGAAGATTCTTTATATCCCATTTCCTATATTCTAATTAAAACTGACTCTTATTAAAAACTCAGGTTGCAATTAAGCTAAGCCTCTAAGCAAATAACCTACATAATAAGCTATAATAGCAGCAGCCCCGCCAATAAGAAAAGTTTCAAAACCTGAAAAGAACCACCTTGCCCCAACTATCCGACCCTTTACTGAACCGACGATCATAAATGCGATTGATGTAAAAATTACAGACAATGTAAAGGTATTATTTCTAAATGATTCCGAGAAATATGAGAGAACATATGGTAGGAGAGGTATAAATCCTATTAAATTAAACGAAATGAATGTAACAATTGCGCTTTTTAGCGGTGAGGTCTGGTCCTCAAATATACCAAACTCATCCTTCATCATAGTATCTACCCATACGTCTTGATTACTGGTAATAATTTCTACCGCATCATCTAACTGCTGGCCTGAAAAACCTTTTTCAGAAAATATCTCTCTTATTTCCTCTGTTTCTTCTTCTGGAATATTTATTACAGAATGTTCTTCTGATTTCCTTATTTTGTCTGCGTATTCCTTTCTAGATTTAGTACTAAGGTAATTACCAACAGCCATTGAAAAACCGTCAGCAAAAAGGTTGGCAAATCCTAAAATCAAAACAATAGTCGGGGATAGGGATGCACCCGTAACACCGGCTACTATTGCAAAAGTAGTTACGGAGCCGTCGATTCCACCATACACAAAATCCGGTAAATATTTTGTTGCAAATTGGTTATTGTCTGTACTCATTTATGTTTTGATAAGCAGCTTTCTATTCTGGTTTTAATGCTAGAACAGAACACCTGGAACTGGAAATAACTCTCTCTGTAACGCTACCTAATAAAAACCGTGATATCCCAATCCTACCGTGAGTATGTATAACAATGAGGTCTATTTTATTTTTTTCTGCATAATTTGATATAGTAACAGCCTCACTCATACCATGAATAACTTCATTTGTTATTTTTATATTCTTAGAAGAACTTTTTTTACTTTCAAACGCCTTCTTGATTTTTGAAACCCTATTATTAAGGGCTTTCTCAGTCTGCACTATAACAATCTCAAGTGCTCCCGCAGGTAAATCCTGAGCATACATATCAAGTCTTAATACATGAACAACTCTAACATTAGCTCCAGTAAGCTGTGCTATATTTAACGCATACAAAACTGCGGAATCGCTTTCATGAGTAAGGTCAATAGGAACGAGTATGTTATTAAATTGAGCTTTAGTTTTATTATTCTCATCTTTAACCGCTAATACTGGTATATGAGAGCCTTTTAGAACTTTAATTGTTTCACTTCCAACAAGCATGCTTTCAAAAAAACCATGTCCGTGTTTACCCAATACTATTAGATCTGCTTTTATTCTCTTTGCCGTCTCTCTTATTTTATCGCTTGGTTTACCTTTTAAAATAACACCGTCAAATTTAATGCCGACTTTCTTAAGTTCATTTGAAATCTCTGCAAATCTGATGGCCGCATTATTTTCAATATTTAATCTCCAATTTTTAATATTTTCTTTAGATTCACTAAGATTTTCGTATAGCAACTGCACAGGCAAAGGAACAACATGAACACCTATAATCTCTGCCTTTGATTTAATTGCAAGATACTTAGCAAACTCTAAAGATTTCTCCGCTTCTTTTGACCCATCAGTTGCCCAAAGAATTTTTTTCATTAAATAGACCCTCCTTCATATCGATTATGCTAGTTCTATACTATATAATACTAAACCAAAGCAATAATACTAAACCAAAGCATGACAGATAACTACACACTACTTAAACTTGATCTTATAGAACTTTAGATTTGCTACTAACTGCCATGGCTAGATCAACAAGCTCTGTGGCTATTATGACGATCAAATCATCTACTGAAACAATCCCAGTCAACTTTCCATCTTTTGTTACCGGCATCCTTCTTACAGAATACTCCGACAAAGTACTCAAAATGTCGAGTATATTAGTCTCCTCTTCAACATAAACAATATCCTTAGTCATTACATCTTCGACTATTACTTCCTCCGGGTCTTTACCCTCTGCAATTACCGAGATAACGAGATCTCTGTCGGTAACAATGCCGATAGGAAACATTTCACTATCCACCACAACCAAAGACCCTATTTCTTCTCTCATCATAAGATATGCAGCTTCTGATACCGCCGCAGTAGGGCCTATAGTTATTACATCTCTATTTAACATATCTTTCAGTGGCTTGGAATATCTAATAAGAGTTTTATTCATTTTTTCTCCTTAGTAAAGAATTTTTATTAATTAGTAGATAGTGCAACATTAATGCCACTTTGGTTGAGCAAATTACTAATAAATACATAACTTTGAAACGATAGAAAAACGTATTAATCGTACTATGTCAGATTATCGGACAGTCAATTAAAAAAACGGGCTATAAGTTACTTGAATATAATCATTTAATGATTGGCATATTAGTTGATGTATAATACTGATAAATATCTAATATGGAGAACANTATGTCNGATTATGGATCACTTTATCTAATTGAAACTAATTATAATTTTGAAAGAGACGCTACAGANGTGATATTTGGNTATCTAGAGCAAGATAAAACAATTGTGGGCAGAATATCTAGCGTAAGGATAATTGTAAACATCCCAGGATGNGGGGAAAATAAGTCTGAGGCTATCGAAANAGGGTTAGAAAAAGCTAGAAAATTATTAGTATCAGCATCAAAATCAGAATTTGAGGACAGTTAAAACTTTTTTACTTTATTATAGTCCTGCCAGTTTTTCCAATTCTTTCAACTTTGATGATTCTCCGAGTGCTACAAGAGTATCTCCCGAATTTATGGTGCTATCAAAATTAGGGTTGAATTCCATTGTACCGTCCTTTTTCTTTATAGCAACTATAATAACCCCCAAATCTCTTCCTATCCCAGTGTTTTCAAGGGTCATATTATTAAACTTGCTTCCATTGCTCAGATAAATTTCCTCTAACTGAAGCTCTAGGTTCCCGGATTTTGTAGCGTATTCTATGAAATCTACAACAGCGGGTTTAAGAATGCTGTTAGCTATCCGAATTCCCCCAGTGAAATAAGGAGAAACTACTCTGTCGGCTCCCGCTCTTAGAATCTTTCGTTCAGAGCTTTCGTCACTTGCTCGAGTAACAATAAATAAATCAGGATTTAAATCACGTGCGCTTAAAACCAAAAATATATTTTCTGCGTCTGTGGGCAATACTGAAATAAGTCCCTTTGCTTTTTGGATTCCCGCACTTAATAACACATCTTCGTTTTCTGCATTACCTTCCAGTATCAAGAAATCTCCTTTCTCTATTTCGGCAACAGGGTTCTTTTCGATTATTAATATTTCTATGTTCTTTTCTGAAAACTCTTCGGCAATTACCTTTCCCATTCTGCCAAACCCGCATATTATATAGTGATCTTTTAATTCATTTATCTTTTTTTCCAACCTTTTTCTCCCTATTAAGTTCTCTAGTTGTCCTTCAAATAGCAGTTTAGCCTCAGTACCAAGAAGATATAAAATTATACCTACACCAAGAACCAAGAGGACTATAGTAAATATTTCTCCTGTTGGTGATAAGTCATGGACTTCTCCATATCCAACCGTCGTAATAGTTATTACCGTCATAAAGAGGGAATCCCTGAAATTCCATCCCTCAATTATCATGTAACCAACTACCCCAAAAGCGTTTATAAAAACAAGTAAAACAATAGATAAAATAAGTTTTTTTCTAACACTATTCATATCTGATTAATAGACAAGTTATTCTTCAGGCTTAACAGTAATTACTGGGCAGGGCGCTTCCTGAATAACTCTTTCTGCGACGCTACCTATAAATTCTTCCCTTCTGAATTCCCCTCCACCGTAGGTATTCATAAAAATAATATCGATATCATGTTCAGAAGCGTACTTAATAATTCCTTTGCATGCGTTTTTACCTGTATTTACTACCGTATTAATCTTTATTCCAAGATCGGCTTCATTTACTTTTTTAGTAAGATTGTTATAAGAATTGCCGCGTAAGCGCTCAACTACCTCTGGAGGGTACTTCTTATTTCCAATTTCCACAATATTTAGGCTTGTGATATTTAAATCAAGATACCCTGCAAGTCCGGCTGTAAACAGTAAGTCTCTGGAAGCAATATTAAAGAGATCTGTTGGAACAAGTATGTTTTTAATTTTGATAGGCCCATCCTTTTTCCTTGCTACCATAACCGGTATAGGAGAGCGTCTTATTACTTTAAGAGCAGTTGCTCCAAGAAGAATCTTTTCTTTAGCGCGTCCTTTTCCTAGCACTATAAGATCTGAATTAGTTTCTTCAGCCGCTTGTATGATTTGAAGATGTGGAACACCTTGCGTAATCTTGGTTTTAAAACTGAGACCTTTGGATTCAAACTGCTTGGCTATATCATTTAGCCTGTCGCTTTCCTTAGACTCAGTCTCTTTAATCCACTTTGCGATTAGATCATATTCTTGCTCAGGAAACTGGTCTTTAATATTAACCTCAAAATAGTCGGGAATTACATATAACCCTACAGTTTCAGCATTACATTTTTGTGCAATATCTTCCACATATTCCAGAGCGTCTAGGGAATCTTCAGAACCATCAGAAGCCCAAAGTATTTTCTTAATCAAGTAAACTGCCCTCCTTTAGTAATTTAGGATTAATATTGTAATGCATAAGGAGCACTATTAAAAATAACACTACTGTAAGCTGCTATAATTCTTGCATATATTGAGATATTATTTTGATGGAGAGGGCGTTGTTTTAGGAACTGGATTATAAATTGGTTTTAGAGTAGATAAATACGAAAAAATTGCTTTCAAATCTTCATTGCTTAACTTAGCGTAATCTTGCCAGGGCATAGGTGGCCTTATTCCCCTTTTCAGATTAACATGACGGCCTGATCTCATTATTTCGACAAATATTTCTTCATTCCATTTGCCGATTCCTGTATTTGGGTCGGGTGTCAGATTTGCAGAGAAACTAAATCCCCATTCTCCAGCCCACACAGTCGAATCAAGGGATGATAAAAAATTTATCCATTCTTCAGAATCAATATCAACATCCGGAATCTCCGGAATTTCTGAATCAGAGGGATGTCCTGATAGCTTTCTTTTACTATCAGGCTCTATACCTTCAGGAGTTTCAATAACCGGCGTATGACAATCATTACATCTTCCCTCATTTACTAACTGTTCTCCTCTTTTTACCTGTCTTTCTTTGTATTTGTATTCGGATTCTTTTTCCATAGAATATAAAAAATCACTATGGCTGCATAATAGGAATACTATAAATATTATCACTCTAATCATTATTGGTTCCTGAGAACTACTGTAATTGGACTAAGGTTTTTCTACTAGAATCGGACATTCTGCCTCACGAATAACTTTTTCAGCTTCACTTCCTAAAATAAGTCTTTTTATTCCCGTTCTACCATGCGTATTCATGATTAACATATCAAACTTCATTCTTTTTGCGTACCAAGATATAGCAAGCCCGGGGTTAATTCCATTAATCACTGCTGTATTTGGCTTGATGCCTTTAGCTTTGTTTAACTTAAGATATTTTTTCATGGCAGTATTAGCCAAATTTTCCAAGTTTTGTTTTGATATTATTATTAATTTCTTAAGAAGCTTGGGGGGAATATCATAGACTTTCTCATTAAGCCAGAATACATACAAAAATGTAACTTTTGCATTAAAAACTTTCGCATATTCTAGTGAGGATAACATAGCTGAACCGGGTTTATCGGATATATCCACTGGTACAAGAATTTTTGATATTTGACTGATTTCTTTTCTTCCTTTTCCTTTTACGGAAAGCACTGGCACATGGGAGTTTCTCAAAACTTTTGCTGTATTACTTCCCAAAATCGACCTCTCAAAAAAGCCCAAACCATGCTTACCCATGACTATTAAATTACACTTATTATTTGTTGCTGTTTTAATAATTCCCTCGGCTACACTATTGCGGACAATTTTATGCGAAAAGTTTATTCCCTTTTCCGATAGCTTCTTTGATAAGTTTTTAAATTTTATTTCAAATTTCTTTTCACTTTTTTCTGCAATGTTTAAAATGTACTCTTCTGATATAGGATAAAGTGAAGCAATTGGATATTGAATTTCACTCACATATACAGCAACAACCTCAGCCTGGAATTTCTCAGCTAAAAAAATAGCGTATCTTAGGGCGCTGTTTGATTCTTTTGATCCGTCAGTTGCCCAAAGTATTTTTTTTAAATTCATTAGTTACCTCCGATAACTTCTCAAAATACATACTTGAGTATGTTTCTAACTATAATATATACAAGAATATATACAATATTTATGCCAACTTAGAGTTTTATATAAAAACAGATAGTTATGATCATTTATTTGGTATGTGAGATCTTGTCGTATATGTCCTATGTCAGAAAATTAGACAGAACGACGCAATTTCAATTATTATTATAATATATTTATATAGCAAAGGAACTAGCAATGAAAGCAATGGTCTTAAACAAAACTACTGATCTTACTAAAAACAAGCACCCGCTTGAAATAACAGATATAGAGAAACCAATTCCAAATGAAGGAGAAATACTAATTAGGGTTTCAGTATGCGGTGTCTGCCACACCGAGCTTGATGAAATAGAGAACAGGACTCCTCCTCCGAGCTTACCTAGAGTGTTAGGTCATCAGGTAGTCGGTACAGTCGAAGGGCTAGGAGATAAATCAAACACGTTTAATAAAGGAGATAGAGTAGGGGTAGCATGGATATTTTCATCATGTGGGGAATGCCGTTACTGCATAGAAGGTAATGACAACCTTTGTGAAGATTTTAAAGCAACTGGCAGAGATGCAAACGGCGGTTATGCCGAATACATGACAGCATCAGAGAACTTCGCTTACGAAATCCCAAAAGTCTTCTCTGATTCAGAAGCGGCGCCTTTACTATGCGCAGGCGCCATAGGCTATAGATCTCTAAGACTTACAGGGCTTAGAGATGGGCAAAATTTAGGACTTACAGGGTTTGGAGCCTCAGGTCATCTAGTAATGAAAATGGCAAAACATATGTTTCCTAAAATAAACATTTATGTGTTTGCTAGAAGTGAAAAAGAAAGGGCGTTCTCTAAAGAACTAGGAGCTATTTGGGCTGGCAGCACCGAAGATATGGCCCCTCAAAAACTAGATGCTATAATTGACACTACTCCAGTATGGAAACCCGTAGTTGAAGCGCTAAAGAATCTAAATACTGAGGGCAGACTAATTATTAATGCTATACGTAAAGAAGAAGTAGATAAAGATTATCTAATAAATCTGGACTACCCACGTGATCTGTGGATGGAGAAAGAGATTAAAAGTGTGGCTAATGTAAGTAGAAGGGATGTAATTGAATTTTTAGCAATGGCTGCACAGGTACCAATTAAACCTGAAGTAGAAGAATATAATTTTGAAGATGCAAACAAAGCATTGGTTGATTTAAAAGAAGGTAAAATTCACGGTGCTAAAGTTTTAGTAATAAAGTAATCACTATTTACTTATTATCATGAACAAAGCTATATTAAGGAACTAAGCTGAAACTCTCTGACCTACTTGCGCAACTTTCTTTTCAAGTGGTACTTCTGGTTTCTGTCTTTCTTCAGCTCTTTTTCTTTTCCTTTCCATATCTTTCTTATAATATGCATTCTGATCGTGGTATATTGCTTCTTCCGGTAGCCATTCCCAGAGTGGTCCTAAATCCTTCTTCATCATATCAATATAGAACTCGGGAACAACGGTTGTCTCACCTTCAAAGAAGTCTCTAAATGGTCTATCCTCGTCTAAACGTCTTCTGATTTCTCTGTAAAACTTCATTCTTCCAAACCCTTCAGTTGATACTGCACGAACAAAATTGAGAGCTTTTGGAAAGGTAGTTTTAGTTTCAATAAAACGGTTCCAAATTGACGTCCAGGAGAAAGAATGTTCTACAAGACTAATTATGCGGTCATACATCTGAGGCCAGGAACTATATTTAGGCCTTACATTCATAGCGTGGTTATTGTTTAAGAAATGAAACGGGAAGGCCAAAACTCTCCCGTCTCCCTGATATTCAAGATTTAACGGTGCAGCTTCTCCAAATGAAGTTAAAAGAGGGAAAGCTGGGAAGGCAGCAGGAGACATATCAACAAATTTCTTTGTCAATTCAAATGATTCAGGGCCATCGTCACAATCGAGACCAAGAACAAAGTTAGTTTGTATATAGGGCAAATATCTCAATATCATGTTTACATGCTCTGATACGACCTCAACCTTTTCCAACCCTTGCTTCTTGCCTGTCTTGGACTTGGCTCCCAGATCAAACCAGGATTCGATTCCCGGGAGAATGGCTTTAAATCCATTGGCCTGGAGGCGTTTTAAATGCGGTTCTGATAAAAGCGACAGACTGCTCTCCGCTATAAAATCTATGCTGTTAATTGGTACAGCGTCTTCAATAGTCTTCATATAATCGTCAAACCTGACCCCAAAATTAGGATCATACCAGCTAACAACTGGGCGTTTGTATTTAGTTCTGACAAATCTTAGATCTTCTTTTATAGCTTCAAACTCTAGCGGTTGATATGCTATTTCAGCGTCAATACAAAAGCTGCAGGTATAGGGGCAACCCAAGCTTCCTATCATAGGCACCATTTTGACCCATGGAGCTTTTCTGAGAGCAAGTTCAATATATTTCCAGCGCTCGCGTATTCCAGGGAGATAAGTAGGCTGCTGTGCGGCGGATAAACACCTTCCTAATTCAAGGTGAGGGGAGCATTCTTCTAACACTTCCCTGCAAGTTTCTTTATCAGTAAGCCCTAGAACATAATCAAAATATTTTTGCGCATCTTCAGGATAGCAACGCGCGTGTGGACCACCTAGAACCGTTATTATTCCTTTAGATCGGTATAAATTGCTCAATGCATAAGCTTGTATTGCGGATTGTGTAAAAGCGCTGATAAAAACTATATCAACATCTTTGGGTGTATCTGTTTTTAACTCTTCACACCCTGTAAATGAAAATAATTGAACATCATGACCCATCTCTTCACACCATACAGCAATAACTTGAGGCATAAGGCCTGCAAGGTTTGCATGCATCATTCGCGCCCAGATTGATTTGTTTGGAGATTTGGTAATAAAATCAATAATTCCTATCCGAAGTTTTCGCATATATTCCCCTTGGGTTTAATCGGCTGT
>JGI24023J19991_10000192_pt1 | contig 45136 bp, 42 predicted proteins | sample Cruoilmetagenom1_FD_19991 | JGI IMG/M metagenome (IMG submission 19991)
GACCCGCGGCATTGAACCTGTCCGCTCCCCGCCATTTCAGCAGCCCGTTGAGGCGGGGCGAGACGGCAAAGCCTTTCTCGGCGAGCTTGATCGCGGGCTCGAACAGCACCTCCCAGGGCAGCCGGCCATGGGCTCTGTGGGCCGCTTCCAGCGCCCGCAGGACGCCTGGGACGCCAACGCTGATGCCGCTGGAAATCGCATCGATGAATTTCATCGGCTTGCCGTCGGGCATCAGGAACAGGTCGGGGTCCGCGGCAGCCGGCGCCGTTTCGCGGCCGTCATAACTCATCAGCTTTTGCAGTCCCGCGTCCCAATGCAGGATGAAGGCGCCGCCGCCGATCCCTGAGGACTGGGGTTCGACCAGGTTCAGGACCATTTGGATAGTGATGGCGGCGTCGACTGCGCTGCCGCCCTGGCGCAAGATATCGAGCCCCGCCGCGGCGGCCAGCGGGTTCGCCGCGGCGACCATATGCCTGTTGGCGCGGGCGAGTTTTTTCTCGGCATTGCCGCTGGCGGCTTCGGGGTTGGCGCGCGAGGCCTCCTGGGCATGGAGCGTGAGGCCCGGCGCGGCCGTAAGGGTGAATGCTAGGACGAGGGCCGCGAGGCGCGCCCGCACCCCGCGCCATCGGTTGATGGGGCTGGGAATCATAGCCATGGCCCGCAAGATAGGGATTGATTTGGGCAAGACCATAGGCGGGCCTGAATGAAAGTTGCCTGTCAGGAGGCCTTGGCCGGACTCCCGGCTGCCGCAGCCGGGGCGAGTTGCTGGGCCAAGTGCCAGCGATAGGCCAGACCGATCACCGCCATTGCGGCAACCGCGCATGCGAATGCGGTCACGGGGGTGCCCTCCAGTCCCCAGACTCGCACGGTTTGGCTGGCGATCAGCGAACCCGACATGATGCCGACATTGTAACTCGCGATGTTGAGGGAAGAGGCGAAGTCGACCAAGGCTGAAAGATGGAGCCGGGCAAAGGCCACCACGGCGCCTTGCAGGATCGGTGTGATGGCGTAAGCGAGGAATCCCACCGCCAGCATGGTGGCGACAGAGGGAAGTGCAATGTGCTGGGTGTAGGCGAAGACGGCGAGGGCGCCGGCCATGAAGAACACGAGGATGGCCAACGAGCGGAGGTAGCCGATTTTGTCGGCAAGCCTGCCGCCAAAGAGATTTCCAGCGGCGATTGTGACCCCGTAAAGGAGCAGCACGCCATCCACTTCGCCCAGGCCCAGGCCTGAAACCTTGGTAAAGGTCGGCACGATGAAGGTGTAAACGCCGAACAGGGCCGCATAGCTCGTTATCGTCAGCAGATAGATGGATATCAGTCCCTTATGGGAGAACAGGGCCGCGACGTCGCGCAAACTCTGCCGGCTTGGCTCATATGGAACCTTTGGAAGGAAGGCCGTCACCGCGGCGGCGCCGAGCAGGGCTATGACGCCCAACATGATGAAGGTCGCCTGCCAATCGATCGCCTGGCCGATATAGGTGCCCAAGGGAACACCGACGATCACCGCCACGGTGATGCCGGTGATGAAGACGGCCATCGCCGTGCCCCGCTTGGACTCGTCCACCAGGGACGAGGCGATGCTGGCGCCGATCGCCATGAAGACGCCATGCATGGTTCCGGTGAGGAATCTAATGATGATGAGTGTCGTGAAGCTGGGCGCCAGTGCCGAGCACGAATTGCCGATCGCATAGAGGACGAGCACGCCTATGATCAGTGCCTTGCGGGGAAAGCGGCGGGTGAGCAGCGTGAGCAGGGGTGCCCCGATCACGACACCGAACGCGTAGGTGGTTACGAGTGCGCCTCCTGTGGCCAGCGATACATCCAGTGACTTGACGATGTCGGGCAGCACGCCTTCGACCACGAGCTCGGTGGTGCCGATGGAGAAGGCACAGAGTGCGAGGGCGTAAAGGGCGATTGGCATGGGTATTCGGGGTTGCGGTGGGCGGTTGGGATCGCGCTTCGACCCCCGAGGCTCTATGTGTATCAGAGCTTGGGTAGGCGGGCGATCTAATGAAAATCCCGGCTCTTTGGGATGATGCGCTGGGCCCGGGGGTGGCGGTTGGGATGCCAGGAGCCCGGCGCCGGGCGACGTACCTCGTCAGCGCGCGCCAAGGGTGACGCGAATTCCCTTGTGCCCTCGGCCAGCGCGAGCAGCCAGGGGCTGCGGTCTTCGAGCCGGCCGGCCACCACATGGATGATCTCATCGGTCCGCTGAATGCGGCCACGGATCAGCACCAGGCGGGCGCCGATCACGGTCTTACGGTAGCGTTCGAGAACCTTTGGCCAGACCACCGCATTGGCGATGCCCGTCTCGTCCTCGATGGTCATGAAGATCACGCCCCTGGCGCTTCCAGGGCGCTGGCGCACCAGGACCACGCCCGCCACGCAGACAGGCGCGCCATCCTTGAGCGCCCTCACCTGCTCGCAGCTCAAGACCTTTTCGCGCCGTAATTGGGCGCGCAGGAACTCCATGGGGTGGGCTTTCAGCGAGAGGCGCATCATCTGGTAGTCGTTCACCACATGCTCGGAGAGCGCCATGGGCGGCAGCTGGACGGCTGGATCGGGTCCGGTTTCGCGCGCCTTGGCGTATTCGAACAGCGGCAGGGGCTTGGCGTCGCTCAGCGCACGCACCTCCCAGAGCGCCTGGCGCCGGTCGAGGTCGATCGAGCGAAAGGTGTCCGCCGCGGCGAGCCGTTCAAGTGTTGCGCGCGAGACCCCGGCGCGGCGCCAAAGATCGTCGATATTCTCGAAGGGGCGGTCATGGCGCCTCTCGATCAGGCGCTCGGCGTCGTTCTCCCGCAGGCCCTCCACCAGGCGCAGGCCCAGCCGGAGCGCCCAGCCCTGCTCGGCGCCAGGCTCCAGCGTGCTGTCCCATAGGCTCCAATTCAAGTCGGCGGGGCGGACTTCGACCCCGTGCTCGCTTGCGTCGCGTACGATTTGCGCGGGCGCATAGAAGCCCATGGGCTGGGAATTCAGCAGCCCGCAGGCGAAGGCCGCCGGGTAATGGCATTTCAGCCAGGACGAGACATAGACCAGCAGCGAAAAGCTCGCCGAGTGGGATTCCGGGAAACCGTATTCGCCGAAGCCCTCAATCTGCTTGAAGCAGCGCTCGGCCATTTGCGGGTCATAGCCGCGCGCCACCATGCGGGCGACGAATTTGTCCTTCAGCTGGTCGATGGTGCCCCGGCGGCGGAAGGTTGCCATGGCGTAGCGCAGCTGATTGGCCTCTTCGGCCGAGAACTTGGCGGCGACGATGGCGATCCGCATCGCCTGCTCCTGGAACAGCGGCACCCCAAGGGTCTTTTTAAGAACGTCTTCGAGTTCGTCCGGGGGTCCATGCTCAGGGGCGGGACGGGGATAGTCGACCGGTTCGAGCCCATCGCGCCGCCGCAGATAGGGATGCACCATGTCGCCTTGAATCGGTCCGGGCCGGACGATCGCGACCTCGATCACCAAATCATAGAATTTCCGGGGTTTGAGCCGGGGCAGCATGTTCATCTGGGCCCGGCTCTCCACCTGGAAGACGCCGATCGAATCCGCCTTGCACAGCATGTCGTAGACGGCCGGATCCTCCTGCGGCACGCCGGCGAGGTCGAGCTGCCGCCCGTAATGGGCGCCGAGCAGATCGAAGCATTTATGGATGCAGCTCAGCATGCCGAGCCCCAGCACATCGACCTTGAGGAGGCCGAGCGCGTCGAGGTCGTCCTTGTCCCACTCGATCACGGTACGGTCCTCCATCGCCGCATTGGCGATGGGCACGACTTCCGAGAGCGGCCCCCTGGTAAGTACGAAGCCGCCCACATGCTGCGAGAGATGACGGGGGAAGCCCATCAGCTCATCGGCCAGCTCCAATGTTCTTTGCAGCAGCGGGTCGGCGGGATCGAGCCCCGCCTCGCGCACATAAGTGTCGGGCTCGCCGCTCGCGCGCATGCCCCACATGATGCCGGCGAGCGCGGAAAGGCTGTCCTCCTTGAGGCCCATCGCCTTGCCCACCTCGCGCAGCGCCGAGCGGGAGCGGTAGCAGATCACGGTGGCGGCGAGCCCGGCGCGTTCCCGGCCATAGCGCCGGTAGATGTACTGGATCACCTCCTCGCGCCGTTCGTGCTCGAAATCGACGTCGATATCGGGCGGCTCCTTGCGTTCGGGCGAGACGAAGCGCTCAAACAGCAGATCGATCTGGGCCGGGTCGACGCTGGTAATGCCGAGGCAATAGCAGACGGCCGAATTGGCGGCCGAGCCGCGGCCCTGGCACAGGATGTCCTGGGCCCGTGCGAACTTCACGATGTCGTGGACGGTGAGAAAATAGGGTGCGTAGTTGAGCTCGGCGATGAGCGCCAGCTCGCGCTTGATTGTCTCGGCCACCTTGTCCGGTACGCCGTCCGGATAGCGCCAGCGCGTGCCCGCATGGGTCAAATCTTCGAGATGCTGCTGGGGCGTCTTGTCCGGCGGCGTGGGCTCGTCGGGATATTCGTAAGCCAGCTCGTCGAGCGAAAAGGTGCAAGCCTTGTTGATCTCGAGGGTTCGCGAAACCGTCTCTTCGTAACCGCGGAACAGCCGGGCCATTTCCTCCGGTCCTTTCAGGTGGCGTTCGGCATTTGCCTCGAGCCGCAGCCCCGCCTGATAAATCGTGCATTTCTCGCGGATACAGGTCAGCACGTCCTGCAGGGGGCGGCGCTCGGGCTCGTGATAGAGCACGTCATTGGTGGCAATCAGCGGCGTGCGGCAGCGTGCGGCCAGCGCAGAGAGTGCTGCGATCCGCGACCGGTCGTCGCCGCGATACAGGTGGCTGGCGGCGAGATAAAGCGGCGCATCGAGGCGCTCATTCATTTCGCGCAACGCTTTCTCGAAATCCTTGCTTGCCGGATCGGCCGGCCGCCAGGTCCAGGTTTCCGGCGGCAGGCCTACGAAAATCTGCCCGCTCGCGTGATCGGCGACGTCGGTGAGATAAAGGTCGCACTCGCCCTTCACGGTGCGGCGCTGACCGACCGTGAGCAGCCGGCTGAGCCTGCCATAGGCGGCGCGGTCGCGGGGGAAGGCGAGCAGGCTGGGGGCGTCGTGGAGGTCCAACCGGGCGCCGACGATGAGCTGCAACCCCTCCTGCTTGGCCGCGATATGCGCGCGCACTGCGCCCGCAAGCGTGTTGCGGTCGGTGACGGCGAGTGCGGAAAGCCCGAGCGCCTTGGCCCGGGCCGCGAGCTCATGGGCGTGCGAGCCGCCGCGCAGGAAGGAAAAATTGGTGGTGACCTGAAGCTCGGCATAAGTGCAACTCATCTTCTGTCCCTCACGCCCTCACCTAAAACAGCCCATGCAGGTACCATTGGGGGGCGCCGGTCAGCGCCTGGGCCTGGTAGAGGCCTTCGCGGAACACCCAGTAGCGCCCGCCGGCATCGTCCTCGATGCGGTAATAGTCGCGCGGCCGGTCCGCCTTCGCAGAAGAGCGCCCGATCGCCCGCCACCATTCGGGCGCGATGCGCTCGGGCCCATCGGCGCGCACGATCCGGCGCATCACCCGGCGCCAGGTGAAGCGCGCCGGCGGTCCCTCCGGGATCTCGGCCATCACCGCGATCGGCTCGGGACGCGCAAACAGGAACAGTGGCCGAGGCGGCTTGGGGAGAGGATCGTCCGTCCAGGGCGTGGCCTTCGCCCCCGGGCTGCGGCGCTGCTCGGCGCGTTCGGGCAAGTGGCTGGCTTGGGGTCCTAAAGAGAACACGCAAGGCGCCCCCAAACGGTTTGAGAGGCGGTCGATCAGAGGCCCGGGAGCGGCCAGCGCGCCCTGGGTAACGAAGACATCCTGTTCGGGGGAAAGCATTTCGGCGGCGCTCGCGGCCAGCGTCAGGCAATCGATGCCGAAGCCTGCATTGATTGCCTGAATCTTCTCGTCAAGCAGCCGCACCATGTGACCGGCCGCCCGGCTAGGCGCGCTCAAGCCCGCCCGAACCTCGGCAAAACTGCCATCGGCGCGGTAGGCGGTGAAGGCAATCTCCCGCGCACCCTGGAGATCGCGCGCCAGCTGGGCGCAGAGATCACGCGCCAGGCGCATGAGCGCGGCCTCGACGCCGGCGCTCGAGATCAGCGGTTCGGGAAAGGCGGCCCGCGCAAGGTAGCGCGGCGGCGGCGTGAGGGGCGCGCGGGGTTCCTTTCGCTCTCCCAACGCCTGATCGAGCCGGGTGAGCACCGCCTGGGCCACTGCCTGAGAGGAAAAGCGGCGCTGCAGGCTAGTGCGGGGCAGGCGCCGAAGCTCGCCGATCTGGCGCAGACCTAAGCGTTTCAGCAGGGTAATGGCGTCAGGCGCAAGCCGCAGGCCTTCGATGGGAAGACCACCCAATCGCTGCAGGGTTTCGCCGGGAGGTGCGATCGCTGCGGCGTCTCCTCCATAAGTAAAACGGGCGAGCGCCCAAGCCGCCCCTAGGGTGTCGGCGAGGCCAAGCCGGGCGGTAAAGCCGAACCGGGTAAGTCGAGCCACGAGATCCTCGCACAATGTGGCCTCGCCGCCGAAGAGATGGGCGACGCCGGTAATGTCGATCCAGAGGCCTTGGGCTCCGTCCCGGTTGAGCGAGGGACTGTAGCGGCCGCACCAGCGGGCGAGCTTGAGGAGGGCGTTGCAATCGCTTTCTGGCTCGGCTTCGGCGCTGCGCAGATGGGGGCAGCGGGCGCGGGCATCGCTGAGGCCGAGGCCGGGTCCAAGACCTTCGCGCTCGGCGGCAGCGTTGACCGCGGCAAGGGTGACGCCTTTCTCGCCGGGGGCGACAAGCGCAAACGGAGCCTCAGGCGGTGCGCTGCAGCCGCCATCCCGGATCATCCGCTCGATCGGCCAATGGGGCAGCCAAACGGAAACGATACGCGTCATCACTCCACTCCAAATCCCAGGTAAGGCCGGTGGGTCCCCAGCGGCAGCGCTCAAGTGTCGCCCGCCAGCGGCGTGCGCCGGGCGCGGAAGCGTCGAAGGGATGGGGACATGAGGGGGCGGTTTCGATCCGCCATCGGGTCATTGCCGCGCCCAATTCGCCCGTTCCCGGGCTCGAGATCAGCAGGCAAGGGGTACGATGGGTCTGGGCTGCGAGTGCAAGGCGGCGCCCCATTGTCCAGTTCGCGCCATCGATCTGGCCGAGCACGGCGATGAGCGCGCGGGCTTTTAAGGCCTCTTCGAGGGTCCAGGCGAGGTCGCCCGCACGCCGCGCCTCGACTATAAGAAGTTCGCTTGGATCGATCCCGAAGGCGCGCAGGCCCGGGCCATAGGGGCGTCCGAACTCATGGGCGGCACTCGGGCTGAAGGCCCAGAGGCTCAAATTCCTCCTTGCCGCGCCGATCGCCACAATGCGGCGGGCGAGCAATCCGAGCGCAAAGCCCGCCGCGGCCCAGCTGTCGGCATGGGTGCGGGGCTGGATTTCATGCAAGCCCGAAGGCTCCAGCCCGCCCCAGGGCAGCGCGTGATCGATCTCGACAATGCCGAAGGTCCAGGGCGTTAAGGTGCAGGCGGGGCGGGTAAACCCCGTGCCGTGATCCGCGGGGTGGGATGAAAGCGACACGGGGGCCCGTTCGATGTTGCAGATACGCGCGCGCAAACCCTCGATCAGGCTGAAACGCATACCTGCCCCGCCTGCTGTCGGCATACGCCCGACACCTGCCGGCGGCAAAGCAGGGCTCTCCAAGCCGCCGGCGGAAGGCTTCAACGCCACAAGACCCTCCAAATGTTCTTGTTTTGTTCTAAAGCCGAATCGACCGGGATGTCAAGCTGAAGGTAGCGTGCCGCGAAAACCGTGTTACCGTGGCCCACCGATGTTAGAAACAGATTTCCATTCTGCGCATCCTTCGGTAAATATATTCGCAGTCTTGCTCGAGCCTACAAAAGCAAGCAGTCCGTGAAAGTTGAATAGGGGAGAAACAAATGACGAAGCTTGATCGCCGCAAATTCACCAAATTGCTCGGCGCGGTGGGCGCCGCCGCTGCGGCTCCATCGGCACTCGGATCCTTCGCCTATGCCCAGGGGGCAGGCAATGTCGTGGTTATCGGAGGCGGCGCCGGGGGCGCATCGGCCGCTCATCTCATCAAAAAGGGATCGCCTGAGCTATCGGTGACGCTGATCGAGACCAACCCGCAATTCACCACCTGCTTCTTTTCAAATCTCTACATCGGTGGTTTCCGGACCTTCGAATCCATCACCCACAACTATGACGGACTGAAGAAACTCGGCATCAATGTGATGACCGATACGGCAACCGACGTCGATACCTCAGCCAAGACGGTCTCGCTGGCGGGCGGCACCAAGGTCCCCTATGACAAGCTGATTCTCTCACCGGGCATCGCTTTCAAATACGATTCCATCGAGGGCTACTCGGCCGAAGCCGCCAAGGCGATGCCGAATGCCTGGAAGGGCGGCCCCCAGACCCAGCTTCTGAAAAAGCAGCTTCAGGACATGGAACCCGGCGGCACGGTCGTAATGGCGGCGCCGCCCAATCCCTATCGCTGCCCGCCCGGACCCTATGAGCGGGCCTCGATGATCGCCTACCTGCTCAAAACCACCAAGCCCGGCTCCAAGCTGATCATTTTCGATCCCAAGCCGAAATTCTCCAAACAACCTCTATTTCAGGAGGGCTGGCAGCAGCACTATCCCGGCATCATCGAATGGGTGCCGCCGGAAATGACCGACGGCGGCGTCAAGCGGGTCGATCCGGCCACGATGACCGTCTATACGGGCGATGGCGAGGCGCACAAGGCTGCAGTCGCCAATATCATCCCGGCGCAGAAAGCAGGCGAGATCGCCGCGAAGGCGGGATGCACCGATGGCGATTGGTGCCCGATCAATCCGAACGACTTCTCTTCCACGAAAGTCAAAGACGTCTATGTGCTGGGCGATGCCTCGGTGGCCAAGGCGATGCCGAAGTCAGGCTTTTCGGCCAACAGCCAGGCCAAGGTCGTGGCCAATGCGGTGCAGGCAGAATTGGCCGGCAAGAAGAAGTTTCCGGCGCGCTACCGCAATACCTGCTGGTCACTGATCGCGCCCGACGACGACGTCAAGGTGGGCGCCAGCTACACGCCGGGCACGGACATGCTTGACGCGAAAGACAAGTTTGTGTCCAAGACCGGCGAAGACGCCAAGCTCCGGAACCAAAACTATCAGGAGTCGCTGGCCTGGTACGCTGCGATCACCAAGGACATGTTCGCCACCTGATTGGACGAATTCTCCGACGAATTTGCGGAAGGCGGCGCGGCGATCGCGCCGCCTTTTCCTTTACCGGCTCATTCGGCGGGGTGCAGGGAGCCGAAATAGGCCGCGAGCGCCTTCAGCTGCTCATCGTCTAGGTTTTTTGCGACCGAGACCATGGCCGGGTTGTCACGCTCGCCATTCTTGAACGAGTTCATCGCCATGATGAAAGACTCGCTGTCCAGGCCGTTGATCGGCGGGATTCCCTCGGTGTAGGTGCCGTCGATCTGGTGGCAGGTCGTGCATTCGCCTGAGAGGTATTGGCCATATTCCTTGAGTTCATCGGCGATGACGGGCGAGTATCCCATCAAAAGCCCAGCGGCGAGCAAAATCAGTTTCATCATCAGGTTCCCGTCTCCCATTGGTGCCATGCGGGAGTCAAACCTGCCATAGTGGCGGGTAGGCCAGCAATCCCATTGCTTGCGATATATTGCGGTTGATGCAGATTTGACTTGGGCTAAGACGACATGAAGCGCGCACTCCAAGTGATCTTTTACCCTCTGCTCTATTTGGCGATTCTGGCAGCCGTCTATTTCTGGGGGACGCGGCTGCGCCCCGTGAACCCCGTGACCGCCGGCGATGGGCCGGAGGTGACGGTCATCGATGCCTCGGAGCCCGTCCCATTCGCGCAGCCCACCGAGGGCTGGTTTCATTGGAAATTCCTGACGCGCCGGCCAATGCAGGTAGACCAGCTCGAGAAGGATGGCGTGCCTGCGATCCGTTGCACCACCGATGCAAGCGCCTCGATATTCGGCCGCTACGCCGATGTCGACGTGGAACGATTTCCGATCCTGGCCTGGTCCTGGCAAGTGGAGAAGCCGGTGGAAAGCGAGCTTGACGAGCGAACCGTCGAAGGCGACGACCATCCGGCCCGGCTATATGTCCGGTTTCGCGACGAGGACGGCGGCGAACACAGTATGGAGATCATTTGGGCCAACAAGCATTTCCACCCCGGTGAGTACAAATATCTGCACGACTTCCCGCACTATGTGGCCCAGACGGGCAATCGGGAGGTCGGAAAATGGGTGGCGGAGGAGGTCGACCTGCTGGCGATCTACCGTAAGATCAGCGAGCGCGATGACCGCCCGCACGCCATCATTGTTTCGATTTTTTGCGACACCGACGACACCGGCACCAGCAGCGTCGCCTATTTCAGCGATATCAAGCTGCGCGAACGCGCGCCCTAGGCCGGTTGGTAGGCATCGCTCGCCACTTCGGCGAAGGCGGGTAGGGCGCGCTCGACCATGGTCTCGGACGCGGTGAGACAGATCCGGAAATAGCCCGGCGCCTCCATGACCTGACCGGGCAGCACGAAAACGTCGCGGTCGGCGAGCGCGTTCCAGAATGTCATTTCGTCGCCCGGGCACTTGCAAAACAGGTAGAAGGTCCCCTCGGGCCGCAGCACCTTGTAGCCAGCGGGTTCGAGGGCGCCGATCAGAAGGTCGCGTTTGCGGGTGAGCGCGTCAATGTCGATGCTCAGGGATTCCAAATCGGGAACCGTGTACTGCATCAGCGCGTTGGGGAAACACCACCCGAGCGACATTTGCGTGGCGAATACGTTGCGCTGGAGTGCCTCCCGTTCCGTCCGCGGCATCAGTGGCGATATCGCCAGATAGCCCAGCCGTTGACCCGGCGCCAACAGGACCTTGCCGTAGCTGTAGGAAATCAGCGTCCAGGGATAGATCGCGGCGGGGCTGGTGAAGCCATTCCCGTCAAATCGAATCCGCCGGTAGGGCTCATCGGAGAGCAGGAAGATGCGCTGTCCGATGCGCCGGGAGGCGCGCTCAAGCAGGTCCGCCAATGCGGTCAGCGTCTCCGCACCGTAAATCCGGCCAGTTGGATTGTGCGGCGTATTGACGATCACAAGCCGTGTCTTTGGGCTTATCGCCGCTTCGATAGCCTCGAGGTCGAGGTCGAAGCGATCCCCCTTCAACGCAACCTTTATCGGCACGGCATCGGCCGCGAGCAGCATGGATTCATAACTGAACCAGGGCGGTATCGAGAAGATCGCTTCGTCCCCGGCGTTCAGCAGCATATGCATGGTGACCGCGATGGCTCCAAAGGCACCGGAGGTAAGCGCAATATCTTGGGGCTCGAAGTCGAGATCGAGCTCCGCGCCGACCTTCTGGGCCAAAAAAGCCTGGGGCTCGGGTTCGCTGGTCTTGTAGGCGTACCAATCTTTGTTCTTCGGCACCGCGCGCGATTGGATCGCATCGACAATGCCCGGCAGCGGAAACTCGTGGGGGTTGCCGAAAGTGAAGTCGCAAATTTCTGGATCGCCGCGCCGCACGCCATAGCGCGAGCGAAAATAGAAATCTTCGAGAACGGCGATGCTTGCCGCCGCCGCCCGCGAGCGTTTGGAAATAAAATCCGTCGACATGGCTGATCCTGGTCCCGTCCGGGCGCGACGTTAACCCGGGCATAACCGGCTGGCCAGCGCGTCCTTGGCCTCTAGGCGAGCCAAGCGCGCAGGCTGATTGGCACGCTTTCCGCAACCGAAAAATCCCGGCCGCTAATCAAAGCGAACGGGTTGGAATGGCGTATTGGACTGGCTATGGCGGAACGCCGTAAGCGCCGGTACCAATGGTACCGGCGCACGGCATTAAGCCTTACATTAATCTATTGAAGAGTTTCCCCGTCCAATAGATTGCGTTTGTGGCGCTCCGAGTTAGACGCGCACCACTTGCTCAATAACGGTGTCCGCGGAGCCGAGCTTCATCGGCTTGTGCGTAACCTGTTGAGCATGGTGCCCGTGGAGACAACCCCCCAACGCAGCTGCGACGGCCATGATGGAAACCGCAGCAAAGAGCCGCTTCAAACCCTGCATGGTCTTTTCTCCTCTGGTTGCTTGTTATTGTTATTCGTTATCCCATTTGACGTAGCGGGCCTGATGCGCGAAGTCGATTCAAACCGCACTCTTGGAGCGAACTTTATTGAGAAGTGTTGCCAGAACCACACAGGTAGGCCCGATTTGGGCAATTTCTTTATACTTTTTAACGAAATTTGCCCCGATCTGGCACATTAGGGGCTTCGGGCGCCCGGCAGGTCTGGGAGCCATACAGAGCGGGAATCGCTCGCCTGCACCCCAGAATCGGCGGAATTGCGCCATGGATGCGTCTTGGCATGTCTAAGGGGATCGAACAGCCCGCTCCGCGCCGCGAATTCAGCTGGCTGGAACGGCTCAACCGGATGATCCGCTACCGGTTGCATATCCCGATGAAACGCAGCCGCCACAGCCCGGAATTCATCGCCCGGGGGGTTATGGTGGGCATGGTCTGGGCCATGACGCCCATTATTGGGCTTCAGATGATGGCGGTGTTTGGCACCTGGCTGTTCACCCGCAAGGTGTTCAGCTGGGATTTCTCGCTGGTCAATGGCCTCGCCTGGACCTGGACCACGAACGTCTTCACCGCGCTTCCCGTGTTCTACATCTTCTACATCACTGGACAGGTGATGCTGGGGCGGCTCGACGACATCAGCGGATATGAGAATTTCAGCACGGCATTCGAGCTCGCCAATGGGACCGGGACGGGTTTTTGGGAAGTCGTATCGGGCTGGTTTGCCGGCGTGGCGGTGGGTTTGGGCCTGCCCATGACCGTTGGATGCATCCCATGGGCGATCCTATCGGGGTGGCTCGCATACCGCATGAGCCTCCGCTTCGTGGTGCGGTACCGGGCACTCCGGGAACAGCGGATGAAGCGGCGGGCGGCCAAATTTGAGCAATAGCCGCCCGATCAGAGCGGGCATAAGGCGCTTTGCGTGTTTGCTATTTCGATCCGAGCAACCGGTTCGCCAAATAGGCCAGAATCACGACGATTAGAGATGCGATCGAGGAGGCGACGAATTTGGCGCCCGTGCCCACAATCATGTTGGGCACCAGATATTCGATGATGGCGAAGCCCAACAGAAAACAGGCCGCGATCAGGAAATAGTAATCGATCCAGATATTGGCGTCCGGCCCGGCGAATAGGCGGTGAAACAGGATGCCGTAAACCCGCGAGAAAAAACACAGAAGGAACTGGCTGGCGGCCAGAATCGTCAGCAGATGTATCTCGGGATGCATCTTCCAGGTGATCGCGGAGACGATCATCGTCAGGCCGGTCAACATCAGGAGCGGAAAGCAGTGATTGTTGAAATTGAGATTGTGGCTGGTGTCCATGTACATCCGTTCGCATCCCCTGCAATGCTAATGAGGTTCCCTGTCTCCACCGGCGGGTCCGGGCGACCGGCAACCGCGACCGTGAATTGCTACCAGGAGAGGGCCAGGATGGCGACCATCCAATCGTAACCCATGGTGCTTACCCACCGGACGGGTGCGATTCTCGCGAACGCCAATCCGTCTCGCTTGAAGCCGGTTTCCCGATTATCTTGCGTGCAACAACCCGACGCTGCCTCAGAAGGAAGGATATCTGCCATGCGATGGCTCTTGCTCGTAGCAACAATATTCATGCTGGCCGTCTCGACCGGCCCCACCGCCGCCGATCCCGCCCACGCGCAGGACTACAAGCGGATGCAAAAACTGCTATCGAGCGACAAGACCGTGATCGGACAAACGATAAAATACCCCGGGCCGCCACCGGCCCAGATCACGTCTGTGATCGTGACATTGAGGCCGGGCGAATCCACCGGTTGGCACGAGCATCAGGTGCCCTCCTACGGCTACATTCTCGAAGGCGAAGTGACGATCGATTACCGCAGCAAGGGAACCCGCACCTATAAGGCGGGCGAGGCCTTCCTGGAGGTGATCGACTGGCGGCACAATGCGAAATGCACGAGTGACGTCCCCGTCCGTATCCTGGCGGTCTTCATGGGCGCCAGCGGCCTCGAGAACGTGGTGCGGGTTGAGGCGGAATAGCGCCCGTTAGAGATTGCGCCGGCGCTCGGATTCGCGGCGCCTGCCGCGCCTGAAGGGAGCGATCAGCAGGTAATAGGCGGCGATCGCCGAGACCACCAGGGTAATGACAACCAGATCGAGCTCGGGCACAAACCAGACAATGATGCCGAAGAAGCCCAATAGGGTCAGAAGGAAGAAAGCGGCGAACAGGCGGTCGAGGATCATGACCCAAGCTCTCGGGCGAGCCAGTTGGCGGTTCGGAGCAAGCGCGCATCGTCGAATTTGCGGCCCACCACCTGTACACCGATCGGAAGTCCATCATTGCCGGTGAGCAAAGGCAGGCTGAGCGCAGGCACCCCGCAATAGGTCCAGAGGACAGAAAATGCCGGGTCGCCCGTCGTTTTGAGATCCCTAGGCGCCTGTCCTCGTGCCGCCGTTGTCACGATTGCATCGAATCGATCGAAGATGGCGTCCAATCCAGCATTCAGGATCTCCTGGCCATCGCGAGCGGCATTGTAGTCGACCGCGCTCACGGCTCGGCCCTCGCCGAGCTGCTCGCGTAACTCTTGGCTGAGGTGCTCGCCGCCGCGTTTCTCATAAGGCCCCAAAAGCCGAGCCATGTCGGCTGTCGCCAGCTTGTGGAGCAAGCTGTGGGCCTGGCCAAAAACATCTGGCAATTCGACCTGTTCGCAAGCAGTCCCAAGCGCGCGAACGAGTTCGTCGAAACCCGCCCTGGCGTCATCGTCCGCCTTGTCCCAGGCCGGAGATTTGACAAGAGCGAAAGACGGCGTGACCGGAGGTTCCGATCGCGCGCTTTCTAGGAGACGGGGACGGGCGCGGGGTTCTGTCGCCGGATCGTTCGGATCGTGACCGATGAGCGCCTCGCAGAGCAGGGCCACGTCGTCGACACTGCGGCCAAATCCGCCGACCGTGTCGAGCGGCGGCGAAAGCGAGAGCAGTCCATGACGAGAGATCAACCCGAAGCTTGGCTTGAATCCCACAACTCCGCAAAAGGACGCCGGCCGGATCAGCGAACCATAGGTCTGGGTGCCGATTGCGAGCGGCACCATCCGATCGGCGACCGCCGCTGCCGAACCGCTCGAGGATCCCCCGGGCGTGCGATTCGGATCCACCGGGTTCCGGGTTTTGCCTGGATGGAAGAAGGCAAGCTCCGTGGTTACGGTCTTGCCCATGATCACCGCGCCTGCCTGGCGCAGCAGGTTTACGATGGTCGCGTCGCGCGCCGGTTGGCGCCCCGCATCCAGCGGCGTACCGTTTTCGGTCGGCATCGCACGCGTATCGATAATGTCCTTCAGGCCCACCGGAACCCCATGCAGCGGGCCGATTGTCCCACCCGAGCCCCGCAACACATCGGCGGCGCGGGCTTGCTCCAGCGCGTAATCGGGGTCGAGAAAAGCCCACGCCCGAACCGTCTCCTCGCGCTCGGCAATGCGCGCCAAGCAGCTCCCGACCAGTCTCTCGGATGTGATTTCGCCCACGGCAATGGCGCGGGCTGCCTCGGTGGCCGAGAGTTCGTTGGGTTCTCCGGTCGGGGCCGATCGGAGATTTGGCTCAGGCGAAGTCACCGAATTTCTCCCTTAGCGCCCATAGAACACTGTCGGCAGCCAAAGCGCGAGTTGAGGAAACAGGTAGAGGATCACCATGGCCACAAGGACCATTGAGAGGAACGGCATGACGCCCTTGAAAATCTGGATCAGCTGCACTTCGGGCGGCGCCACGCCTTTCAGATAGTAAGCCGCCATAGCCATTGGCGGCGTCAGGAATGACGTCTGCAGGTTTAGCGCGACCAGGATGCCGAAGAACAGCGGATCGACGCCGAAAAGGGGCAGCATCGGCAGGAAGATCGGTACGAAGATGATGATGATCTCGCTCCACTCCAGCGGCCAGCCCAGAAAGAAGATGATGAGCTGGGCCAGGATCAGGAACATTATGGGTGATAGCTCGAGGCCGATCACGAACTCCCGGATCACCTCATGGCCACCGAGATAGGAAAACACGGACGCGAAGGTCCAGGAGCCCACGAACAGCCAGCATACCATCGCCGATGTGCGGGCGGTGAGGTAGACCGACTCCTGCAAGCGGTCCTTGTCGACCACTCTCCAAGCGAAGAACCCGAGCAGACTCACATAGAGTGCTATCTCGAAGCCATAAGGATTGAGGGCGTGGTCGTCGAAATAACGTCCCATGCCGAACACGCCGAAGGCCACCACATAGATCAGACCGATTGCCGCCCCTAGAACCAGACCCTCGCCCGCAAAGATCACGGCCGGGCGCAGCGATGGGCTCTTGATCCGCAGCCAGCGAAAACCCGGCAGCCCGCGGCCGCCAGTTCCGAACGCCAACGCTAGCGCCAAAGTGACCAGCACGCCGACGCCGGGTTGCAACAAGAATCCGGGACCGGAGGGTGGCGTTAGTCCAAATAGGGCCGCGGAGACGGCACGCAATACCAGATAGGCGAGTGCAAGACCCAGCGTGGCCGCTCCGGCCAATCCCAGCGCGTAGAGCAGACCGTCGAACCGCGTGGGACGTCTGTCATGCCAGTCGGGGATAACGGTCCCGTCGCGGATCCCGGCCAAACGATAGCTGATTGCCAGCACCAGGCCGCCCAGCACGCCCATCGAGGCCGCCTCCGTCGGCGTCGCCAGGCCCGGCAGGATCGCACCGAGCACTGAAAAGATCAAAATTGCCAAAGGCAGAAAAGAGGTCGCCAACAGAATGGCCGAGTCCAGCGCGGAAATATCGCTGACATCCTCCTCCCGCGGCTTTGGCGCTAGGCTGGGGTTCAGCGTCGCCCGACCAATCACGTAGAGGATATAAAGAGAGGCCAGTAGAATTCCCGGAAGCAAGGCGCCGGCATAGAGCCTGCCTATCGAGACGTTGGTAGTAGCGGCATAGACGATCAGCATGATGGAGGGCGGGATCAGGATGCCGAGGCAGCCGCCCGCGCAGATCACGCCCGCCGAAAAACTGGTGTCGTAACGCGCCTTCAACATCGCGGGCAGTGCCAACAGGCCCATCAGCGTTACCACCGCACCGATGATGCCGGTCGCGGTGGCGAACAGCGCGCAGGTCGCTAGCGCGGCGACCGCCATCGAACCTGGAATATTTCTCGCCGAGACGTGCAGCGAATGAAACAGGCGGTCCAGGATGTTGGCCCGCTCGATGATGTAGCCCATGAACAGAAACAGCGGCACCGCGGTCAGGATGTCGCTTGAGACCACCGAATAGGTTTGGTTGGTCAAAAGATCGAAGATCGGATTGTCGAAGATCGAGGTTTGGCGCTCGGCGTCGTAATAGGCGTAATAGCCGAAGAATACAGCCATCCCCATCAGGGTGAAGCAGATTGGGAAGCCCAACATGATGGTCAGGATGAAGATGAATAGCATCAGGACGGCGACTTGCGGATCGGTCATAGCTCGGCGTCCTTGGGCCGAGCTTCCCTACCTTCTCCCGGCAACAGCTCTTCTTCATCTTCCAGCAGCGTGACTTCCAGCTCCTCGACATCCTTGGTGTGAGGCGGCCAGGCGCCCGTCCTGATGCAGATCCAGCAGCGAAGGACCTGGGCGATGCCCTGCAGAAACAGCAGGCTTGCTGCCGCTGGAATCACGCTCTTCAGCTGGAAGATCGGAACGTCGGCGGGGCTCGCGCTGCTCACCTCCAAGTAGGTCCAGGAGGCCCGCGCATAATCGAAGCCTGCGAAAATCAGCGCCAGGATTCCTGGAAAAAAGAATAGGAAATAGAGCGTTAGCTCCACCTTGGCCTGGGTGGTTGGCTTCCAAAGCCGGTAGAGAACATCGGCGCGGACATGGCCGTCGCGAGAGAGCGTATAGGCGCCCGCCATCATGAAGAGCGTCCCATACATCATGTAGGACAGGTCGTAGGCGAAGGAGGTGGGGTCGTTCAGCGCGTATCTGACCAGCACCTCGTAGCCGATCACAAACGTTATCAGAAGAATGCACCAGGCAAACGCCTTGCCTGCCCAAGACGAGATGCGGTCGACGATCTGGATGAACTGCAGCACGGCCCCTCCTCGCCCTCAAACCGCCGGCCAACCCAAATGCTGGGACCGGCGCCGAAAAGGGCGCAAGCCGCTTTATGCCGTGCGGCGGTAAGCCCTAAAAGGCGATCTTCTTTTCGGGGAAGTAGTGCTTGTAGGCAAGCTTATAGTCGGCGGTGTTGGTCAGTGAATAGAATCCAACCCGCTCGGCCCAGGCCTTCTGGCTGTCCACCACCTTCTTGAAGAACGGGTCTTTGCCGTATTTCTTGAGGACCACGTCCCAAGAATTGAGCTGCGCCTGCATCACGTCGTCGGGCGTGCGGTGGACGTTCACTTCGCCATCCTTCATTAGCCATTGCAGGTCTTGGGAATAGCGATCCATGGCCAGACCGTAATTGGCGGTGCTGGCGGCCTCGGCCGCATATTCGCAAATCGCCTGCTGCTCCGCGGGCAGCGACTCGAACTTATCCTTGTTGAAAATGATCTCGATGAATTCAGCCGGTTGGTGATAGGAGCCCAGCATGTAGTGCTTGGCCAGGTCGTGGGCGTTGAACTGGCGGTCCGCGGTGGGGTTGTTGTACTCGAAAGCGTCTATCACGCCGGTTTCCATAGCTTCGAATATCTCGTTGCCGCCCTTGGCCACCACCTTGAGACCGATGCCCTGCATGATGTTGGTGGCGAGACCAACCGTGCGGTATTTCACGCCTTGCAGGTCCTCCAGGCTGGTGACCGGTTCGTTGAACCAGCCCAGCGGCTGGGTCGGCATCGGAAACGCGAAGAAGCCCACCAGATTGAGCTTGAGAATGTCCTGGATCAGTTCGCGGTAAAGCTCCTTGCCGCCGCCATAATGGATCCAGGCCAGCGTTTGACCGGCGTCCGCACCGAACACCGGACCGGTGCCGAACAGCGACGCGGCGCGGTTCTTGCCGAACCAATAGGCGGCAACCGTATGGCTCGCATCCAGCGAACCCTTGTGGCAGGCATCCTGAACCTGACTGTATTTGACCACCGCACCGACCGAGAGCAGATCGAACTTCAGACGCCCGCCCGACATTTTCTCGACCCGCTCGACATATTGCTGGGCAAACTCCTGGAAGATCTCATTGGGTCCCCAGGAGGTTTGCATCTTTAGCGTGGTGGTCTCGGCCCGCGAGACTTGGGGGAAGGCAACCGTGGCTGCTGCTGCGCCGCCTGCGAGCGCGCCACCCCGCAGAAACTTGCGTCTGGAAACTGACTTCGCTTTGCGCCGCGCGGGCATGCGTTTCCTCCCGTCATGTGTGCCGGATCGCGCTCTTGGCCCCGCTGCCCGGTCTGAAGCCGCTCACCCAGCGGTTTCCGGCGCCGATCCTTCAGGCCCCAACTACATAGGAGTCTTCAGGCTGCATGTCAGCCCTTTGGCCCGATCCTCACAACTTAAATTTTCGCAATCTAGGGCCATTTGAGGCCATCATCATCGGGGCGTATTCGAGGGCCTTCAGATAGCATCTGCACCGGGCGGTTGCCTCATTTTGGTACGAATTCATCTGCCCGCCGCGAACGGCTTCGCCCTATTCGAATGGGCGGAACCCTTTGATTTAGGCCAAATCTGTGGTTTTCAAGTCACTGATTTGTGGCACAAATCCCACATTGTGTTCATAAAATGTCAATCATAAGGCGAGAAATTAACTTTCTGACCATTGACCCCTTGAACCTGCCTGGATGGGTATCCAGTTTATGGTTTCAGATTGGTTACGAAACAGTTGTTGGGCTGGTCGGCTGTGTAACGCGTAAGGGGCTTACGACCTGAACCGATGCGAACGAAAGAGGGAAGGCATGACCAAATTCTGGCGGACGGTTAGGCAAGGCGCGATCGCGCTGTGCGTGGCGGCAATTCCATTCATTGGTAGTTTTTCAAGCGAAGCTCAGGCGCGCGAAGTCGTCTCATTGGACCAGCGCCTCCCGGTCGGGTCCATCGTGGTCGATACCGCCGGGCGCCAGCTTTTCTATTCGCTCGGCAATGGGCGCGCGATCCGTTACCGCGTAGCGGTTGGCAAGCGCGGCTTCCAATGGTTCGGCGATACCTTCGTCCAGCATAAGCGCAAGAATCCCGGATGGTCCCCGACCGCGCGCATGCGGCGCATGGGCTATCCGCGATATGTGGCGCCGGGACCCCGCAATCCGCTTGGCGTGAGGGCGATCTATCTGGGTTGGACCGAATATCGCATCCACGGCACCAATGCGCCGGGATCGATCGGTCGCGCGGCATCGAGCGGCTGCATCCGGATGCATAACAGGGACGTGAAGGACCTTTATGAGCGCGTGCATATCGGCGCGCCGGTCTACGTTGTCCGCAGCATGGACGACCCGAAATTGAAGGCGATCCCAAGCGGTAACGGCGCGGCGGAAGTGGCGCAGGCCGAGACCGAAAACTAAATCGCTGATCCTTTTTTCAGTCGATTCCAACGGGGACTAATCATGAAAAGAATTCTCAGGACCTTGCTCGCCACGGCCATGGTGTTTGGACTGTTTGCCGCGGTTGCGCCCCAGCAGGCCGACGCCCAGGGCTTCTTCCGTAACCTTTTCGGCGGCAAATCCAAGAACAGCTACGTGGTCCGCTTTAGCGATGCCTATACGCCCGGCACCATCATCGTCAGCTTTGGCGACCGCAGGCTCTATTTCGTCAGCGAACGAGGTGAGGCGATCAGCTATCCGATCGCAGTGCCCGCCGGCAAGGCGAGTTGGTCCGGCAGCACCCATGTGAGCTACAAGCGCGTCAATCCGGGCTGGACCCCGACGCCTGATATGCGCCGCGAGAACCCGACCCTGCCGGCCTTTGTGCCAGGCGGCCACCCTCAGAATCCTTTGGGCGTACGAGCGATGTATCTGGGAGACTCGCTGTATCGGATCCACGGTACCGATGCGCCCTGGACGATCGGACGCGATGTGACCCATGGCTGCGTCCGGCTCCACAACAACCATGTCATCGACCTCTACAATCGCACGCGAGTTGGCGCGAAGGTGATCGTCACGCAAAGGCGGATCCTGCGCTAGCGTATCCAGTAACCCCCCGAATTCATGCCTTGCTGGGCGGTCCTTTGGACCGCCCTTTTTCTTGATCGGGAACTCAAGAGGTCTCGAGGCAGCCGCCAAGCGCGACCGCCATGTTGCGCATCAGTGTGAAATAGAGATCCGGACCGGGCTCCAGATTTGCCCCCAACGGGTCCAATACGCCCGCCCGCGACGAGGTGCCCTCGATGATGGTGCCGATCAGCTTGGGCTCGAACTGGGGCTCGCTGAAGACGCAGACTGCGCCCAGGTCGCGGACCTTGGCGCGGATCTCGCCGATCCGTTTGGCCCCGGGCTGGCGCTCCGGCGAGACCGTGATCGCGCCAGCTGGGGTAAGGCCATAACGGTTCTCGAAATAGGGATAGGCGTCGTGGAACACCAGATAGGGTTTGGTAGCCAACGGCTTGGTCTGTTCCGCGAGCTCCGCGTCGAGCTTGGTGAGTTTGGTCTTCAAGCGTTCGGCGTTGGCTTGGTATTGGGCGGCGTTGGCGGAGTCGGTTTCGCTCAAAACCCGGGCGATGTGATCGACCGCGACAATCGCGTTTTTCGGATCGAGCCAAATATGGGGATTGTGGGTGCCGGTGTGCTTGTCATGGGTCTGGTCATGACCGTGATCGTCATGGTCGGATTTCGGCTTTGCTTCGTCATGGCCATGCCCCTCATGGCCGTGGCCCGCCGAACCGTGGTCGTGGGACTCCCAGACTCCTCCCTCACGCGCGGGCAGAAGGGTCATGCCCTTGATATCGTCCAACGTAATGAGCCGGGCGGATGCGCCCAGGACATCGATCGGCCGGTCCAACGAGGTCTCCAGCGTCTCGCCGACCCGGATGATCACGTCCGCCTGCTGAAGCGCCATGGCCTGCGAGGGCCTCATGGCAAAGGCATGGGGCGAGGCCGCGCCCTGCATAATCAGTTGTGGCTCTACGACGCCTTCCGTGACGCCGGCGACTAGCGAGTGAACCGGTCCGATCGTGACCACGATCCGCGGACCGTCTTGGGCCCACGCCGGTGCGGCGAGGCTCAATGAAATCAGCACGACAAGCGAGGCAAGTATGAGTCCGCGCATCAAACCCTTCCCAATTCCGAGTGAAATCGGCCCACGATTCAACCGTATTTAGTAATATTATAACATTACAACGCTTGTTGGAAAGCGGTGATTGGTCGGATTCGCGCCGCAATTCTGTTAGATTGAGGAATCGGTAATTGCCACGGGCTAAAACCGGGGCCAATCACTCGATGCGTGAGAGCAAGGGGCAGAACAGCGTGGTCACCGGTTTGCGAGTCCTCACCGCCTTTATCGTACTGGCGATCTGCTCGGCCCTGCCGTCCGCGCCGCTGAAGTCCCATCCCCATGTTTGGGTCAAGGTGCAAACCCAAGTGCTGCAGGGGTCAGATGGCGCGGTCACCGGCCTGCGCCACACCTGGACCTTTGATGAATTTTACAGCGCCTTCGCCACCCAGGGCATGGACAAGGATGGCGACGGCAAGTTTTCGGCGGAAGAACTCGCGCCGCTGGCCGAGGAAAATGTGAAGTCCCTGCATGAGTTCGACTACTTCACGTTTGTGAAGGTCGACGGCGAGCAGGTTGAACGCCTCGAGCCCAAGGATTATTCCCTCGAACTGACCGACGGAATCCTGACGCTGCATTTCACCCTGCCACTGAAAGTGCCGGCCGATGCCCGCAAGGCCCGGGTCGCCTTCGACATTTATGATCCCACCTATTTCGTCGCCTTTTCCTTCGATAAGGCCAACCCGGTGATGATGGCGGCCTCCGCGCCCGCCGGTTGTGCCCCGCGTTTCGTGGAGCAGAAGACCGCGAGCGTCGACACCTCGACCCTGAAGGAGTCGTTCTATTCCGAGCTGGGGCCGGGCAGCGATTTCGGCGTTCAGTTCGCGAAAACGGTGGAAATCGCGTGCGATGCGCGTTGAGCCTATTACGCGGCGAACGCTGAAAGTTCTCGCCTTCGCCTGCCTTGCGATTTTGCTCTCTGCATTTCTAGATCACAGCGCCCAAGCGCAATCCAACCCCTTTGGCGCGCCCGGCCAAACCGCAACCGCGCCCGACCAGCCTGGCGCGAGCCAACCCGCTTCGAGCCCAAGCCTCTGGTCGAGCTTCTGGTACTGGGTGCAATCCACCCAAGCCAATCTGCACCGTCAGCTAGCGGGCGCGGTGCGCCGCTTCAAAGCCGAGCGAGGACTGTCCGCCGCATGGTTGCTGATCGGGCTGAGCTTCGTATATGGCGTGATCCACGCCATTGGTCCCGGTCACGGCAAGGCGGTGATTTCGTCCTATGTATTGGCGAATGAGCGCACCGCGCGGCGCGGCATTCTGCTGAGCTTCCTGGCCTCCGCCGTCCAGGCGCTCTCCGCGATCGCCATCATCGGCGTTCTGGCGATTGCCATGAACGCGGCCGGTATCCGAATCAGGGAAACCGCCGCGAGCCTCGAGACCGGGAGCTACGCGCTGATCGCGCTGATCGGCGCCTGGCTGCTGATCGGACAACTGCGTCCAGGCGGCGGCCATCACCACCACGCACACGATCACGGCGAGGGTGCCGGATGCGGACACGACCACATGGTGGACCCCCGTACATTGGAGGGTGATTGGGATGTGCGCCGGATGGCGGCGATCGTGTTTGCCGTTGGCGTACGACCCTGTTCGGGCGCGCTGATCGTGCTCGTCTTTGCGCTGGCCCAAGGCATCTTCTGGGCGGGCGTGGCGGCGACTTTCGCCATGGCGTTCGGCACCGCGATCACAGTCTCGGCGCTCGCAGTCCTGGCTATAGGATCGAAGCAGTTGGCGCTCAGATTCGCCGGTGACGACAGTCGCTGGACCGAATGGATCTATCGCGGCACGGCAATCGGCGGCTCGGCGCTGGTGCTGCTATTGGGCGTTGTCCTGTTCATTGGATCGCTAGGACCGGCGCGCCCCTTCTGAGTCACAGGCCCTTGCTGGTCATCTCCTGGGTCACCTCGATATCATCTGGAATCTCGAGCCAATCGGGCTTGGTGCGCGCGAAGACATAGCGCTGCAGCTTGTACCAGAATGTGGGCTCATCAAACGTGCCCCCGGCGATGCCGCGCTCGCCGGGCAGGAATTCGAGCGTCCAGGTCACCGTGGTCCCGCAGTTCTCGCAAAACTCGGTTTCGATCCAACGGCCCGCATCGGACGTCAGCCGGAACTTGCGGGTGGCCCGCTCGATAAATTCGACATTCTCCTGGGGAAAATAAACCGATATCCCGAGCGCGCTTCCCGTTCGTCCCTGGCACCACCGGCAGGAGCAGGCGCTGACCCGGTTGGGATCCCCTGTCGTGCGGTAGCGCACCGCGCCGCAAAAGCATCCGCCTTCATGTGTCTCGGTCATGGCTGCTCCTCAATCTGCGCGCTCCCCGGTTGGTAGGAGCTACTGCTAGGTTCGGAGAAACTGAGCCAGCCACAGGAAAAATGGAAGGCGCAAAGGGCCTATGACCCAGTTTAAAGATATTCAGGCATGCGTATTCGACGCCTATGGCACGCTCTTCGACATCCATTCGCCCACGGCGCGCGTCGCCGACCGGTTGGGCGACAAGGCGCACGCCATCTCCGACCTCTGGCGCGCCAAGCAGCTGCAATACTCATTGCTGCGCAGCCTAATGGGCACGCATGTCGATTTTTGGCAGGTGACGGGCGATGCGCTCGATTACACGCTCGCGGTGTTCGACGTGAATGACCGCGAACTCCGGGAGCGGCTGATGGAGCTCTACCTCTCGCTGGAGGCCTATCCCGACGCGGTGCCAACCTTGGAGAAGCTCGCAGGCGACGGACGGCGCTGCGCAATCCTCTCCAACGGTGCGCCCGCCATGCTCCAAGCCTCGGTCGAAAACGCCGGGCTGGCGCAATTGCTGGAGGCGGTGATTTCGGTCGAGGAGGCGGGCATCTTCAAGCCCGCCCCAAATGTCTATCAGCTTGGGGCCGACCGTATGGGCGTTGCCCGCGAGAATATCTGTTTCGTCTCGGCAAACGCCTGGGACTGTGCGGGCGCCGCGCAATTCGGGTTTCAGGTCGTGCATCTCAACCGCTTCGGGCAGCCCATGGAGCATCTACCTGGCAAGCCGAAGGCCGAAATTACCGATTTGGGCCAGCTATCCGGACTGTTGAATTAGCCTCGAAAGGCGCACAATTGCAGCTGCTTCACAAATATGTCAGTATTTCTTACCTATTCACGCGACTTCGAACCCTTAACTGGAACCGCTGCGCGCCCTATCTATAAGTGTGAGTGAGGGTTGGGGGGCGTTTCATCGACGTTAACGAAATGCGACAAGTCAGACTCGACGACAAATACGACCTCGACCAAAGCCAGATTTTCGTCAGTGGCACCCAGGCGGTCATCCGCCTGGCGCTGATGCAGAGCGCGCTGGACCGGCGCGCCGGGCTCAACACCGCCGGCTATATCACGGGCTATCGGGGTTCGCCGCTGGGCGGCTTGGACCAGCAGATCTTGCGCGCGCATAAGCAGCTGGATGCGCGTGACATCGTCTTCAATTCCGGCCTCAACGAGGATCTCGCCGCGACCGCGGTTTGGGGCGCGCAGCAGGCCGAGCTTCGCGGCGAGGGCAAATATGACGGGGTCTTTTGCATCTGGTACGGCAAGGGCCCCGGCGTCGATCGCTCGGGCGACGTGTTTCGCCACGCCAACCACGCCGGCACCTCCAAACATGGCGGCGTTCTGGCGCTGATGGGCGACGATCACACCTGCGAGTCGTCGACCTCCGCACACCAATCGGAATTCGCCTTTGTCGACGCCATGATGCCCGTCATCAACCCGGCCGGCGTCCAGGAAATCTTGGACTTTGGCCTGTTTGGCTGGGCGCTCTCGCGCTATGCGGGCGTCTGGGCTGGCTTGAAATGCGTCAAGGACAATATTGAGCAAACCGCATCGATCGATGCGAGCCTCGACCGGGTGAAGATCGTCACGCCGAGCGACTTCGTAATGCCGCCGGGCGGCCTCAATATCAGGCTAGGCGACCAGCCACTCGACAAGGAAGAGCGGCTCCACGAATTCAAGCGCCCCGCCGTTCTGGCATTCACCTACGCGAACGGCTTGGACCGGCTTATGCTCAAGGGCGGCCGCTCCCCGAAAACCGGCATCGTCACCACGGGCAAGAGCTATCTGGACGTTGCCGAGGCGCTCGATCTGCTCGGCATCGACGAAATCAAGGCCGCCAAAATGGGCCTCCAGCTTTACAAGGTGGGCGTGCCCTGGCCGCTGGAGCCACAGGGCATCGAGGCCTTCGCCAGGGGCCTGCAAAGCATCATCGTGGTGGAAGAAAAGCGCTCGCTGATCGAGACCCAGATCAAGGAGCAGCTGTACGGCCGGGCCAATGCGCCGCAGATCGTCGGCAAGCGCGACGAGGAAGGCGCCACGCTGTTCCAGGCCGAAGGCGCGCTCGATCCTGTACAAGTTGCGCTGGCGATCGGCAAACGCTTGCTCCAGCGCGGCAAGGACGAAGAGATCGCCTCACGCCTGGCCGAATTGGAAGCTGCCCGGTCGCGGGCCAGCAACGCCGCCAAGTTGGTCGAACGAATTCCCTATTTCTGCGCCGGTTGTCCGCACAACAGCTCGACCATCGTGCCCGAGGGGGCGCATGCCTATGCGGGAATCGGCTGCCACTACATGGCGCAATGGATGGATCGCTCGACGGACGGTTTCACCCAGATGGGCGGCGAGGGCGCCAACTGGATCGGCGAGGAGCCGTTTTCCAGGCGCGAGCATGTCTATCAAAACATTGGCGACGGGACTTACATCCATTCCGGCATGCTGGCGATCCGCGCGGCCATCGCGGCGGGCACCAACGTCACCTACAAGCTGCTCTACAACGACGCGGTCGCGATGACCGGCGGTCAGTCGCTTGAGGGCGGGCTAGCGGTCGAGCAGATGGCGCAACAGGTCGCCGCCGAGGGCGCCAAACGCGTGGTGGTGGTCACCGATGAGCCAGAGAAATACGACAACCTCACGGACTTTCCATCTGGGACCACGGTGCACCACCGTGATGAGCTGAACCAGGTTCAGCAGGACCTTGCCAAGATCAAAGGCGTTACGGTGCTGATCTACGACCAGACCTGCGCCGCCGAGAAGCGGCGCCGGCGCAAGCGCGGCCTCTATCCCGATCCGCCCAAGCGGGTGCTGATTAATGAGCTGGTTTGCGAGGGCTGCGGCGATTGCGGCGTCCAGTCCAACTGCGTCGCCATCGTTCCCGTCGAGACCGAATTCGGCCGAAAGCGGGCGATCGACCAGTCGGCTTGCAACAAGGATTATTCCTGCCTGAAGGGGTTTTGCCCGAGCTTCGTCACGGTTCATGGCGGCGAGCTGAAAAAGGGCGCGTTGGAAGGCGCCGGCGAGCAGATCGAGCCGCCATCGCCCGGCGAACTGCCTGAACCCAAGCTGCCCACACTCGACCGGCCCCATTCCATGGTCGTGACCGGCGTCGGCGGCACTGGCGTGGTGACGCTGGGTGCGCTGATCGGCATGGCGGGACATCTGGAAGGCAAGGGTGTCGGCGTCATCGACATGGCGGGTTTGGCGCAAAAGGGCGGCGCCGTTGCGGTGCATGTACGGGTGGCCAATAAGCCCGGCGACATCAATGCTATCCGGGCCTCGGCGGCGGGCGCCGATCTGGTGCTGGGCTGCGACCTGGTGGTGGCGGCATCGGACAAGGTGCTGGCCACCGTCAACGAAGGCGTGACCTCGGTGGTCGTCAACAGCCACGACGTGATGACAGCCGACTTCACCAGCAATCCCGATCTGCAGCTGCCGGCGGACGAGATGAAACTGGCGCTGGAGTCCCGCGCCGGCGCCCGGGAATGCCATTTCATCGACGCCCATCACTATGCGGCAAGCCTGATCGGCGACACCATCGCGTCCAATATGTTCCTGATGGGCTACGCCTACCAGCTTGGCCAAATCCCGGTGTCCGCCGCCGCGCTTGAAGAGGCGATTCGCTTGAATGGCGTCGGCGTCGGCACCAACACGCGCGCGTTTCGCTGGGGCCGGCTCGCGGCCAACGACGTCCAGGCCCTGGATGACATCGTGAAGCCGCGCGTCACCGTGCTTCCCGATCAGCGCATCTCGTCGGGCCTCGACGACCTGATCGAGCGCCGCGTACGCTTCCTCACCAGCTATCAGGACGCGGCCTACGCCAAGCGTTATCTGGCGCGCGTCGAGACCGTTCGCGACCTCGAGGCCCGCCACGTGCCCGGTTCAACCGCGCTGACCGAGGCGGTGGCTCGATATTACTTCAAGCTGCTCGCCTATAAGGACGAGTATGAGGTGGCGCGGCTCTATACGGACGGCTCGTTCGAGCGGCAGTTGAATGCGGTCTTCAAAGGCGATTACACACTCGAATTCAACATGGCGCCACCGCTGCTGACCAAAAAAGACCCGGTCAGCGGGCGTCCGAAAAAACGCAGCTTCGGGCCTTGGATGATGCGGGCGCTAAAGCTGCTCGCCAAGCTCAAGGGATTGCGGGGAACCGCGTTCGATCCCTTCGGCTATTCCCAGGACCGCAAGCTGGAACACCGGCTGATCGCGGACTACGAGTCCTGCCTGGATGAAATTGCGGCGAACCTCAGTCCCGCAATTATAGGGACTGCAATCGAGCTAGCGTGCCTGCCCGAGGGAATCCGCGGCTATGGCTTTATCAAGCAGCATATGGCGGAGACAGCCGACGAGCGCGCCCGCGAGCTGCTCGCCGAATTGCGTGCGCCGGCGCCCGAACCAGAGCGCCAGCGCGCCGCGTAACAGGTTTCTGCGGGACCAGCCGGTCCCGCTTCACCCAGTCGGATTCGGATTCCAGTTAGGTCTTCACTGCGTTCAGCTTGCCGGTTCCGCAGTCATAGATGAACCCGTGAACCGGGATGTAATCGGGAACCAGGGGGTGGTCTTTGATGCGGTTGACGTCTTCCTTCACGGCTTCCGTCAAGTCCTTAATCGTCAGCCACGCGATATGGTTGCCCTCGGTCGAACCAGGGCTCTTGCCGTTGTCGTGCCATCCATCCGCATCCACCGAGGACGTGTCTAGGCTGGATGCCAGCAGGCCGCGCATGATGTCGTCGGTGAATGTCAACATGCCGCAATCGGTATGCTGAATGACAAACCATTCATTGGTGCCGAGCAGCTTGTGCGAGATCACTAGCGAGCGGATCGCGTCGTCGCTCGCCCGGCCTCCGGCGTTGCGGATCACATGGGCGTCGCCCTCGGCAAGGCCCGCATACTTTGCGGGGTCAAGGCGCGCATCCATGCAGGTCAGGATCGCAAATCCCCGGCCCGGCGGCATGGGGAGACTTCCCTTGTCGCCAAAATCTGCCGTGTAGGCATCGTTTGCAGATACGACTTCGTCCCGAATTTTACTCATATTGCTTCCTCCCGTTCGCCGGGTCGGCTGTTTTGATTGGCCATCCGGCATGCTTCATTTAGTGCATACGCGTGCAATCGGAAGAGGATACCCCTGCGAATTTATTACGCCTTACTCCGCTCAATTACGCACAAGCAGCACGGCCCCAGCATAGCTCAAACGAACGAATTGAGACAGCCACGCCCAGTTGGGTTCGCGCTCCCCATAATTGCGGGTGATTAGAGCTAAAGGTTTGATTCCACGATTGAAACCGGGCTCGGGCGCCTCCCGGCAGCGAGCCGGCGTCCGGGCTGGACTATCCCAAAGTGGCAAAAAATTAGAAAAATGAACCGCTTAGGCGATTTGATAGGCATATCAAGTCTCATTTTAGCGGCCCATAATCCGGCTGAAAATTTACCCCATTTTAGGTCGCGCGATGCGATAGGGCGGCACCAGGCGCGCGCCACCTCATGGCATGCGACAGATTGGATCAGTCCAAAAAGAATTTTTTTCTATAAGTTGAGATATGACGAAAAGCAGGTCCCGCGCATAGCGAAGAATGGGGAACCTTTTTATTGCTTGACCAGTCTCTAATGTGCTCATTTGCGAGCCAGGCATCGACGGGTTTTTCCAACAAACGTCGGTTTGCGTATCGCCGCCCCAGCGACGGGCGCGGCTATGCGGCTTCGCAGAAGCGCGCGGATCGAGGGACATGGCTAACCGAGCCCTGGGAACCCGGGGTTTGCATGAGGCAATCCATATGAGCGCAGAACCACTCTTCATCATTCTCACGTCCGGGGAGCACGAAAAAATTCAAATGGCGGGAATGATCGCTTCCGTTGCGGCGGTGTCCGAACGCCCCGTCGAGGTCTTTGTAAGCATGAATGCCATGTTTGCATTCCGAAAGGACAGGAGCGACTATCAGGGCGGCGAGTTTTCCAAACTGATGAAGGAGAAGAATGCGCCCGACGCCATCGAATTATTTCAGCAGGGCCGGATGCTCGGCGATCTCAAGGTCTACCCTTGCTCGATGGCGATGGACATTAGCGGCTGGGAGGAAAGCGAGCTGGTTGAGGATCTGTTCGAACCGCCGGCGGGGTTGACCAAGTTCCTGTCCGACGCCGAGAATGGCCACCTGGTCACGATATAGCTCAAGGAGCAGACGAGCGCGATGTCAGAAACGACAACTGTTGATGCGAGGGGGGCTTATTGTCCCGGTCCCTTGATGGAGCTGATCGCCACTCTGAAGCTTGTGGAAGTGGGCGATGAGATCGAAGTGCTCTCATCGGACAAGGGTTCCGCCAACGACATTCCAGAATGGGTGGCAAAGGTTAAGCACGAGTTGGTGGGCATCAACGAGAAGGACGACCACTGGAGCATCGTCGTTAAGAAATTGAAGTAAGGTAACTCGAAGATTTCGGCATCCTCAGGCGGGACCGGAAATTCGTTAGTTGAAATCAGTCTGAAAAGGGAGGACGCCTGAAATGACCAAGAAAATCGTAATAGTTGGCGGCGGTCTGGCCGGCACTATTGTGGGCAATGGCCTCGCCCGGCAGCTCAGCCGGCAACTGCGCAACAATGAAGCCCGCATCACAATACTGGGAACCACCGACCAGCACATGTATCAGCCGGGACTGCTTTATGTTCCGTTTGGCCGGATTCGCGAGCAGGAGCTGTTCCGCGATCAACGCAAGATTCTGAATTCCGCTATTCATTTCCACGTCGATCCGGTGAAGAAGATCGACAAGAAGAACAATCAGGTGACGACGGAATCGGGAAAGACCTACGACTATGACTATCTGGTCGTAGCCACGGGCTCGCGGCTACGCCACGACACGATCCCCGGCATGACCGAGGGCGCCCATTGGTTCTACGACCTGGAAGGTGCGCGAAAGATGCGCGAAGCCCTTGAAGCCTTCGAAGGCGGCAAGGTCGTTGTGAACATCAACGTGCCGCACAAATGCCCGGTCGCGCCGCTCGAAATCGTCTTCATGCTGCGGGAATATTTCGAGAATAAGGGCATCCTCGACAAGTGTGAGATCACCTACACCTATCCGATCGGCAGACTGCACGCCTTGGAGCCGGTGGCGGAATGGACGCAGCCGGAGTTCGACAAATACGGCGTGAAATACGAGACCTTCTTCAATACCAAATCGGTGGATCCGAAGAAGAAGACGATCAGCTCCGAAGAGGGCGTGACGCTTCCCTACGATCTGCTGGTAACGGTGCCGCCGCATTCGGGCGCCCAGGTGATCGACGACTCCAAGCTCGGCAAGGGCGGTTGGGCCTTGACCGAGAAAGAGACGCTGTTGCACGAAGGCAGTGACAACGTCTTTATCTGCGGCGACGCCACCAACATTCCGATCTCGAAGGCGGGCTCCACGGCCCATTTCGAGGCGGACACGATCATCGACAACATAGCGTCGTTGGTGACCGAAGGACGCATGGCCCGCAAATACGATGGCAAGGTGTTCTGCTTCGTGGAGACCGGATTGAATTCGGGGACCTATGTTTGGTTCAACTACAAGACCCCGCCCAATCCAGGCCCACCGTCGCTGATGATCCACTGGTTCAAGCTCGCCTATAACCGTCTCTATTGGCTTTCCGCCCGCGGTCTTCTGTAGGGGGCCGGGACCATGGCAAAGACACCAACAAGACAGCTTAGGAACGAGCCTCCGACCGAGCTCGAACGCCTAGTCACCGCGGCCCAGGATGCACTCACCGACAACATGGTCGAGCGTTTGTCGGTTACCGCGGCCAACACGCTCGATGTCGTCGACCGCCTCAATGACGAAGACACACGGGACGCGCTCCATTTCGCGATCGATCGCTTGACCGAACTGCATCGTACGGGCGGATTGAAGACTCTGTTCGAGATGGTGACGTTGCTGCACGCAGCTCGCGAGGCCGCAACGGACAACATCGTCGAGCGGATGTTCATGTTCATTGAGAACATGCTCAACAATGTAGCGACCGAAGAGATGGCCGAGCTCGCAGACAATCTAAGGCTTTCGGTGGAGCAGGCGGCAGTCAAGGCGGAAGGCCGTCCCGCGAAGGGCGGGCTGGTCTCGACGCTTTCGCTGCTCTCCAAACCGGAGACGCAACGCTCGCTGCAGTTCTTCATGCTGATGGGCGAGAGCCTGCAGGAGAACAGGCGAAACAGCCAGAGCTGAGGCGCGGTGAGTCGTTTGTGACCGCGCCGCAAGGGCGGTCCGGAGCCGCGAGAGGCTATGATTTGGCCGGACGGCATCCCGCGACTAGCGGGATGCCGTCATGAGCCAATTGCCCACAAGCCCTGCGCTGACCGTCGATTGCGTCTGCTTCGATGGGCGCAACCGCGTGCTGCTGGTGCGCCGCGGCAATCCGCCTTTCAAAGGCGCCTATGCATTGCCGGGCGGGTTCGTTGAGACCGGCGAGACGGTTGAAACGGCCTGCCGCCGCGAACTCCTGGAAGAGACGGGCATTGAGGCCGGCAAGCTGAGACTGGTCGGGGTCTTTTCCGATCCCAAACGTGATCCGCGTGGGCCCACGGTTTCGATCGCTTTTCTGAGCTTAGTCGAAGCGGTCGAGCCGCGCGCGGGTTCGGACGCCGCCGCAGCCGAATGGGTGGCCGATTGGCACGTGGAAGCGCTCGCCTTCGACCACGCGGAAATCATCGCGGCGGCGGAAGACATGCTCGGCGCGGAGGCCGGTTAAGCAAGTGATTTGCAGGATTGCCCTCGCCACATGGAGGCCTCTCCCGGCCCGGCAGGCGCATATGGCGCAGCGCATCTGCATCCAAGCAAAGCGCACCGCGCAATATAGACTCGCGGATTTAATTGACGTATGCGTAAACTAATGAGCAAGGCCCCGAAGCGCGAGCTTTGAAGGCGTATGAAATACAGTGCGAAAACCGCTGATTTCTGCGGTTTGATGCGGCGTTGACGAAGGTGAAACCAAGCATGAATGACAAGAGTTCTCACGGTCCCGTGGTGATAGCCTCGGGCGCCCGGACGCCGGTTGGCGGCTTTCAGGGCGAGTTTTCCGAGGTGACAGCTGCCGAGCTCGGCGGTGCCGCGATCGCCGAGGGCGTGAAGCGGGCGGGGCTCGAGGGCGAAGACGTGAACGAAGTGCTGATGGGTTGCGTTTTGATGGCCGGTCAAGGCCAAGCGCCGGCGCGTCAGGCCTCCCGTGCCGCGGGTCTGCCCGACTCCGCGCCTTGCACCACCGTGAACAAGATGTGCGGTTCGGGCATGAAGACCGTGATGATGGCCTATGACACGCTCCATGTGAGGCCCGATGACGTGATCGTGGCCGGCGGCATGGAGAGCATGACCAACGCGCCCTACATTTTGCCGAATGTGCGCAAGGGTCTGCGGCTCGGACACGGCGTCGTGCACGACCACATGTTTCTGGATGGCCTCGAGGACGCCTATCAGCCAGGCCGGTTGATGGGGACGTTTGCCGAGGACACCGCCCAGCACTATCAGTTTACCCGCAAGGACCAGGACGCTTTCGCCATCGAGTCACTGAGACGCGCCCGCAAAGCCAATGAGGACGGCACCTTCGCGGAGCAAATTGTGCCGGTGACGGTTACGACGCGCAAAGGCGAGGTGACGGTTGAACGCGACGAGCAGCCGTTCACCGCCGACCCCGAACGAATCCCTAAGCTCAAACCCGCCTTCGCCAAGGACGGCACCGTGACGGCCGCCAATTCCAGCTCGATTTCCGACGGCGCCGCGGCGCTGGTTCTGATGCGCGAGAAGACCGCCGAACAAAAGGGTCTGACGCCGCTGGCCAGAATCGAGGGCTGCACCAGTCACGCGCAGGCGCCCGAATGGTTCACCACCGCGCCGATTGGCGCCGTCGAGGCACTCTACGAGCAACTCGGTTGGTCGAGCGCCGATGTCGACCTGTTCGAGATCAACGAGGCCTTCGCCGTGGTGGCGATGGCTGCAATCCGCGACTTGGGGCTCGCCCATGACAATGTAAATATCTATGGCGGCGCCTGTGCGCTCGGCCATCCGGTTGGCGCCTCGGGCGCGCGGATTTTGGTCACGTTACTGGATGCCTTGAAACGCAACGACGCGGAGCGTGGCGTCGCGGCGCTCTGCATTGGCGGGGGCGAGGCGACAGCGGTTGGTGTTACGCGGCTGAAATAACTGTTTGCCGCGAGGAGTGGGTTATCATCGTGACAACAAGTAGAGTGAGGGGGGAGTAAGTAATGTCTGTCTGCCTTATCGTTGGTTGCGACAAGGGAATTGGCCGGGCGATGGCGCTTCAGCTCCATGAGCGCGGCGACACCGTGATCGCGGCCTGTCTTGGGGACTCCGAGGAGCTCAGGTCACTGGGCATCCAAGTCGAGCCGAATGTTGATGTGTGCGATGACGCCGCGGTCAAGGCGATGGCCAAGCGGCTTAAGGATGCGGGCACGAAGATCGACGTGTTGGTCAATGTGGCGGGCGTGCTCGGCGTCGATAAGCTCGGCGAAATCGACTATGACGACGTACGCCGCCAGTTTGAGATCAATACGATAGGCCCGCTCCGGGTCGTCGAGTCGCTGCTTGATTGCCTCGGCGAGGGCAGCAAGGTCGGCATCGTCACCAGCCGCGTCGGTTCGCTTAACGACAATAGCTCAGGCGGGCTCTATGCCTACCGGATCTCTAAATGCGCGGCCAATATGGTGGGGGTCAATCTCTATCATGACCTCAAGGGACGCGGAATTGCCGTGGTCCTGCTGCATCCGGGCATGGTGAATACCGATTTGACCCGGGGTTTCGACGGCGAGTTCATTGAACCCGAAGATTCTGCCGCAGGACTGATCAAGATTGTCGACAACGCAAAGATCGGAGACGGGCCCGAATTCCGGCACTCCAGTGGAGAGCTGCTGCCGTGGTAGGCGGCCCTGGGCTCAGCCGCCAAGGAACACGACCCGAAAGACGGGGGTGGTCCAATGTTAAAGGGAGGAAGTAATGATTAAAGTCTATGGGTATATCCCAGCCTGGAATCTACCGTGCATCAGCCCCTATGTGACCAAGATGGTCAACTATCTGGCGATGTCGGGTGCGGACTACGAGGTCGTCGGACAGGATCTCGCCACGCTGCAGCAAGACGCGCCCCACGGCAAGCTGCCTTATATCGTCGATGAAGACGGCACCAAGGTCGGCGACTCGAATACGATCATCAAATATCTGAAGGACAAATATGGCGATCCGCTCGATGCCGATCTGACGCCGGCCCAAAAGGCCGACGAGGTGGCCTGGAACCGGCTGCTGGACGAGCATCTTTATTGGTCGGGCGTAATTCAGCCGCGCTGGCGCTTGGATGGCGGCTGGGAAACCTATATCCCCTACATTGTAGGCGGCGCCGAAGTGCCGAAGGATTCCGAACTGCGCGCGGGTCTCGATGGCTTCCGTACTGTGATCGTCGGCGAGTTCGACGGTCAGGGCATGGGGCGGCGCTCGGTCGAGGAGGTCTGGCAACTTGCCCGGGAAGATCTCGACGCAATCTCCGACTTCTTGGGCGACAAGCCCTACTTTTTCGGTGACGAGCCACGCTCGATCGATGCGGGCGTCTATGGCCACCTGATGCACGTGCTCTATGTGCCATTCGAATCCGAGGCCAAGGAGTACGGCCTGCAGAAGAAGAACCTGGTCGATTACTGCACCCGCATGCGTGACCGCTACGGGGTCTAGGCCAGCCGAATCTGCCGGAATCGGCGAGAATTTTCCAGGGGCCGCGCATCGCGCGGCCCCTGCTTTTTGCGTGACTGCTTGAGTGCATGATGCCAGGTTAGCGGCATGCGAGCGCCGGGGGATTTGCCAGAATCTGCGAAATCGCATGTTGAGTCCCGGAACGCGTTAACAGATTGATATCGTGATGAATTTTTCTCCAAATGCGCATATTTGAAATGATCGGTAGAAAATTTGCGATTCTGACGGGGAAATTGATCGAAGGTCGAAATTTTGGGGCGAAATCTGGGCGGAATCAAGTTGACGTTAGCGTCACATCTTGAGATTATCGCACCCGGGCAAGGTGGGTTACCGCCTTCAGGCTCGTGCTCGTCTACCAGCGTTCGGTGATGGGGCCGAGGGGCGACCGTTGAGGTAAAGCGAGCCGGGCCCAGAATGGCACAGGCCATTCATTTCGACGATGGATTTCGGTACGGAGGAAATGGACCGAAATTCACCGAGGAAGCGTTTGATAAGGAGACGAAAATGGCTTTAACAGACACTGCTTCTTCCACGGCGGTACGTGCTAAGCCAGCATATGGATTCGGCAAAGGCCTGATGTGGTTTGGCGTTGCCGTCCTGGCGCTTGCAGTTATCGGCGCATTCTGGCGCATCTATCTTCAAGTCTTCGGGCTGTCCGTGGGTTTGGACGCGACGGCGCCTGAATTTTCGACCTATTGGTTCGGCCTGCTTTACGCTGAGATCGCGCTGATCATTTTTGCGAATGTCGCATGTTGGACTTATCTGATCATGACCCGCGACCGCAATCTCGCGGCGATCACGCCGGAAGTGGAGTTCAAGCGGTATTTCTACATCACGCTTTGGCTCGTCGCCTACACGGCTGCGATCGTCACGGTCGGCATTTGGACCGAAACGGACGCTGCATGGCATCAGATGACGATGCGCGATACGGCTTTCTCGCCGACGCATATCGTTCTGTTCTATGGCGTGGTTCCGGCATACCTGTTCTTCGGCGTTGGTGCCTTCATCTATGCGATGACCCGCACGCCGATTTTCGCGAACGGTATCTCGTTCATGTTCCTGCTGGCGGTAATCGGTCCGTTCCTCGTGTTGCCGAACATTGGCTTCAACGAGTGGGGACACGCCTTCTGGCTGACGGAAGAGATCTTCTCGCATCCGCTCCATTGGGGCTTTGTGGCGCTGGGTATTTCGGCGCTGGCCCTTGCGGGCGTTGCCGCACAGATTGCGGTACGATTGGCGGAACTCTTCCCGATCGTATTTAAGCTCGATAAGAAGCAAGCTTAACAGCTACGCGAAGGGCGGCGGCCCGGTTCCCGGGCCGCCGCTTTTTTTATGTCTGCCGATGAGCCGCTATACTGGCCTTCGCCCATGGGCGGGGCTATGCTCGGGGCAGCTGCAAAAAAGAGGCAACAAGGGGATCTATCGCACGCGCGAGCGGCTTAGAGATTCCGTGCTTCTGGGAGGTGCGAGCAATGTTTAACAACAAAGAAGTTCTCGAATTTGCGGGCTTCAATAAGGAGGCGGCCCGATACTCGATGTATTGGGACATTATGGTTGTCGCCGCGGTGGTGATGTTGTTCTTCGCCATCATCCCGTTCTCGTTCACGCTAATGGCGGGTGACTGGGACTTTTATATCGACTGGCGCGACCGCCAGTTTTGGCCGCTGATCATTCCAATCGTCGCGATTTGGTACCCAGCGGCGTTGGGTGCAATTTTTTGGGAGAATTTCCGGCTGCCGATTGGGGGCACCGTCGGTGCCTTATTGCTCTTGCTGGGCTCCTGGCTGGCGCGCTGGGGATCCTGGTACGCATTCGGTAATTACCCCATGAATCTGATCACGCCGAACCAGATCGTCGCCGGTGGCTTGATACTGGACGGTTGCCTGATGATCTTCCGGCATTTTCTGCCCACCGCGATCTTCGGTGGCTTCCTGTTCGGATTCACTTTCTATTTCGCCAATTACGGCCCGATCGCCGGCATGTTTGTGCCGGTCGAGCATTTGGGTTCGATCGCCCCGGTGGCAGACGTGATCGGCTACACCTATCCGCGCGTTACCACGCCGGAGTATCTCCGGATCGTCGAAAGGAGCACGCTACGCACCTTTGGCGATAGCACGGTCTATTACACGGCTGCATTCGCCGGATGGCTNTGCGTGATCATGTATTTGGTCTGGTGGTATATCGGCAGATTCTTNGCCCAAGCNACCTTCTTCCCCAATTTCGGTTGGGTGAAGGACTCGGTCGGCTTATCAGTAAATGACCAGACATTAGCGAAAGCAAAAAGCCCTAAGACTGCCTAAGGCAGGTGGAGGTATAGATATGACCGGATTTCGCAATTCGGCACTGCTTTGCCTTGCCTTGCTGGTTGGGTTCCTGACGGTCACATTGACGGTCACGTTGGGAGCCGGACCGGTTCAGGCGCATGGCGAACGCGTGCAAGAACCTTTCTTCAGAATGCGCTCCTTCCAATTCTTCGACGTCAGCTGGTCGAATACCAAGATCGGCGTAAACGAAGAATTGGATATGAAGGCCAAGGTCTATTTGATGAAGGATTGGCCGGATTCGATCTCCCGCCCCAAATTGATCTATGTGACGCTGTCGTCGGCGGGTCCTGTCGTGGTCAAGAAGTCAAGCTATCTCAATGGCGTGCCGGCGCGGCAATCCATCAAGAATCTCGAGCTTGGCAAGGTCTATGACTATGAGATGACGCTGATCGGCCGGATTCCAGGCCGTTGGCACATTCACCCGGGAATTGCGGTGTATGGCGCGGGGCCGATCGTGGGTGCCGGAGAGTGGATTGAAATCAGCGGCTCCCACAGCGATTTCGTTCTCCCTATTCAGACCATGACCGGCGAGACCATCGAAAATCTGGAGACCTATGGTTTCCTGAATGTCGGGATGTGGCATCTGATCTGGGCGGTGATAGCTGCGGCATGGCTGTTATTCTGGCTGCTGAGGCCGTTGCTGATTCCGCGCATGATCGCATTGCAGGCGGGCCGGGAAGATTTGTTGATCCGCCGCAGCGACGTGATCGTGGGCGCCTCGCTTTTGATACTTTCCCTTGTTTTGGTGGCGGTCTCCTTCGGAATGGGTATTACCGCTCATCCGAACCGGACACCGCTGCAGATTACGGTCAACGAGGTCCCGGATATCGATCAGCCGCCGATGGACGTGACGCTCAAGCTAAATCGGGCGACCTATGACGTGCCTGGCCGTGCCATGCGCATCAATTTCGATGCGACCAATACCGGCGACACCGCGTTGGTGCTTGGCGAGTTCACAACGTCGTCGCTGCGCTTCATCGATATGAAGGTTCCCCAGGCCGTGGCTCGGCTAGATCCTAAATTCCCCAAGGATTGGGTGCCCCAAGGCGGGCTGCAGGTGGATAACAATTCGCCTCTGCTTCCGGGTGAGACCCGGACCTACAGTGTCGCTGCCATCGATGTTGCTTGGGAACTGGAGCGTCTGACCAGTTTTGTCACGGATGTGGACTCGCGGTTCGGCGGCCTGTTCTTCTTCTACGAAAGCGATGGAACACGGCATCTGTCAGAAATTGCTGGTCCGATCCTGCCGGTCTTCCAAGGCGCCGATGGCGTGGTCAGCAAAGCTGCGGACGTCGAGATCGCGGCGGCCGACCAACGGTAACGACGAGATATCGCGGCGCCCATTGCGGGGCGCCGCGATAACACCTCTAACGTGATGCCGCCATGGCATTGGGTGTCGGCATGGATTTAAGACTCAGAATCGAAAAGCACCTTGTTGGCGTGCTTGCGCTGGCCTTGATTGTGCTGGTGTCTGGGCCTGCCTTCTCCCACGGTAGCCTCTCGATGGACGAGGATGACTGCAAGCTCAAAATCGGCAGATATCAAATGCACTTTGCGGGCTATATGCCCCATGATGCCAAGAGTTTGAAGCGCTACAGCGAGTTCTGCGAGGACATACCCGCCAGAGGCCAAGTCTATGTGGTGCTCGACCTGATAGACCCCGAATTGCGTGCGATGCCGATTGCGGTCCAAGTGTTGGAGGACCGTGGCCGGGGAAACGACAACATTGCACCGGTGGTCTTCGAGATACCGCCGGAGAGCCACCCCACGGGCTCGCTCTCTTACCGATACACATTCGATAAGCCCGGCAACTTCATTGGTTTGGTAACAGCCGGCACCGGCGCGGACCGCGTGGTTGCCCGATTTCCGTTTTCGGTTGGCCGGCAAATCAGCTGGTGGACCTATGCCAGCTATCTCTTGCTTGTTCTGGTTGCCGTCGGCGGCGTCATTTTTTGGGCGCTTCGTTCGCACAACCAAGTGCTGAACCGAATTGATCCGGGGAGTTAACAACGGCCCGGCGCGCGCTTGACGCTTGGGTTGCTTCCAATCGGTCCGCGTGCAGCGCCTGGAGTCCCCGGGTGTTAAACTGGGCGGACCGCGACTATCATCCGTGAATATAGGGAGAAAGAGATGCGGGTACCCTTGTTGCTGGATGATTTTCTAAAGCGGCCATCCCAGCTGTTTCCTGATAAGACGGCAATCGTCGATCGCGACCGGCGCTTCACCTACCGGGAGTTTCATAACCGGGTCAATCAGCTCTCCAACGCCTTGATCACCCAGGGCCTGAAGCCCGGCGACCGGGTCGCGATCCTCTCGCCGAACTCGCATTTCTTCGTCGAGAGCCTGTTCGCCACGGCCCAGGTCGGTCTGGTCGCGGTGCCGATCAATTTTCGTCTGAACGCCCAGGAGATCGCCTACATCCTGCAGCATTCGGGCGCCCGGGCGATCATTGCCGATTACGACTTCACGGAGTTGGTCGAGGGAATTCGCAAGGATCTTCCCGCACTCGAGCATCTGATCGAGGCGCGTTACGATGAGCGGGCGAGCGATGGCTGGCTCAATCTGGATCTGTGGATCTCGGGGCAATCGAGTGAATTGCAGCACGCGGTCGAGCGCGACGAAGACGACACCGTCTCGATCAATTATACCTCGGGCACCACGGCGGCCCCCAAGGGCGTGATGCTCACCCACCGCAATTTCTACATCAACGCCTATGACATGATCGCGCATCTGCGGCTCGCCCATGACGATGTCGAGCTGTGGACGCTGCCCATGTTCCACTGCAATGGCTGGGGCGCGATCTACGCGCTGATCGGGTTGGGCGCCACCCATGTCGTGCTGCGCCAAGTCGATGCCAAACAGATATTCGAACTGACCGAAAAAGAGGGCGTTACCTTCATGTGCATGGCGCCGATCGTGTTCCGGATGATCATGGAGTTCGCCGAGAAGGATAAATACAAGATCCGGCAACCGGTCCGCGTGGTCATGGGCGGGGCGCCGCCACCGGCGGCATTCATCGAGGCGCTGGAGACCGGTCTGGGCTGGCGTTTCGTGCAGATCTACGGCCTTACCGAGACCGCGCCGCTGCTCACCTATCACGTGCCTGACTATCAGACTCAGCAGAGCGACTATAAGCGACGGGCCAGGGCCGGCATCGCGGCGCTCGGCGCCGACCTGCAGCTGCTCGACGACGACGGCAAGCCGGTGCCCAAGGACAATGAAACCGTGGGCGAGATCTGCGCGCGGGGCAATATGGTCTTCAAGGGCTATTGGGAGCAGCCCGAGCAGACGAACGCTGCGATCTATGACGGCTATTTTCACACCGGCGACCTGGCGGTGTGGGACGAGGTCGGCAACATCCAAATCGTCGACCGCAAAAAGGATGTCATCATCTCGGGCGGTGAGAACATTTCCAGCGTGGACATCGAGGACGTGCTCTATAGGCACGAGGCGGTGGCCGAGTGCGCTGTGATCGGGATCCCCGATCCCAAATGGGGCGAGACGCCCAAGGCGCTGATCGTGCTGCATCAGGGAGCAACCGCGAACGAGCAGGAAATCATGAAATTCTGCCGGGACAACCTTGCGCACTTCAAGTGCCCGACTTCGATCGAGTTCCTGCCCCAACTGCCTCGCACGGCTACGGGAAAGCTGCAAAAGTTCAAGCTGCGCGAACAGTACTGGCAGGGCCGTGAACAGAAAGTCGCGAGCTAAGGCTCGGGTAGCATCCCAGAAGGCGCACCGGTCGCCTTGAGACCCATATTAGTGGAGTGGATGAGATGAACGATCAGCAAGCCGATGCGGCGCAGGCAAAGCCGGGCGTAGCGTTGGAGCGCAGCGGCGCCGTCGCCGTCATTGCCTTCGATAGGCCCAAGGGCCTCAACGCCTTCGATGAGGCGACCCGGTTGGCTTTTCTTGAGCACCTAAGAACGGTCCAGGACGACGACGATATCAGGGCTGTTGTAATTTGCGGCAACGAGCGCAGCTTCAATGTCGGTGCCGACCTGAAAGAGTTCATGGGCGACGAAGTCAGCGGCGCTGAGATCAAGCAGCAGCTCGGGACCGAATATTTCCCGGCCTACGACGCCATTGGCCGGATGCCCAAGGTCGTAATAGCCGCGGTGCGGGGACCGGCGGCAGGCATTGGCATGTCGCTCGCTCTGCAATGCGATCTATTGGTGATGGGCGAGAACGCTTATCTGATGTCTCCATTCGCGAATATATCGCTCTGCCCCGATGGCGGCGCCAATTGGCTGTTGCCCTCCCGGATGGGGTACAAGCGGGCATTCGAGGCGGCGATCGAATGTCGCAAAATTCCGGCCAAGGAGTGCCTGGAGCTGGGGCTCGCCAATCGGATGGTCGCGGATGACGACGTCTTCGAAGAGGCGTTGGGCTGGGCCACGGACCTGGCGAAGCGCGCGCCACTCGCCATTGCAACGACCAAGAAAGCCATGCGGTCATCGCCTGGAATGAGCTACCAGGAAATCTTTGCGCTGGAGGCTGATATGCAGGTTGCCAATGTCGACAGCGATGATTTCCGCGAGGGCGTGGAAGCCTTTCTGAATAAGCGGCCTCCGCAATTCCAGGGGCGCTAGGCCGGACCGACGGTCCGAAGGCTAGCGCCTAGATTTGACAAGCGGGCCGTGGAGCGGAAGAATCCGCCAAGGCTTGCGGGGTGGTGCGCGAGATGGCGAATATCCACAAATTCAAGATCCGGCAGAAATTCACCATTGGTGAGTTGGCCAAGGATTTCGATGTCTCTCATCGGACTATCCGATATTACGAGTCGATCGGCTTGCTGTCGCCGGAGCGCAAGGGGCGTACCAGGCTCTATGATTCCTACCAGCGGACCCGGCTTCGACTGATTTTACGCGGCAAACGGATCGGTTTGACGCTGCGGGATTGCGAGAAGCTGCTGGATCTCTATGAGACCGACACCGGCGAAGAGGCTCAGCTGCTGTTCCTGCTGTGGAAGATCGGGGAGCGGAAAAGCGAACTTGAGGCCAAACGCCGTGACATCGAGGCGAGCTATCAGGACCTCGACCGGGTCGAACAAAATGCCAGGTCGCGGCTTCTGGAAATTGAAGCCCAGACACTTCAAGACGAGAAGAAGAGCAGGCCGCTGCCACGTAAAGACGCACTCGGCAACGATTAGGGCGCAATACTCAGATTGCAGCCGAAGCAGGCCGCGACGAGATCTAGGGCACGGCTCGCCCGCTGAGTCCCGACAAAAGAAGCAGAATTTCGCGCCAATTGCCCATGATTCCTAATTGCGCTTGTTGCAAATCATTCCTATAATCATTTTGAAGTAGCTCGCCAGACACCATATATGGTTTGGTGAGCAGTGTTGATTGAACTTGGCATAGACGGGACGCGTGACCGAACTCGTACTCAAAACCGGCCGGCGGGCCATCGCTTGGACCGGCCTCAATTGGCCGACCAATGGCTGGCGGCTGCTGATCTTGGCGGCTCTGTTCGCGCTCGCCTCGGCGGGCCCCGATTTGCGCGGAATCGTCTTTACGGCCATAGCGGACGCCTATCTGCAGGTGACCGTTTTCGTCGCCGCCACCCTTGCGCTGGTTTATCTCTTCGAGAGCGCCTTCAGCCTCGACCTTGGCCGGACCATGGAGCGCGCTCGCTATTTGCAGGCGCCGATGGCGGCATTCTTGGGCGCATTGCCTGGCTGCGGCGGGGCCATCATCGTTGTTACCCAATACACACGCGGCATGGTCTCCTTCGGCTCGGTGGTCGCGGTGCTGATCGCCACCATGGGTGACGCGGCGTTCCTGCTGATCGCCCGCGAACCCACCACAGGGCTCGCCATCATGGCCATGGGATTCACGGTCGGCACGGCGAGCGCCTGGGCCGTCGATTGGTTTCACGGCACTCAATTCATGCGCCCTGCAGCAGAACCGGTAAGCGCCGCGGCCAATTCGAAGTCTGCGAAACCGCGCGCCACCACGTTGCCGCTCGCAACCCGGATCGCCAACACGGTTTGGATCTATCTGGTAATTCCGGGTGCGATCCTCGGCCTGTTTGTCGCCACCCAATTCGACACCGATCAGTTGTTCGGGTCATGGTCCGGACTGGAGCCGACCCATTGGTTCGGCGTGGCTGCGGGCCTGCTGTGCCTGGTCATGTGGGCACTCGCCAAGCGTGCCAAGACCAGCCATTTGGGCCAGGGCCAGGACCCCGACGATGCTCGGACGCTGACCACCTCCGAGCGGGTTATCAAGGACACCAACTTCGTCACCAGTTGGGTGGTGCTGGGCTTTCTGACCTACGAACTCGGCGTCTATTTCGCGGGCAGCGGCATCGAGAACTGGCTGCAAGTCTGGGCGCCCTTCGTCCCCTTCGTCGCCATCCTGGTTGGTTTCATTCCGGGCTGCGGCCCGCAGATCGTGGTGACGACGCTCTACCTGACGGGCGCGATCCCGCTTTCCGCGCAGCTCGGCAACGCCATCTCAAATGATGGTGACGCGCTGTTCCCCGCACTGGCGCTCGCGCCGCGCGCGGCACTTCTGGCAACCCTTTATTCCGCGGTGCCCGCCCTGATCGTGGCCTACGGCTACTTCCTGCTGTTCGAATAGACTTATCTCCGGCGACCGGCCGCCCGCTCGGCTATCGTGCGAGGGCCTGCCCCCTTGGGCGC
>JGI24023J19991_10000198_pt1 | contig 44397 bp, 31 predicted proteins | sample Cruoilmetagenom1_FD_19991 | JGI IMG/M metagenome (IMG submission 19991)
ACAGGACACCGCTGGTACTCTGGCGGTGAATAAATTCTTCAAGAGGCGTTAGCAGCTGCTCGAAGGCCTTTTCCCAGGGAGCGCTATATTCTTTACCGTCCTGTTTTTTCATTTCATCATCTTACCTGGCTTGACAGTACACGTGAAAAAATACATTCTGGCTGAAATATGGTCAAGCACTCATTACCTAACTATATTTTTATAGCCACCATAGATAGCTCGACTCACTTATTATGAGGCAAACAACAGAACATTTCATACCCCATGACGAATACCCTTACCCTTAATACAAACACACTGTTCAAACAGCCAGAGTACGCTCTGCTTCGACAGTCTATGGGCTATAGTGACAAAAAGACTTTGCCGGACCCACGCATCCCTGAACATGATATAGACTGGACTTACCTGCTCGATCTAGCTGAAAAACATGGATTATCACCTCTACTATTTCTTTTTCTCAATGAACATAATCAATCCGTACCAGATACCATACTGGATCAGTTGCGTGAGCGATACCAAGCCAACGCATTACGTAATCGCATATTGACAACAGAACTGATTGAGGTCCTGAAATTATTTAATGACCATGAAATTACCCCTTTGGCTTATAAAGGACCTTCTTTGACATTACATGCTTACGATGACCTGAGTCAAAGACAGTTTGGTGATCTGGACATACTAATCAATGAAGAATATGTGCAAAAAGCAAGCGAGTTACTAAAACAACGCTACTACCACAGAGCCATCCCCGAACTCACAACCAGACAAGAACAAAGTTTTATCCACACAGGTCACGAACATACATTTATCAGCCCCGACCAACTGATACATATCGATCTGCACTGGTCGCTGTCAAACCGACGCTTTCCGTTTCTAATGGCAACGGACACTCTATTTAAGCGAGCACAGAACTGTCAATGGCAGGGTAGTAATATTAACCATATAGCGACACAGGATCTACTACTGATACTTTGCATGCATGCCAACAAGGACTTGTGGCGCAAACTGATATGGATTTGCGATATTGATCGCATCATTAGAAAATATGACAACATCGATTGGAAGTTACTGGTACAGCAAGCGAAGTACGCACACTGCGAAAAAATGTTATACATAGCTCTACGATTTTCCTACGACATATTGAAAACACCTATACCTGACGAGATACTTAAATCCGCAAGTATAATCGCACCAATTAAACAAGGTGAAAAAGTATTACAAATAAGTATGAGATATTACCAGCCCGTCAAAACGTATTTACAATGTATGGCAATCCAGCCTTATATTCTATCAACCTGTGATACATGGTCAGATCGCATATTATATATATCACGTTCTCTTGTCACACCCACAGAATGCGATATGATGAAATTCAATATCCCACCGACCCTACATTTTTTATATTATTTCACTACCTTTGTTAGAAAAATATCATTTTGCACAACACGCTTTTTCAAGCGATTAATTTTCAATAGAGAACAATAAATAATCTTTATATATTTTTTATTACATCTATGACCACTTGGCAAGTGGCCTTTAAATTAACACTTTGCAAATCGTAACAATGACTATGCTGGGCTATTTTAATAGCAGCATCCAATCCATTGGCGGGATGTGCAAGCTGGTTCAACCCATTTGCATATACCCTTGCACCCGCCTGTCCGGCGCTTACTGTCTTCACCGATGGTGCTGCAGACTCTGGATTATATTTTACAAAAAATATGGATTGTAACGGCAAGGTTTCAGTCACCACTGGCGATGGCATGGCGCTGACCGGCACATGCAAGGTTCGTTCAGTGCGAATAGTCTCATCCGGCAAGCTGTATGGCGCAGGTGGTTCAGCTTTAAGGCAAAGCGCATGAGGATACCTAGGCACTGTCATAGACTCAAGCTGCAACGGCGCCAGCTCATCACTGGCATAACGAAAGCCGTGATGAAGGAGCGCCCAGCTGGTAGTTGATTTGCCGCCACCGGATTCCGCAACTAATAAATGTATGCCGCCCTGATATTCCAACGCTGCGGCATGAAGAAAAAAAAGATCATGTCGAATCCGCTCCAGCTCGATAGTCATGTCCTTTTCAAACAGATAAATAAAATGCCCATAACCTTGTGCATACTCAGGGTCCTGTCCTTGACGATGCACACAAACTGTCTTCTCACCCTGGCTGCGATAGAATATATTGTAGTCAATATCAGGAGTGTGCTTGTCTTCAGGCTCTTGTGTTAGCAGCATTTCTCCGTAAATACTCTGCAACAGGACCGCTAATTCATCCTCTTTGCAGTTTACGCGTATCGTCTTTTCAAAAATATTAAACCAGAGCGTGGTCAAAATTAAACCTTATGTTGGGGCCAGGGACTTTACGACAAGCCGATTGAGATTGAGTATAAATAAAAAAGCCGCGGCTGTAAGCAACCGCGGCTTTTTATTCCTGGCCATCTGTTTTTATAACAGTGGCAGTACCCCTGCTACCACCAACGTCTGCTGTGCTGGCGATTATGCCCCTGATGGCGACCGTTATGTCCCTGATGACGACTTCGGCGACCATTTGGAGGGCAAGGCAAAGAGCCAGACTTTGCAAATGTAGGAGCAGCTTTTAGCGTCAATATAACGGGTGCCGTATAAGCTGTTGCCTTGATAAACTTCCTTCTTGATTCGTTATGTTCACTCATTTTACTACCTCTACTCCAAATGTTACTCATTCAACTTTGCGGGCGAGACACCTACGTTGGCTTCACCGGTTAATTGTTTACACGACTACTGGAAAAAATCTTTATTTCTAATTATAAAATAGCAATATCTATACCATAATTATTTATTATATAAAAATCAATATCTTATATATTTTATGTCATTTTAAATTTAATAAATTGTCAATAATACCGACGTTTTGTTATCTCTTGTTAATATCACCCTATCGACATGCATGGGAACTTTCATTAGTGAGAAGCCATCGTCTATTTCACCGTGAAAAGAAAGCTTAATTCTCCCTCTACTTAGAGAATATTCTTTTATTTCAATAAACTAAGATAGGATTAGACAACAAGAAGGTTGAGCTTTTGAAGGTCATCAACGACACTGGCAACGTCCTGACCTGCCTGTGCCTGACTGATTTCATAATGAGCCACCACAGATGAGACAATCTGCTCAAACGTAGTCTTACCATCGCATTGCTGCCAGATAAAACTGGCAGTAGGGTTCAATTGGTGTACATCGCCCGAGTCAATATCAACAATGACCACTTCTTCATCAATAACGCGGATATTGAGTCCAGGCCTTGCCGCAGGTAAGGAATCTTTCATTTTTTATGCCTTATTTTACATGCACTTACTATAATCAGACAGGGTTATCTTCTGTTATCGCACGATTGCTTGTCAGCCACCGCCAGAAGGGGGCTAGCACTGCCGACTATATAATAGTATGGCGCGGTGAAATTATGAAGAACTACTTACAAATGTCACATCATGCTGATAGACTCATCACTTATCAATTTTGAAAAAAGGGAATTACAGGGAAGCAAAAAAATTGTTAAGATTCTTGACAGTTGGCCGTCAAACTCCACAACAGTGAGTTACAGTCTATCTTATAGCACCTTGGAATTATATTTTTATATAATTATCAGCCAGTTATAAAAAAGACCTGATTAGGATGATAAATAGCTTGTCTAATTAACAACAATTCTTATCCATCCTGATCCTGCAAAGCCTGAGCTTCTCAATACTTTATTTACTCACTCATTTGAACCTGATTCCATGATGTTCAGGCATACGCTGTTAAATTTTGAAAAATGCTGTTAAGCATAGCATGTTTCTCGCACAGGCCGCCTTAGCTGTTTGTAGTTATGTGAACTGGTTCGAGAATAATTACATGGTTATATATAGCATGTTTTTTTCAGACAGGATATCCAGTTTTAAGCGGAGATAGATCTAGAATGCTTTACTACACTCAACTAAAAAATATGCCTATGTTCAAATCTGTGTTTAATCGAACCAAGGCACCTAGACAATTTATAGCAATTTCTCTAACCGCATTGTCCATTACCCTGTTAACTGCCTGTGGTGGATCGGGTGACGCCAACCCAGGAAACGATAATCCATCAAACACTGGACCGACACCTACAGTTGTCGCCACAGCTGATACCGTTAGCACAGAAATGGACAGCCCGATTAATATTGCCGTGCTGAAAAATGATAGTGGCATTTCAGAGTCTTCCACGTTAAGCATACAAGCCAAGCCTGCTAATGGTACGGCGACCGTAATGGCAAACAATACCATTACCTACAAACCCAACACTGCCTACTCAGGCAAAGAAAGCTTTTCATATAATGTTTCTAATGGTGGTAACGTCTCAGTAGCCACAGTAACCGTGAATGTTCAATGCTCCAGTTGCTCTAAGGAAATAATCATTAATCTCAGTTGGCAACCAACAATAAACGACGATGATATCGGTTATTTGATTTATTTTGGCAGCGATACTAACAATATCAATAGCCTGGCTTTTGATTTATCTCCCCAGACGGGACTCGACCCTAATGCACCAAAGATTGCGTTATCTGCTCAAGATGATCTGAAACTCAGTCAAGGTGATAAAGTTTGCTTTCAGGTCAGTGCGTATACTTCAAGCGCCCAGTCTAATTTCTCAAGCCCTATCTGCGGCACTATTTAAAACCTATCGATATCCATATTACCCACTGGCGTAGAAAGTAAACTACTTTCTTCCGCCAGTGGACAACATAATAAAACATCCACCTCCAGACAATCGATAATCACGATTGATATTTTGACAGCTCACATTTAACACCTCCCCTCTTTACTTAAACATCTTCCTACACTTTGATCAGCAACATGTTAGTAAGTTTATACTTACAAAACTTTCATCTAACACTTTCACTTGCTTCTTAATTAGTTCCTTAGATTATCTCATGCTGTTCTTATGAACCACGTCACAATAAGCATCGACAATATTTAAAAACCAACCCATCACTGCCTTTACGTGATCCAAGTCTCGAATTTCAACTACGTCGATCCCGATACGATTACTGCGCGAGTTACAACAGCGCGTTATTCATTGTAATTTTTGAGGGGTTTACCAAATGCATCTTGAGACTCGATACAGCACACTACGCAATATCTCTGCATTGATTTGTCATAAAGCTAAAAATAATATAAAAAAAATATTAATATCTATGCTCTGCCTAGGTGTCGCTGCATGTGGTGGTGGAGGTAGTAGTGAAACAGCTGGCCCACAACAAATACAGTTAGTGGGTAGCGTAGGAGACGGCCCCGTTATCGATGCTACGATTACAGTGACCGACAACAATGGTGACATTATTGCAACCTCACTTAGTGACGCCACTGCATCCTACAACATCAACATTCCAGATAACTCGCTATTCCCAGTTATTATCACTGCTACAGGTGGGACAGATATAGTCACTGGCGATCGTCCAGACTTTACAATGATTTCAACCATAGTAGACAAACAGAATCTAGCTGCCCAACAACTCGTCGCTAATGTAAACCCTTTTTCAACATTCATGGTCAAGATGTCTCGTGCTATGCAAGGAGGTCTGAGCAGAAATAATCTTGATATAGCAAAACAGATCCTGTTACAAAAATTTAATTTCGGCTTTGATGCCGATACTTTTCCTGATCCGATATCCAGTCAGATTACCATTTTAAATGTAGCGAGTGTCGTAAAATCCAGTGAAGCTATGGGAGAAATGATTCGTCGAACGCGTGATACTATTATTAGCTCAGGAAGTCTATTAAATGGTGATGACATTATTAACGCACTATCAAATGACATTGCAGATGGGAAAATCGATGGCGTTGGCGTGAATGCCAATGCAAGAATAACGGCTACTGCTAAAATCACATCGGCTCAGGTCTTGATCGAAGTTTTAGGCAATCGATTAAAAGTTAAAAATTCTGACTCTACTGCATTAATGGACAATGCTATAAAAACTACTCAACCAGATGCCAGCATGACAACCGACAATGTTATGATTACTACTGATCTCATCAACCAAACAAGGGACTTGATAGCTGCTGCCGCACGCTATCATTCATCGACTGAACTCTCAACTATTGAAACTATAATTTCAACATTAAATGGTAATATATTTCCCTCGGATATTAAAACCGTGTTACCCACTAACGCAGAAAACGCACTAAATAGCGCGATTATTTCTGTGGCTCTCGCAACGGAACAAGAAATTGGCAATATCAACAAGGGTACCAATACTGATATTCCTGCTCAGGTCGCTCCAGTCATTAACACAGTTGCTATCGGAACAGCGCAAGAAGGCATCGCCTACCGATATGATGTCAATGCAACGGACGCAAATTCTGATGATATTTTAAACTACGCCTTAATAACTGCTCCAGAGGCTATGAGTATTAATGCATCAACAGGCCTTATCACCTGGACACCTTCATCTACTCAAACAGGTACGCACAGTGTTTCTGTTCAAGTGAGTGATAATGCTTCACCTAACTTATCGACAACTCAAAGCTTCACCATACAAGTTGCGGCAGCTCCAGTCATCAATGTCGCACCGACCATCTCTTCTGCAGCTATCACTACAGCTCAGGTAGATACGTCATATAACTATGATGTTAATGCAACCGACACCAATTCAGGCGATACTTTGAGTTATTCGCTGACAACAGCCCCTGCAGGCATGTTAATCAATTCTTCTAACGGCATGATCACCTGGACTCCTGCATCTACACAATCAGGAGCACAAAATGTAACCGTACGTGTCAGTGATAATGCATCGCCAGCTCTATTTGTTACACAAAGTTTTTCAATCCAAGTTACTCCTACACCCGTTATAAACGTTGCACCTGTTATCACAACATCGGCTGTAACATCTGCACAAGTAGATGTTGCGTACAACTATAACGTTAATGCCAGTGATAATAATATAAATGATACGCTGACCTATAGCCTGACTTCTTCACCTCTTGGAATGTCTATTGACACCTCCAGCGGATTTATTTTATGGACTCCATCAAGCTCGCAGCTTGGTGCACATGATATAGCAGTCGTCGTTAATGATAATGCATCTCCTGCCTTATCTAGCACACAGGTCTTTACAATCCAGGTCACGACTGCGCCTGTCGTTAACGTAAGACCCGTTATCACATCATCACCTGTAATTTTGGCAGAAGTTAACAAGGCCTATCGTTATGATGTCAATGCTACAGATGATAACTCTGGGGATGTCTTGAGTTATACCTTAACTAGAGCACCTGTCGGCATGGTTATCGATACTGCCACCGGCCTGATCACCTGGACTCCATCGAACACACAAACAGGTGCTCATCGTGTATCGGTACGAGTAGATGATAATGTGTCACCAGCAATGTCTACTTTACAAGACTTTTCCATTTCTGTTGCAGGGCCTATCATCAGAGTCAATGCGGGTGGTGAAGACTATGTTGACTCAAAAGGTCATCTCTGGGCAGCCGATTATGGATTCAACCTTGGCGAAGCAAATACCAGGAATAATGAAATCCTGGATACTGTTGAAGATACACTATTTAAGAGTGAGCGCTGGCATTCAACCTGGCAAGACTCTACTAGCGCAGAACTTGAATACAACTTCAGCGTACCGAACGGTGACTATGCAGTCCGCCTCCTATTTGCAGAAACCTGCGCTACCTGCGCAACCATTTTTGATGCCGAAATTGAAGGAACACTTTTAATCGATGATCTAAACCTTTCAAGTGAACCGGGAGTAAATACCGCTTTAATAAAAAGTTTTGTAGTGACTGTGAACGATGGCGAGATAAATATTCGTTTTCCGCGCAATAAAAGAAGCCCTAAAATATCAGCCATTGAGATTCTACCCGTCACAACGCAAACCAATGTCGCGACATCAAATAACAATTCCGTGGAAATTCAAACCCCGGAATTCAACAGCGGCTCAGGATCTCTGTCTATCTATGGGGAACCAGAAAACGGTAGCGCGGTGATAAGTAGCAATAATATTACTTATACACCAGATACCAACTTTAGTGGGCAAGACACCATTATCTACAGCTTCATCGATTCAAACGGTGCAGTTATTATTTCCTCAATAACCATCACTGTTACATGTGGTAGCTGCACCAGAGAGCCCATTGTTTCATTGGGCTGGCAGCCAACCTCAGGATCTATATCAGGTTATCGAATCTATTATGGCCCTGATGGCGCTACTGCGACTGAATTAATTTCTGATGTAACAGTAAATTCGGGATTGATAGACCCAACAGCACCAAAATTAGACTATGCTGCAACTACTGATTTGAATTTCTATCCTGGTGAACAAGTATGTTTCAAAGTACAGGCATACCTGAATAATCAATCATCTCCTTTATCAGATGCTATTTGCGGAACGATTTAAAACATCTGACTTGTATATTTTTATACATATATAAACAGCCTAGTATGTAAACCACTCACTTAAAGGATTTGAGTGGTTTACATTACCAGCGATAATTATTTCCTACTTTATTAACCATTACACACAATTCTCAGACTTCACCTATCAGCTATTATTGCGTTTTTAGAAATACATTTATATCTAAAATTTACTCGAATTCAAATTTGCATGTGCTCTAAATCAGTTTATGATTGAGTATAAAGGCCATTTATCACTAGCATACATGTAGTTAGACATTAGGCAGTTACATGAAATTATACACGGCACCAGGAGCCCCCGATTATCGAACCACTGTTTCATTTAATTATTGATATGCTACAATGAATTTGGAACTGATAGCTTTGCCCATTTTTTCTTCCTCTATGGGGTATAATATTTTGCTTTAATCATAGCTTGAGTGTCGGCAGGACACATCTCTATTATTAACTTCCTTTAACAGTGAAATGAAAACAATAATCGTTGCAATTGATTTTTCTGATAAGACTCACCGCTTACTACATGAAGCGGAAACAATGGCACACTGCTATGGTAACGCTCACGTTTACCTTATTCATGTTGCCGCACCTGAACCTGAGTTTGTTGGATATGAGGTTGGCCCTTCCGAAGAGCGGGATTTTAGATCTAATAAACTACATAAAGAGAAAAAAGAACTGGAAGGCTATTCCTTAAATTTAAGGAAATCCGGCATTACTACCACCCCACTTCTACTTCAAGGAGAGACGTCAAGACTATTAACTGAACAATCAAAGCATTTGCATGCTAGCCTCTTAATAATGGGCACACATGGAAAAGGCTTAGCAAAATCAGTGATACTGGGAAGTATTAGTCACGACGTTGTAAAAAACATCTGTTGCCCAATCCTATTATTACCTTGTAATAATTAATTAATTTCATCTATTAGTATTGGACTGTACTTTAAGCATCATGACAAGTTTGTTTTATTGGCCTCCACACAGTTTTTGCATAACAATATGTCCAAAGAAAAAGTGTACATCTTCACAAATTTGCATGTCATTGACATTTGCCCAAACGTTATGTTGAGCGATGTCTTTTAACTTCCCTCCATCATACCCGCATAATCCCAGGGTGACTGCCTTGTTTGCATTAGCATAATCTACTGCACGTATTACATTTTCCGAGTTACCGCTTCCCGAGATTGCTATGACAAGATCATCTTCCTGTAAAATATTTTTTAGTTGTTCAATAAAAACATCTTCGTAAGAAATATCATTACTATAAGACATTATTAATCCAACATTCTCACACAAACTTCTACCTCGAAAGGGTATCTTGTTCGATAAATAAACACTCTTGTTCCAGTCATTGATAAAATGCAATGCAGTGAGTGCACTACCACCGTTACCCAGTGTAATGATCTGGCGCCCTGCGCGCCAGGCTTCTTCTATCAATCCTACAGCATGGTCAATCTTATCCAGGTCTAGGCTATCCAGGCTATCTTTAAGTCGATTAATATACTTGGCTGCATCAATTTGGGTGGAGTTACTCATATTCTCCTTCTCCTGCATGTTATTACTTACTGATAAAATATAATTCGGCTACCGCTATTTTCAAACTTAAAATCGATCCTGCGAAGATCTGATAGCGCTCTCGAAATAGCTTCATGTCTTTCCGGTGGCGCATAGAATATCATAAAACCACCCGCACCAGCACCGAGTAATTTTCCACCCACCGCTCCTGCGTCCATGCCCCTCTTGTACCAATCATCGATTACGCTATTACTAACACCTTCTGTGAGGCTTTTCTTTAAAATCCAATTTTCGTGTAAAATCTCACCAAAAACATTTGCATTATTTTTTTGTAACTCATCACGTAGGTCATAACCCAAATCGACCATTTTTTGCATAGTTTTCTGTTTTTTTGTATCTTGGGCAAGTGTATCGGACTGCTTACGGAGGAGCTCAGAGGCGCTTCGGGTAACACCGGTATAGAATGAAATAAGACCTTGTTCAATTTGTGCTACGGTCCCTGGGTGACAGATAATTGGGTCCACCGTCACGGTATCATCTTCGTTAAAACGAATCCAGTTAAGGCCGCCATACGCTGCCGCGTACTGATCTTGCTTTCCAATGGGTTCTCCGCAAATGTCGATTTCAATATTACAACTATCTTCAGCCAGATTCTCCGAGGACCGGTACCGACCATTAAATGCAGAAAGGGCGTGCAGAAGCCCTACCGTAAATGAGCTCGACGAACCCAGCCCCGTACCACGAGACGGGATGTCCGCAATTGAGGTTATCTCAACTCCACCGTCGATTTTAAGCTTCCGAAGAACTTCACGGACCAGTTGATGACCAATCTCCGCCACATCGCTGACCTCTTCAGTCTTTGAGTAACTTAGTCTTATATGATTATCAAACTTCTTGTTTACAGTAACGTAAACATATTTGTCGATGGTTGTGCTGATGACAGCACCACCATATTTGCGATAGAAGGAGGGCAAATCACTACCACCACCGACAAAACTCATTCTTAATGGCGTCCTGCTTATTATCATTCTCTTCTCACCCTAAATAATCAGATTGGCACTAGATTTACTTGACAAGACCACTGGGATCTCATCAATTTCACGTTTTTGAAACAATGTTTCAATTTCTGCATCCGAAGCACCGCGGGTCCTGTATTCCGACCAAAAGTTAGTACGCCGTTGACCCTCAGAGCCCTCAATAAAAATTCGTCGGGATGATCTATCTTTTAGCGCATCAACCAATAAACCGATCACACCATCATATATAATGATATCGCCATCGTTAATCATTAGCGTATCACCGGTTTTTAGTTGTTTTCGCTGATAGCGATCATAATGTGGCATACGATACTCCAGTGTGCCATGGGTTCCATCCAAGTTATCCACAAGCTCCTCTATCTCAGCAATATCATAACGATCCAGTACGCCTCCGCTACCCCGATGCTCAGCGCTTTTTAGCCAATTATCAAGTGATACTATGGCACACCGATATCCCTGCTCTTCAATAGCATAACGCAATAATGTGCTCCAGGTACTCTTACCTGTATGAGCGAGCCCTGCCACTACAATAGTCTCACTCCTGTGAATATCCTTTACCATCTCTCTTGCCCGTGCATATAGCGCTGGAAAATCATCCAGTATAAAACCCACTGCAGCTTCAAGATTATAAAACTCGAAATCCGGGCGTACAGGAAACTTGTTATCCTTCCCGCCGTGGCCAGTTCTGACTAAAATGGATCGTACCCCAGCATTTCTTGCCGCCATAATGTCCATCGTACTGTCACCGATCATCCAGGAACTTTGGAGATCAATATTCATGTCATTTGCAGCCCGATAAATAAGACCTGGAGAAGGTTTCCGGCATGAGCATACTATCTTTAGTTCACTCCGCTCTCCCGCATACCCTTTATGCGGGTGATGTGGGCAATAATAAATTGCATCGACATAAGCACCTTCCCGCCCAAGCAGGGTCTCGAGTTTGTTGTGTATCTGCTTTAGCTCAGTCTCGCTACAATCTCCTCGTGCAATAACGGGCTGATTAGTGATAACCGCGGTCCGGTAAATAGATCTATCAAGGCGACGTAACGGTGTAGTAACGTTATCAAGGAGCTCCATATCGTCTGCCGTGGAGATACGATCTTTTTCGACATTGAGGGTACCATCTCTATCGAGAAACACGGCAGGTGCCATCTCAGCTAGCGTACTCTTTGCTACCACACCCGAATAAATATCTGCTTCCACTCTGTCCAGACGCTTTGGCGTGCCTGCATCTTTTATATATTCAGGGCTTACATAACCATAGAGTGTCTTGCCATCTTCCAGCATGGCCGGAAATAACTGCTTGCCAAAATCCACAATACCGGTCGAACCCGTATAGGGTAGCAGGACAGCTCTATCAATGACATAAAGGGCAGCATTGACTAGATTGGCATAGTAGCGGTCAGGATCATGCGGGTAGGGATAAAAGGCTTTAACATGACCACCGGAATCAATATCAACCAGGTCCGAATCATGCGGGTGGTCATTGGGATGAAGGAATAAGGTAGCATCTGCCTGGTGATTCTCATGAGTTTTATAGAATCGATCCAGGTCCACATTTGGCATTGTGTCCCCGTACATGACAATAAAGCGCTCTGCAAGCACATCCATTGCATCTACCACAGCACCAGCCGTACCCCTTGGAACAGGTTCTTCTACATACTGTATGCTGACACCCCAATTATCGCCGTTGCCAAAATATTCTCTGATGGCGTCAGCTCGATAACCTACCAGCATTACAATATTCTCGAAACCACAACTCTTCGCAAGTATGACCTGGTGCTCAAGCAATGGCTTTCCCGCAAGATTCACCATTGGCTTGGGTAAGTCACCCAAGCGTTCTTTAAGCCGCGTACCTTTGCCCCCCGCCAGTATAACCACTTGACGCATACGATTAGTCTTCCATCTGCTCGGACACGGCCTTTCTTACAGCATCTTCTGACAGAATTTTTGGCTGCCAGCCTAATGTTTTTAGCTTGTCTAGCGAATAATTGAATCTTGGAACATCTCCCACCCAGCCTTTTGGACTACTGCCATACCTTATTTCAGCGTTAGGTGCGACTGCCTCCACTACTGTATTTGCAATAAATCGTACCGTTGCACCGGCATCAGGATTACCAATATTGAAATAATTCAATTTGTCTTGCGCATTATCCACGATAAACAGCATCGCATTGAGAAGCTCTGTAACATGAATATAACTCTTACATTGATTTCCGTCTCCGAGAACATCCAGATAGGCAGCATTGGCGCGTAATTTACGGATAAAATCATAGATGACGCCATGGGTCGAGCGTTTACCGATGACATTCGGAAACCGGAATACCCAAGCACGTTCCAGAAAACTCTCTATCGCAGCACTGATCGCTGCCTCTGATGCAAGTTTCATGGCCCCATAATTCGAGATAGGAAACAATGGGCCTGTATCTTCTGTTAACACACCACCATGATCACCATAAATTGCAGAGCTCGACGCAAAAGCAAGGCGCGGAATCTGTAATTCTTTCATCAAGATCAAAATATTATGTGTTGTCATAAAGGTGTTATTTAGATCAACAGAGGGATCCGCAATACCTGCGCTGATATCTGAATTCGCCGCCATATGCCAGACAAAATCAATTGACTCATGGCCTGAAACCTTTGTGAGCGCCGCGTGTGACGCATCGTAATCCGCAAGGTCTACTTCCAACAACTGAAAGCGACTATTTGCAATGGCATCCTGAATATTATCCTTGCTGCCAAGTGTAAAGTTATCAATACCAATCACTTCACAACCATTTTCCAATAGCCAATCAACAATATAACTGCCAATAAAACCTGCGGCGCCAGTAACCAAAACCCGCTGTGTCATTTCTTAAATTCTCCCTGTAATTATTTATTCATCAAGTCAATCTTTTGCCATATTCTATGACCACAACATTGAAAGCCAATCTAATCATTACTCACAGGACATATATCTAGCTTGTCCAATGTTTATTCATAACAATCAGCTGACTTACCACATAACGCTCTATTCTTGATGGCCTGCTCATTGTTGTTTATAAAATGATATCTAAACGACTACGAATATTAGATTGTATTTATAAGCATCTAGTCCAATACATGTTTGTACACATCGTAAGTCATACGAACCGCCTTGTCCCATGAAAACTCACGATTCACATATTCAGCACCTGGCGCACGTATCTCCTCAACGACTTCAGGGTGATCTAATAAATAAGACATCTTGGCCTGCAGATCTTCGACACTTTTATTTTTGTGTACAAAACCATAAGTACGTTCATCGGCTTGAATAATATCAAGACTCTCTTGAATATCGCTAATTAACACAGGGCACTGATGACTCAATGCCTCCAGTACAACAGCAGGCATCCCCTCAAGCTCTGATGGTAATGCAAAAAAATAAGCATTAGTATACAGCTCATGCACTTCTTCACGCGTAACGTATCCTGTAAATAGGATACGCTTGTCGTCTTTTGCCATATCTTTAAGCCCTTCAACATACTTATCTTTCGCAGTCGACTCACCGGCAATAACCAACTTAAAATCATCCCGTTTGATATTTTTGAAGGCTTCGATCAAATAGTGAATACCTTTCTCCGGAACCAGCCTGTTCAGGAACAAAATATATTTAGATGGCTCTAGTCCAAATTTGCGATTTATCTCATTAATTTCGGTCAGATGAGGCTTACTGAAGCCAATGGGTACATAGAACACTTCTTTTTTATATTTTTCTTCGTAGTAGCGTTTGAGGTTTCTTGAGACACTGATAATCGCAGATGATGATTGACCCATCATCCAGTCACCAGATTTAATGACCATTCGTGCTGAACGCCCCCACTTAGCGCGTTGCCAATCAAGGCCATGCACTGTGCAGACAATTTTAGATCCTCGTATTTTTGGAAGAAATGAGAACAGAGATGGTCCCAGTGCTTGAAAATGCACCAGATCAAAAGAATGCCCTAGTGCATTCATCGAACTGAAAAGTGAATGGCTAAACGCTTCGAAACCCGGCGCTTCAAGACTTGGGGAAAAAATCTGATTCGTGTAGTCAACACGCGTATCGCCAACATAGTGTTTTCTACAATATGTATAAGTCTCGACTTCATCACTTGGGAGGCGTTTTACGATTTCATCAACATATCTTTCGACACCACCATATGTCGGTGGCACACCGCGTTGACCTATATAAGCAATCTTTAACTTCCCCATTTAATCTTCTATCCTTTAATAACTTATTTTATAAATCAATTTAGCCGGTTGATAAGCAACATGCTCTCGCGTCCATCCAGACGCAGAGGTAATATTAAGCAGGCGTATGACTCCCATCTTCACTGTATCTCGCAGTAGCAGGGCCACCAATATCAGCATAGACCTCAAGTAATCGGTCTCTATACTTGCTCGCAGAAAATTCAGATTTTATCCAGGCACGCCCTTGTCGGCCCATTTCCACCAGGTCGTCATCGGGGAGGTTTGTATATTGGACAAGTTTTGACGCCAAATCTTCGACCGAGCCGCTTATAAATACATCACCAGTTTCTCCTATGCGGATAAGCTCTGGAATCCCCCCTATATTGGCACCCAGCACTGGCCTCCCCAGAGCATAAGCCTCCATTACACTAATAGGTGCATTTTCATACCACTCAGAGGGCAACACAACAGCACGCGCATTACGCACAATATTGTAGAGATCTTCGCCTGTATGATACCCCATGAAGGACACATTTGCCCCTGTTTGTACGGCAAGTTCCTTCAGAGCCTGCTCCTCTGGCCCCGTGCCCGCAATATGCACAGGTACATTTGCCATGGCAGCTGCCTTGATTAAGGTATGCACACCTTTTTCGTGTGACAGACGCCCGAAAAATACAAATGGCTTACCCGCCATATGCGATGGTTGATATTGCTCACAATCAACAAAATTCGGTATGTAGGAAAATCGACTGCGATCCCAGCCCCACTCAACCATCTTTTCGAGATAGAAACGACTGGGTACGATAAATCGGCTTACATTATTATAACTTCGAAGTATTTGATGTACTAGGCTCTCGAGATAGACCAAAGCGCTCAAAGGCACAGAGCCCTTTATGCATTTATTGACAATAACATTAAAGGTTTTTTTCGGTTTACAACGTTCACATATTCCATCATGCGCCAGCATCTTATAGGCAGGGCATGCTAATTTCAAATCATGCAAAGTCAGTACGGTCGGTATTCCACGTTTCTTAAGTAAACCAAGAATGGATGGTGAAATATGATGATAAATATTGTGTATATGAGCAACCTGTGGATTAGCATCATTAATGAGCGAGTTCAGTTTGCGACGCGCCTCAAATGAGTAAATAACTTTTTGTGCTTGAACCAGTTTCTGCCATACAGAATATTCATGACCAAATTCAATTTCATCGACAAAGTATTTTGACCAACTACTGTCAATATTTTCTGGGTGATGCATAGAGAAGGATGCGACATTCCAGTTCAATTCCTGCAACATGCGATTTTGCTCGAAAAATACAACATCCGCACCACCTCGTCGATAATGGTAGTTATTAATTGAAAGCAATGTTGGAGCGCCGGCACGCCAGGCAATATTAGAGCTAAGAGTCATAACCATTTTTTCCTATGCTTTTCCTATGCACTTTTTAAAATATGATGAGTATGTTGAACTTATGTGGGCACCCCGATCTCAACCGTAAAAATCTACATGTGGTAATATCTCATCGGAATCGCTTAGTATAATTTATCCTTATGATATTTATATTAAGCAGAACAAGTAGTTGCTTTTTCTCCCTACATAAACCTTGGCATATCCATTTGCATAATATATTTTTAATTATTTAAAATACTACGTTACCATAGAATTATTAGCGAAACCATTAAAATATACTTTATTAACAACGGGTTGGAATAATACCTGAGGAACTATATCATCATTTATTAAGATTCGGTATTCATTTTGGCCCTTTCCTTGGGTTTCTCGGCTCCCCCCCCTGGGGCGCCTACTTAGAATATATCTATATTTCATTTAGGTCACGTTGCCCTATATTACGAACAGGAATGCTTTTACTTTATACCAAGGAATTATGTATTAGTGTTTAATAATGTCCAAACGAATTTATATAATTAAATGTTTTTATTTACTTACTATAATCATATTCATTGAAGTCTAGTCTAACTTGTTTTTAATCCATTAAGTCCTTATAAATAGCTAAGTACTTCCTTGTTATATTCTCCCAACTGTATTCATTGGCAATATCACGAGATACGCTACCAAATTCATCCATTTTCCCCTTATCTCTTAGCAAATGAATAATCTTTTTGGCCATGCCTTCCTTATTATCTGGCTCTACAAGAAATCCGTTCTCTCCATCCAAAATAACATCCTTATTCCCTGATATATTTGTTGCCACTACCGGTAATCGTGCGCCCATTGCATCCAGCAGCGCCAAAGAAAGCCCTTCCGCACCCGATGCCATACTGGCATTCACATAAATATCGCTTTGCCTATATAAGGCAGCGAGCATATCTTTATCATCACCAAAGAAAGGGGGCTTGATTTGACCCAGGAGGCATACATTGTCCTGCAAACCCAGCATACTGATCTGGCCATTCAACACCTCTGTGCCTCTCCCTGCAATAAGCAAATAGGCGTTATTCATCTCTTTTTGGACTTTCGAGAACACCTCAATTAAGTTTTCATAGCCTCTCTTAATATGATAACTCGCAACACTAAGTATTATCAGTGCATCATCAGGTAGCTCGTACTGCTCCCTTATGGCAATACCCTCATCTTTATCAAACCGCTCAAGGTCAATCCCATTCGGAATCTGTACAATTTTTTCTCGCCTTGCGCCTGCACCCAAAAGGGAATTGGCAACATCATCGCTTATTGCCGTACAAACATCAGCCCCGGCCACCGCTTGTTTTATTTTTGCATCTAACTCAGGGTTCATTCTCAAGCCAAAATTTATCTCGGGTATGATATGGATATCCTCCCCATGAGGAGTTACTACAAGAGGCGTGTTACCAAGGCGCCTGACCTGCCTGACATGGTATGCACCAGGATAAGTGCTATGAGCGTGGATGATGTCTGTCTTCCATAATCTGGTATCTAGATATAAATTTAGTTGCGAAACTTGCTCAACAAGCCTTCCACGTAATGTAGGGAAACGATGGACAGGGTATTCAAATTTATATTTTCTATTTTTTATCCATCCTGCGGGTCCTATAACGCGTGGATTATGACCCAATATTTTTAGCCACTTCGCCATATAGTGAACGACAACCTCTCTCCCGCCAACTGTCGGAAAAAAACTTGGTACATAAAGAACTATATTAAGCGGCTTATCGCTTTTCATTATATCTCCTGACATTTAGGATAAAATAAGAATTTCTTGAATATAATTGCAAACGCATAAGATTAACCTTGATCTTGCCTGTCGGGACTTATAGTCGCGCCTTATCAACTTAAGAAAAGTCAATTCGTCAAACTGGAAAATTTAGAGATATATAAAACCGAAACAGCCAATAGACCAAATTATAAATTTCAAAAATTTATTCCTGCAATCCCGATTTCGCTACATCAACATCGACAACATCTTTTAGTTTAAATACGAGTTACCTGCCAAGTGAATAGTAACTTCATCACGAATGCATAACCTTGCTTGTATAGAGCACATAAAATCTGGACTCGCATTTTAGCTATCAAAAATTTTAACTAATCTTTCTACTTGTACATCTGCAGAGTAATTAGCAAGCGCGTACTTTTGTGCATCCTCACCCATTTTATTTCTTAAATCATGATCATTAATGAGTTCAACAACGTAATCACGCATTTTCTCATAACTATCCCTCGCAAAGTAACCGAGATTGCCTCCATCAAAAATACCATCAGGATTGACTGCCAAACTAATAACAGGCACTTTTCTCATCCACGACTGCATAAATGTATGCGGAAATCCCTCAACAAGACTTGTGTTAACGAATATATGGGACTCTGCTAACAATTTGTTGACTTGGTCTTGACTGCATTCGCCCAAATAAGTCAGATTATTTATAGAATCAACCTCTGATTTTAGAGCCTCGTAGTTCTTCAATATAGGCTTACCACACATGATGAACTCGACACCTGAAAGCTCCTGGAGATCCCGGGCTAACTTGATAAAGATTTCTGGCCGTTTTAAATTTTTTAAATTTGCCACCCAAACGACTTTTATTGGATGCACCTTATTTATTTCTTCTTTTGGTATCGGGTGAAAATTTGGAATTATTTCCGTTGCGTTTCTGCCATGGTATTTTTCCAAAAGTTTATTTTGGAGTTCACTCTGGGCTACAATATTGGTTGAATTCGCGATGCCATAGTCCAGTATTTTATTATCTATATAATTAAGGAACGGTATTCTTGAGAAACGCCAACGAGGAGGTGAAACATCACGATCAGACTGAATACGCCAAACCATATTACAATCATGATGTTTACAATAGTAAGCACATATCCCGGTGTATGCTCCCGCCACTAGCTGGTAAATTACATCAGGCTTCAAGTCTTTTAAAATTTTGAGCAGCCTGCCGGCATCTACAAACTCACCAAAACGCCTCGTTCCATCTCCACGTGATATTTTCTTAAGCGTATAGCCATCAGTAGGGTAATTCTCTACGCAACGCCTCGTTATAAAAAAGATTTCATATTTATCTGATTTATTCAGTGTCTCAATTAAAATTTTAGATTCATAAGGCGAGCCACCCATCATCTCTGACCAATGCCTCAGGAGAACAATACATAAACGCTTTTTCTCTGTTTTCATACTAAATGTACTTGTATTTTTTTTCTAATAAATTCAACATGAGTACTAATAATGATTCAAAATCACTATTAGCATTCCATTATATAATTTCAGCTGGATAAGTGTTGCGCGATAACCCCAAATGTGTAAAAAATTCTGACATTCATAAACATCTTCATATCTACTCTAACTAATTAATCGAGATATAGCTCAGTGTTTCCGTCAAAATTCTTGATGCTAATACTACGCTGATTCAAGTTGCTTGTGCAACAGATTGTTTCAACTCCAAAAATACCTCATGCGACGGCTTGCGATCTAGGTTTTTTACAGGATGACTTCAAGGTGCTCATTTCCCGACAATTAGATAGCTACTAATGATTGTAAAATCACGCTTTTTTAAAGTGTATTGCAGAAACATTTCAACAACACATACTTTCAAGCCAAGCCTATAAAAAATATTAGACTACAAAGTAAAATATAACCGTTTACTTTTTTACAATTCAGACCTATTCAGCTTAGTTCTTCCCATGCACTATCGTGAGAATACGCGTCCTCGGCTTTGGTGGTGAAAACTGTCTGATAGCTGTTGCAGCTACATTTTGTAGCGGCTTTACACATCATCGTAGCTTAGATCTTACTTTAGCAAGAATACTAAGAGTTACAGATAGCTTTAACTAAAGGCATTATTGATGCCTCATTTTGACATATTGGACACGTATTTTTACTATTTTAGTGTGTTGAGTTAGCAATGTCCTGAAAACCACAATCTTGAAAACAGATAACGCGGTCGCACCTCGCTAGCCGCTGCTAGCTTCAGCTGAAGCGGAAGTATATCGATCTACTCGGCTCTAACAGGGAGTTGGAATGAAGATTATTAACTCTCTCCCCCTGTTCATTCTAAGCATTCACTTGACAAGTCATCAGGTGAATGGCCCAATATCGTGAATACTTACTTGAGTTTAAACTTGCAGAAAGATTTAGTGAGCTGCACACCACGGGCCTGATTTAGGCTTCGCACATAATAGGTCCTGGGGTGATCTGCAGTCGATCTGGCCAACTATTTAGGTTTCTCCTAATATGCTTCCATTAATGCATAATTTTGGTATTTTGTTTTTAGTTACACCCCTTATTGGTTCTCATTCTTGCTGAGGCAAAAATACTTTGTGTCATTGCTAATGCCTTTTACTTCGAATCAACGTGTTTCTCTTACAGGATACAAATCAGGCAGAATGTCATTCAAGTACCAGGTAAATACGATAATATTATGATAAGCAAAAAAATCGGAAAACTTTAATGAAGAAATTTATAATAACTGGAACCTACCGAACTGGCAGCAGCGCGCTTGCAGAGATTATTGGCCTACACCCTGACGTTAGCTGTGGCTGGGAATGGACGAATCAGGTTTTATGGCCAAATAAAATTAATGCTGGCATTAAGTCATTAAATGGTGATTTTAGTAGCCTGCCTGACATTGAAAGAGAATACATGCAAGAGATTCACAATAGTGAAAAATTATTTCTAGGATATAGAAGGTTATTTAGAGCATCCAATAAATGGGTTATAGATCCAAAATATTCAATTGCTTTATTCATTGACCAGTTCCAGGCACATCTTAAATTATGGAAGAAGTCCGATATTGCCATTATTCATATTATCAGATCAGATAATGTCGCGTGGCTAAAGTCGCTAGGTCTTGCCAAAGCGACAAAGAGCCATTTTGGGAATGTATACCCTGACAATATGAGTGTTAAATGGAACTTAAAAGAAGCGGAAAAAAGAATCATAGCAAAAAACTGGATTGATAATCAGATAGCCACATTGAAAGACTGCAATATCCCATATTTACCAATAATATATGAAGATTTTGTTGCCGATAATAATTCAACGACAGAAAGAGCCTGCCATTTTCTGGGTTGTCGCTGGCCCTATGTACCCGCTGGTGAACCAAAGGCAAAAATACAATCTAAAGGTACAAAAGCTTCCATCGAAAATATCGATGAACTTAAAAAATATTTAATACGTCAGGGGCTTGATAAAAGCCATATATTAACTAACTAAATGCCATTATTTTCGAACGCAATTTAGTCTAAATTAACAAGACAGCGCTATCTGTCTCAGATCTCTATCTTACATAGTTAAACAATAATACCGAATTGCTTCTATTCGAGAACTGCAATGAATCCATTTAGCCATGTATAGACATTAATATGGGGTCGACTTCACATTTCTCCACCTCGACCCCAGTCTCAACTAAATATTAGACCGTAATTGGACGATAAATATTACGTGTACATACTAAGCAGAATATGTCATATAATTGGCGCTTATGAGCACAAAACAGGTAGACTATTAATGCGAACAGATTCACAGCATAATCTATCATTATGAGTTATTTTATTGGGCCATACTATATGAAATCTATTCAATTAACTCATGTAGGAAAAACGTTTGGAATTAGACAATCAATATCTTGTCTATATGTTTATTTGATCACTAATTAATATTTGGAGTTAACAATGCGATCCGTCACCATTGCAGCGTTCATAATCATTTCGGCTATTTCTAATAGCGTCTTCGCAAAAACCTATTATGTGAAATCCAATGGGAACGATTCTGCCAGCGGATTGAGTCATGCTACCGCCTGGAAGTCTGTTGGCAAAATTAATTCCTTCACATTTCAAACCGGTGATGATGTTTATTTTCTTGCTGGAAATGTATGGAACAAACAGCTGACACCCAAGTGGTCTGGTACAGCTACAAATCGTGCCACTATTGGCTCATATTACATGCTCAATGGTAAAGAGAGAATAGGTGTTCCTGCAAATACAACCAAGCCAACATTTAGTGGAACATATAAAAATGCAGGTGACCCTATTAGTTCTCCTGCCGCAGTACCATCGAATATATATTCTGCTATGATCCATGTCAGCGCCAATTATTTTACCGTTCAAAACCTCCGAGTAATAAATTCATCTGGTCAAGGTATTGCACTAGCTCCAAGAAAGAGTTTCCATCATGCGATATTCGAAAATAACGTAGTGGATGGCACGGCAATTTCAAGTATGTTGTTCGGACGCACTACATATTCTAATATCATGCGCAATAACAAGATGCGGAAATGTGATTTAGCATGGATAAATAAGGATATATCTACTACTTGGCCTATGTGCAATGGTGCTGTAGGAAGCCGTGATAACTTAATTGAAGGGAATTATATTTCTGAATCCTATGGTGAGGGTATTGTTGCATTTGAACCTTCTGCAGTTAACAACGTTATTCGCAATAATATACTTGTTGCTGTTCGCTCGTCTGCTATTTATATTGACAATGCCAATAATAATTTAATTGAAAATAACATGATCATCGGCGAAGAAGCACCGAGTAAGTATAGTATGGTAACCGGTCGCCGTAATGGTTCAGGGCTAAACATTGCAGTAGAAGACTACGCGAATAGCAAAAGCGCTACTGGTAATATTTTTAGAAATAACTTTGTTGCCAACGTCTATAATTGTATAAGCATTGGTTTGGATAAAGATGCTAGAGCGAAAGGACTTAAGGTAGGTGGAAAGTTTATTGGGAACACATGTGTTAGCAACAAAGCAGACATAAGATCATGGGCAACTAGTGCAAATGTCGAATCCGTAGAGTTTGCTAATAACATATTTCTAGATGCTACAGATGGAGAATTGGCATGTAAGACACCTGATAAGATGAAATTTCATCATAATTACTGGAATCAAACTCAATCGGTTACACACTGCAACGGCACTGGTGATGTTAAGGGCGGGCTCACTCTAAAGAAAACTTCTGGATGGGGCACTATAAGTATTGCAGGTATACCAACTGTTACTGATTTTATTCCAACCTCAGGCTCACCCGTGTTAAATAAAGGTATAGCACACAATGATTTGCAAAAGGATTTTTTTGGAGACCTGCGAACAACTAGACCCGACATGGGGGCTGTAGAAGTTAGCTCTAAAAACATTGTTAATATCCCAACGCCTACGGGTCTAAGTCTTAGCATTAATTAATGGCACTTGCTTAATTAAGTATTTATGTAATTTAAATGGTGCGATTAATTTAATATACAAAACTATAACGGCATCACACCACATGAGATTCGATATGAATCGCTAGCATTATAACCGAATGCTGTCGATAGGAATGTTACGCCATAATAGCCTCTCTGATTAGCAGACTATAATATGGATGTAGCCTTCTGAATCTTAGCTTCACCTGCCATCTGAGGGCGGGCATTATAAATACAGGGAATGTAATATTACATTTAGTACAATACAGCAGCCACCGAGAGTCGAACCTCAATATTGCGCGGCTATTTTTGCAAACGTTCTCTATTATTGTTCGTTAGGCCGTTGCTTCGATTTCCTCGAAAATCTTGTAAAATTATTATCTAGCTGTAACATATTTTGTTCTCGCATTAATCTGTAATTTGTAGATGCTATGTAACCAGATAAATACCAAAATAGGACTCCAATAGCCTTAAACACTAGTACATTCTTATACGGAAACGACAAAACGAATATCATTACTACCCCAAGCCATCCTAATGCTAGAGCCCCATTATAAGTATCGTAACTACTTAAGCGGCGAGCGTCACTAAATAACATATAGCAGAATACTAATAGTAAAATAAGTCCTATAACACCGGTTTCCCATATTATTATACTAACGACTGTTTCAGCCGCCCCGAGCACCTTGCTCAAATGTACATAATCGCCTTGAATCACAGATCTCTTTGTTGGTGAAACATTTCCTATTCCAAGTCCAAAAAGTAATTTGGTTGGATCATTCGACAATAATGATATAGGCGCTATCATTACATTTAACCGTGAATAGTACTCATGCGATTTTTCATGAGAAGTGGCAATAACTTGACCACCCTTTTTAGGCTTTAGCAAGTCAAGACTAAATTCCTCCTCACGATAAAGATAACTCATTACCTTGTCAGGATCTGAAAAAAATTCAAAAACACCCGTTTTTGCTCTCTCATCAGTAATAAAAAATGCGCTATAAACTACCGAAAATATAAAACCAAATAAAACAGTAACAGCCATAACATTAACTATTCTTTTTTTAGCATGACGATCTTTTGCTGAAAATAAAATTACTGTAAATATTGCGAATGGAAATAAGATAACCACTCCCTTTGTTTCGTTAATGGTTGTTGGTAAAAAAAGCAGCAAAGCAAGGATTATAAAATGTTTAGCTGATATGCGATTTTTCAAATAAAATCCTAGAATTATTACTATAGCGGATACTAGAAATATTGATACTGCCGATGATGTATCTAGCGTACCTCTCACTACATCGCCAGTATATATCCCTCGAAATTGTATAAATTTTTGAAATAGGGCGACGGGAATTTGTGCTAAAGCGAACAATAATAATATCTTAATTTGCGTTGCTATTTGCTTTTCAGAAAATGCATATACAGCAGGTAATAGAAAAAATGGTATATATTTAAAATAAAGTCTGGCGCCAAGAAAGGTTGGACCTGCTGATACATTATTTAATATAAGTCCACATAGGATATGCGCCAAATAAATAACTGCAAGCAGCGCGTACTTGTTTGGTAGAAAAAAAGATTTTGTATATGATGCTCTCAAGACGATAAATATAAATAATATTCCTGATATGAGCTCTGCCAGATAGGTAAAAGAAAAAGGTATAACACGTAAACCCATCGCCAGGTAATCAATGATAAAAATAGTGATAAAAAGAATATATGGTACGAGATTCATGGATTCACTTATTGCTTAAAATGAAATTGAAGGGAAATGTTTACTGATCATAAATACGTGCACAGTAGTTATAGTATTAGAATCACGGATCTTTGCCAAGATTATTATAATTTTCCCACTTTATCGAATAAAATTGATCAGTTTTTCAACTTCAATTATAGATAATATTTTTCGCACATATGGGTAGTCGTCGCTATTACTATTGCAGAAGTCTCATGTTTCAGCAACAGCCATGATAAAAATGTAGAGCCTGCAGTATGCATAATAATAGCAGTAATTGAGCAAAACTATTCAAATTTATGCATAAATATAAAATACGTAGGTGGTGTACCGGTCAGCAGGACAAAAGTAGATGGCCAAATAATTCACTCGACATGAACTGACCCTTCATAGGAGAATAGTGCAATAGAGGCCATCCTGAACACGTGCAAACCCCATATCCGTGAGCTACACGAAGAAACCACAGACGAAATTTGGAAAATATACCTCACCTTCTGCACATGCGCCAGTTCAAAAGGAGCCACTTTTTGCCAGACAAGGGAAAGATCTGAGGTATGCTGAAACTTCTTTTGGCTATTTAAGATTGAGTCGTCGCAGGGAATTAGATGTAAACTAGACGCACCATGTAGGTGCCTCTGGTTTACTAAAACACAAGATTAGGTAGCATAACACACCCACTCCAGTATAATAGTAATATTAGTACAGATATTGATATAAATTACTGAAAAAAAAGGATTTAATATTACCGGCACTAAGCACATAGTGCGCCACTTTCATGGTATGAAAAATATACCAAAAGTATTTTATTCATCGTGGAATATATTAAACTGTGCAACAAAGCATGGTCATCCTTGCCAGATAAAATATTTTCAACAGTTATTTTTAAATATTCTATGTAATTTAAGCGTCATATTAAAGGCAAGAAACTTTACAAAAAAAATCTGACTTTGCTAAATTTAAAGGAAATATTGATTGATACGCAGTATTTGATCTCAATAGGGAAGAGGCAAAAGTTTTTGAAAGAATAATATAAGTACGACTCACTATTGCACGATATGAATAATATTTATTTTCGATATACATAGTGACGACATAATTTATCCTTACCCTGCATAATATAATTATATGTGTTTTAGTTTTAATATTTTAGGCTGTTAGATTAATATATCTAAGTTAAAACAAATCATTTTTTCAAATTTGATTTAGGGATTGAATAGGGTTTTAGATATATATATTGTTATTATAATTGCAATATTAATACTGTATTTTAAAATTGATTACAGTAGAGTAGGTTGCTTGGAGAGAATTGATGTTATTTTATGATACACGCTCGTTATTGAAGTCTTTAATTAAACGCATATTAAGAATACCCATGCGATTAATCAGTGAAGGAAAACAAAAATTTTTTATAAGAAGAATAATTTTCAAGCTACTCGATATCGTTCCAGTAGAATTTTCTACCAACCCTGGCGATATTGTTGTACTGGTTGGATTCCATCGCATTGATAGCGTATTGCAATGGTCATACTTTACTGGGGAAAAAGGCAAGGTAATTGTGATAGAGGCTGTGCCAGAGTATGTTGAAAATTTAAGAAAAAATATTGAACACCATCTGAATTGGCCATTTAATAATATTACCTATATAAACAAGGGTGTAGATTCGAGCAAAAGTGTAAAGCAGATAGAAATAGGCGAATCTGCTGATTTTAATAAATTATCCGCGCAAGGCATACAAGACGGCCTTAAGGACTCCAATTACGTACGGAATATTGAAATTGAAACAGACACTTTGGATAATATACTACAATCAAACAATATCGATAAAGTCAATCATATTGAAATGACAATCAGTGGTATGGAGGTTGAAGCCCTCAGGGGAATGAATACTACCCTGTTGAATGACGGGTTGAGAATCCAGATTCGATCACTACATGAAAAAGATGGCCAACTATTATATCCCCAAGCACTCAAGATTTTAGAAGATTGTGATATGAAAACTCTAGTAGGTCGTAAAAATAAACGATTTAAAGGAAGAGAAATTTTTGCTTCGAGGATTTAGCGATAATAATAATGAATCAAATGTGTCAGGAAATAACTTGCGACTATTCTATGTGATAAACTGAAAATAGATGCATAGTCAACAATAATATATAACTGGAGATATTGTGAATCTACTGATCGAGTATATATTGAATGTTTTTAAAAAGAATGTTGTGATATTTTTTTAGATCTTTAATCTATTTCTAAAGAGAAGCTTATATGGCAAGACCTAATTTTGTGGGTATTGGCGCACAAAAATGTGCATCTACCTGGATATTTCAAATATTATCGGATCATCCGGATGTATCGCTGAGCACAAAAAAGGAAATCGATTATTTTTCATATCGGTACCATAACGGATATCAATGGTATGAAAATCACTTTCCAGAAAAAGCAGGCGCAAAGGCAATTGGTGAGATATCACCATCGTATTTCCATGAGCCGGCTGTACCGTCACGCCTACATTCATACATGCCAGATATACGAATTATTTTATCTTTACGAGAACCAGTTGAACGTGCCATATCTAATCACAACCATGAAGTTCGTATAAGGCATTTTATGGGTGATGATATTAGTTTCGAGGCTGGCTTAAAAAATAATCCGATGTATATTGAACAAGGCATGTATGCTCAGCATGTATCCAGGTGGCTTCAATATTTCAATAAAAACCAAATTTTAGTTATTTTGATGGATGATATTAAAAAACAACCTGAACAAGTTGTTACTGACATTTATAACTTTCTCGATATAGATTCGAACCATACACCTGAATTTCTTAGAAAGAAGTCTAATCCAGGTCATTTATTAAAATCTACATCTATTGATAAATTGAAGTCGAAACTGCGATTAGGTATGAAAAATTTTGGATTAAGTCGCGTATGGGAAGTAATTGCAAAAAGTGGTTTAAGAAACTTGTATCGTCATTTTAATCGTATAGAAAGTGATGTATTGATACCATCGGTACAAGAAAAAACCAAACAGGAACTGCATGAAATATTTTCAAATGATATTAAAGAACTAGAGAAAATGTTAGATATATCACTTGATAAATGGAAGTGACAAGAAATAGTCGTTGTTACGTTAATATATAATAGATGGATTGGCCACACATAGAAACCTTCTTATTTTAACGTAGCAAGCCTTTTTACATTAGTAGTTCAGGCGGTCTGATGAAAAAGCCCGTAAAGTATAAAGGCTTATCATATCGCTTGCACATCGACGTTGGTTCGGTAATCACCGCTTCTTTTCGAAGTGCGTGGCCATAAATGCCACTACAACAGAGAATAGGCATCTGTTAAGATTAAAGCAATTATTGTATTAATTTTGTAGCAGTAAACGTGTAGGTTCCAAAGGTCGTGATCATTTTAACTCTATTACGAGTTGTTGGATGAATGTTAATTTATGTATTACTAATTCTGTGAGCAATGTATGCAAGCTATTATAAATAAAATGTTTTTCGGCTCCTGGAGTAAACTAGATCAGCCGCTGTTAGATGGATATACAGTGTTAATGCCTATCCCATATGACTTGCCGGTATTGCTCGAATTATCCGTGAGGGTTATTGAATACTTGAAGAATGACAATCTGAAAGAAATTCTTGTTATACCGGATTATCCGACGCAGGAATTCAGGGATTGTTACCGTAAGATTGTAAAACAAAAATCGGGTTACAGGCTTTTGGAAATGCCTCAAATGCAACGAATGATAGGTAAAGCACGTAACCGTCCTGGAGTTTATCATTTTTTGCAAATTTTCAATGGGGTCAATCAAACAAGAACTAAATACTGTTATTTGCATGATGCCGATGCAATAGTCGTCATGAAAGATTTTGTTGAGAATCAATATCACGTATGTGAGGAAAATCAATATAGTGTACTTGGGGCGGAACTTCCGCGCGAGAATCAATTGCGCTCAGACGGTGGTACAGTTGCCGCTACATGGGAGATGATGGCGAAAACTGAATGGTATAGAAGATTTCCTCCGTATCTTCATAAAAGCCATGCAGGGAAATGGGAGGGGAAAATGAGGGGATTCGATACTACAATTCATCCTCAGTGGTTAACAGATTCTAAAGAAATTGGACTGGACTGTAATAAAAGAAACCTTTCTCGTGGAATTGTACATGTGCCTTACACAGTATCAACTTTTAGAAAATTTAAAGGAGGTAATAAGCCATTTGAGGATAAATATTCGAATCTACTTTTTTTAAGAATTTTAATTGATGTGCTTGATATGTCGGAATTTAATCATCAAATCCCAAGTTTTGAAGATTTATTAAAAGGCATAAAGATGGAAGATGCTTTAGTTACTTACACTACTGATATTGCAAGGAAATGGTTTTATATAACACAAAAAAGACTAAATTATTTACTTACAACAAACTTTTTTACCTCCGATGAAAATGATTTACTTCAGAATTATCTAGAAAGGTTTGAAAAAGAGCTGTCATAGTAAATGAGATTCTTATATTTATGTGAATTAATAGGTCGATAGTAGAATATTATGAGGTACGATGTCAGAAATAGTCTTTCACGTGTAATTTATAAACATCTTTTTATTATAATTATGTGGTATGAGCAGAACGAGCAAAAGCGCCTTTTTTGTCAAATCAATAGCGTACATACAGTCATGGGAATTTCACAGCACTGGGCAGCCATTTACGCTGTATGGAAACTCGAAATAGCACTAAATTACAAAGCTACGCTAAAAAAAACTTTCTCTCTATCGACAATTTCCGACTATTCTTGGTTGTGAGACCAACCTATACCCACTCCAACTACACCTTCTGTCACTCTACCGAGGATAAGTGGTAAATTAAATAATTTTCTTTACAACGTATCTTGTATACCAGGAAGCCTTACTTGGAATATATAGTAGTATTTCCCAGAGATGTGCTCTGAGATGCGGTCAATGGCAGGGGAAGAGTGTATTCCAGTTTGGAAAAGTCAATTGTTGTATTTAAAAAAAGCTAGGTATTACCCATGTTGGTGGAACGAAAATGTTACTAATTGTTGACATCTTTTAAAAACTGCGGAACTGACAAGGATCATTTGTTAGCGGGGTTTTTTCCCGGCGGAAAGTTGGCGCGAACGAATTGGCAAGCCAAAGCGACGCCATAGTTTTCTCAGAAGCGGGAGATCACGCAGGTACGCTATTAGTGGAGAAGAGATTGAACATGCAAGTGCACGTTTTATATTTGCTGTGTAACGAGTATTTTTTGCAAGATCTTCGTCAATGAAATTATGTAGTTCATTACTCAGGTCGAAGACTTTGGTTGATAGTTCAAGTATTGCTTTATCTTTAAAAATAGATGCGTAACTTAGGTCATTACGGAAAAGCAACCAGCGTTCTGCTGTGCTCATCTGGCTCGCCTGCGAGTCTAAGCCAGTACCATCGAATGAGCTACCTCCTCCGTAGTTTGTGACATCTTCAAATCCTGTATCTGTAAATTCTAGCCCAAGTAGATCCGCTAATTTTTTACGATAGTCTTTCGATACGCACCAAAGGTTATAGTTGACTGGTACCTTGTATTCTTGCAGAAAATTCGTTTCACCAATAAATTCTCTTGCATACATAACCCATAATTCTGGAATAGTGAGGCCTGTTGGATAGCTACTTCTTAGGGCATTTGTTCTCCCGTGTTTGAATCGGCTTGCTACTAGATTGAAAGGATCTCTGAGTACAATTATGTCAATCCGTTTTTCGACTGCTGGACTGTCGCCTCCAATATAGGCCGGGTAGACTCTTGGGCTAGTGACAGCATGCAGTGAGCGGTCCTCGAAGCTGTAAAGTAGAAAATCGAAATTAGTTGTGTCAGTATCGCTAGCCCATTCTAGTCGTGACTCATCAAATGGCGATTCAGGAAGTACGTTGTTAAAAAAGAGTCCAGCGCCAGGTAACTGTTTGAGTACCCAGTTCGCGATCGCGTGGTTGCCACTTCGTTGTAACCCAACAACTCGTATCTCCTTCTGAATTTTTTCGATTTTCATGATCATTCCTTTATCTAATTAGTAGAAGGTTCTTGCTTTTCAGGTTGTCCAATAAAGTGCGCTAAATATTAAGAATAAAAGTGCTTTTTCAGCATGTCAACCGGTAATCAACCAACAATGAACAGATAGTCGCCACATAATAATGAGCACGTAATCGTTGTCAGTTCACCTGCAAGCCTCAGAAAACTTGCTCAACACTGACACTTTCTGAACATTCATGATCGCTAGACAAACCAACGCCCTCAGCAACTTCTCAATGGTAATCGCCCTTCACTAAAACAGTAAAGTTAGATTGTCATGACAAGCTTCCGAGTTGCCATCATTACAAAGAGATTGGTTTGTACCTCTTTAAGTTTCTTCTCCATCAAGTTGTTGTATACCAATTGGCTATTTCACTACCCGTATAAGTTTTTATGTGCTGAGATAATGCAACTGATTTAACAAATGACTCGAATACCTCTATCCTTGCATCGTCCTGCCCAATAACCCACGGATGAAAGCCAACAGCAATCGTTTTTCCGAAGTAGAACTCATCAAGAGCTCCCTTCCATTGTTGTAACATTTTATCGGGTGATAAATTATCAGACATGAATCTCCAATCATCACTAAGCGATGGTATTCTAATTATGCCTTTTCCTAAACTAAATAACTTATACTTAAGCGTTGATAAACGGCAAGCATTATGTTTGCTTCTATTAGATTCAACAGCTATGTCGTAGTCAAAGTTCAGTTTTTCCAATATCTCCAATAAGGATTTTGACCACGCATCTTGTGGTGAATGAAATCCTCGTATATTTTTATTAAATTCTTTTTTAAAGAATTTTTTTACATGAGAGATATCATTTATTAATTCATATCTATTTGTGCGTAGTGGTACAATATGCGAATAAGTATGACTTGAAATTTCCTGGTCTTGCTCAATCAATTGATTTATTGTTTTTGGATAATGCTGTCCTATTAAGCCAACACAATTCCATGTTGCTTTGACATTATACTCAGATAAAATATCCAAGATAGAATTGAATCCTTTTTCGGCTGAATGACGCGCTTCTTCGACTGCAAATTCTCTTTCATAATCCAGATATATAACCAGGCTTACATTATTCTCCCCCGCCGGGCCTACCCCAAGTGATTGACGATAGACTGTTAAATCACGCCATTTTTTTCTTATCTTATAAATGTTCTTCATTATCATAGAAATATTTCACGCGACATTCTTAGAATTTTATTCAAAAATAAAATACTGTTAATTGTATAAGACCACACTGCTTCTTAGTAAATTTATGCTAGCAAAATTGATCACGTTCTTAAAGGAAAAGTCTGTGCCAGGTAGTCGGCTAATTTTTTTCCTTGTATTGACCATTCATAGCATTCCTTCGCAACATCTCGTGCACGTGCTCCAGACTCAGCGAGCTTTGTACGGTTATGGTAGGCGTATTCTATTGCTTCAGCATAGTCCCTTGGGAGGTCACCTTTTGTCCACACGACAAAATTGTGATCTTTGCCCACTTCTTTATGTGGCAGAATAGGTGTTAGTATCATGGGTTTACCTGAAGCCATATATTCAAATACCTTTATTGGACTTGATACGTTCCATTCATGCCTATTAGGTAAAGGACAAATGCAACAATCAGCCTTTGCAATCGCATTTGGTACATCGTGGTATGGAATCAACCCCGTAAATTTGACCACATCAGACAATTCTAGTTGCTCACTACGTTTTTTCAGAGCCGCATAATCTGGTCCGTCTCCCACAATGACAAATTGTATTTTTCCATCGAATTTTTTCTTGAGATCTACCATTGCATCAATGACGCAGCCAATACCTCTTTTTTCACTTATTGTTCCATGATAAAAAAGTATGAATTCATCAGTTTCATAATTCAGTGTCTCGGATTTTTTTGGCTGAAATATACTTGTATTGACACCTGATGACCACAACACATAATCATCAAATTTAGTATTAAATTCTTTCTCGGTATCTCGCCTTAAGACATCTGTAATAAAAGAGTACCCTGTTGCAAACTTGCGCAGGAACCGCATAGGAAACGTCCAAAATAGCCATCGATCAAGCTTTCTCTTGAACGAATTAATTTCTACAGGCACTGTGCGAATGTCGAGAAGTATGTTTCTTCTACGAAACAATCGCAAAACAGGTGCGATCATTAGGGCATCTTGATTAATAATTACTATATCGCTTGGTTTCGATTTTTGAAGTAGGCTGATAAGAATATTAAACAGTAAGCTAAATCGGAAAAGTGAAAACCTGTCAAATGCTGAGACATAAATAAACTTCAACTTATTATTTTTTGTTTGGTATTCATTTTTTCCATAGGCCAGAATCGAAACATCATTGCCAGAGTCAATCAATGCCTCAGAAGTTTCGATCCATGTGCTCTTATCTGGCTTTATGTCAAATCGATCAGGTACAACCCAGAATATCTGCCTATTTTGGCTCATTTAAATAATTTACTCCCTGCATATTTAAGACATGAATTCTATTCACAATTGTAACTGTATACACTGGTTTAGGTGTCAAGCTACGGCTTTTTATTTGTGCCTGGCCAGCAAGATAGAGGAAACAAGCGAGGCTCAAAAATATAGCCCGCACTGAGACAAAGATACCAGATTAACTTGATAATTAAAACAAAACATAAGCAAACTGAGAACCTATCAGACTGGTCAAAATTCACCAACACCCGATTGATTACTCGTGAACTCAAGTGCATTCTAAATAGCAGTATAGTTCGCCAGTAACCAGTAACTCATATTCAAAGGTGTAGTCAAAAGGCAGCTTTCATCCCTAGATAGCAGGAATCCTGCAATAATCCATGTACGGCTACAATCAATATCCCAACTATCTGCGGGCATTGTGCGGACTTATCAGTTAATTGGCAGGCAACTATCCATCATAGCCGGGCTCTCAACTATACCCATATCGCTCGAGCATATCTGAAATGCAATTTTCCAAATCATGGAGTTGACTATTATTTAAATCAGAGTTGTATGCCGCTTTTCTCGAAGTTCTTATTTGAAATTTACTAAATTGCTTCTCAAAATCCGGTGTCCACTCCAGGCCTGTAAATTCCAGTATTTCTTTCATTTTTTCAACTGGCGCATTAAGGAAATCCTCATATTTTATCATCAGATATCGATCCTTACCCAGGATACTGCTTGCCTCTTCATAGGATTCCATCAGCATTTTCCAGCTTAGTCCTGCGAGCGTCACAAATGAATAATTACTATCTTTCCATTCCTTCATGTGTTCATCAGAGAGAGGCCCCCAAAGCCAATTGTTTATTCCTTCATATCCTCCCCACCATTTCATTTGTAGCCATGAGCTCGCAACAGCCCTACCATCTCTGACGATGTGAACAAATTTTGCCTGAGGAAAAATTTCAGCGAAAAAACCAATACGCGACCAACCCGTATACTTATGTATGAACATGGGCTTATTATATTTTTTATAGCTCTGTTCGAAATAATTATAAAATCGATCTTTCATCCACGGCGTCAGATCATTACTTGTCAGGTCTCGATATGGCTGAACATAGATAGGAGATACATTCCGGGCAATTAGGCGATATGCTTCTGTAGGTGCAAAACGTTGCCGTCCTGTTCTGGTTAAGGCCAGATGGTTATTCCGATATAATGCGCCACCCCATTTCCCCAAAAACTCCAACTTCTCATGCCGTTCTTCAAAATTTGTAAAAAAACCGACCTCTTTGTGCTTTGTTATTATTTCGTTCAAAAGCGTTGAGCCACACCGGCCCGTGCCGACGATAAATGATAGTTTCATTATTTTTATCAATCCTCACTTTGTATACATTCTTATCAACACGATCGTAAAGCAACAAAGAATTACTTAGCATGAGTATAATCTGCCCGGCATATCTGAACACAGACGCATGTACTTTTTTGCTTATGTGAATTTTCTGATATTTTTCCTAACTGGACATTAACTTACTGTTTAGATGAAATACCTATTTATATTTCTTTTATTCCATAACCTAAAGATTTTGACTGCATTCTACGTCTTATTTAAAGCCATTTATGGGTCGTAATCAAGATAAATCGATCAGTTCACTTCGATAATATTGGACTGTTATAATAAATATACAAGCAAATAACGAATCGATGCATAATTCAATAGCACAACTTTTGTAATCTGCAAATTGAACAATCTATTGTCCTCATTAAATTACACTGACGATGCTACTCTACTATCTCTAACTAAGTGGAAATATCATACACTCATCAATTTTCTGATCGATCTCTCGAATTCAATATCATGGAACATAAATCCATTACTTGACTTGCGTTGACTACCCAACTGTGCTTTTCAATTGCTGCTCGACGTGCATTGCCTCCCATTTCATCCAGCCTTCCCTTAACTTTAGTTATGCTAAAAATAGCGTTCATAAACTCAACAACAGTTGGCTGCTTTACAAGTAGGCCAGTATTTCCGTCATCAATTGCATCACGAATTTGGCCGATGTCTGTGGACACGACTGGAATAGCCATTGCCATGTACTCATACATCTTCAATGGTGAAAAATAAAAGCCGTCAAAAATAGGATACGTCATAATTGCGATATCAAAAGCTGCAAGATATTTTGGCATTTCAGTGTGGGGAACATAATCGATTTGTGTTACATATGAAGCAAGATCTTGTTCTTCTATGTGCCGTGCTATTTTTTCATAATCCTGGCCATTTCCGATTAATAGCAAGTGAAATGAAGGATCTGAATCTTTTATCATAGATATTAAATCCACTGATTTCTGTACATCATGCCATGCTTGGTAAGATCCCGCATATCCGAGTACTGTTTTGTCTTGTAATCCTAAGCTTTTTTTTATATTTTCAGAGTTATATCGATTTCGATCAAACACATCGGCATCAACACCATTGGGTATAACGCTTACTTTCTTGGGATCCAGAAAAGTATCAAGACTTCTTTTTATAGCCGACGATACACAAAACACATGATCGGATTTCAACAGTGGGTAAGTCTCAGACCATCGACTTAGTGTTGACAATTTTTTTTTATTTTTTCGTAACTTTGATTCTACTAATTTTAAAGAATTAACTTCAGCAACACATGGCACGTTGTACATCCTGGATGCCCAGACTACAGCGAAATTAAATAAATATTTTCGATAAACAATAATATCTGGATCAAAATTCTTAATAATTGTACGCAATTTGAAAAAATCTTTTACGCTGACGAATAATCCACTGATAAAATCAATACTGTCTGCGATGCGAAAATTTATTTGCCTTACCCAGAAGATAATCGTTCTAGGGCGAAATTTTCTGAGAAAATATATAATGTTTTTATTAACGACTTGTTTTTCTGTATACACCAGAGGTAATGGTGTAATCTCTGGATAGGTGACAATTTCATGACCAATTTTTTGGACACTGTTAAAAAATGCACGTCCATGCACAGACGACCCGTCCGGCACATTCAACCTTGATGAGATATAGAGTACTTTCATAACTTGCTGTTGCTTGCTAAACTAGATTGGGATTACATATATTCAGTGTATTTGTTACAACTTTATGTACATTGAAAAAATTTAACCACGCTCACCAGAAAAATTAGCTTACCGTCCTTTTAATATTTGTTAATTATAACGAATGTATGGCCTTAGTAATATACAATAATAATATATCATTCCATTATTTTTAAAGCGCTCTAATTCGCTAAATTCTGCCGATTCACTTATGCTACTGTTGCTCAGATTTACCATTCTGCACTACTTTGCGACGCGCTAAATAGTGGTTTAATCTATCATCAAATCATACTTATACAGAGGATTCTGTTGACACCTATACGACAAAGAACATTTGTGACATATTAGTTTCGTCGTATATGAATTATTTCACNATGGATAAGGCACAAATAATGGAGAATTTCTTGAAATATTCAGCATTCTGGATTATTCTGTAAAATATTGTTTTTTATAGTTATTTTTAATCATCAAGCAGCTTATATGATAAAATTATACGCCAGTCCTGGCACGATGGCAGCAAAACTGGGTAAAAAGTGGTATCAATTCTGGATGCGTCGAGCCAATAGAACATACCCTGGAAGACTATTCATGCGCCTTGCGTCATGGACTGCGCCTCCAGACATTGAAGCGGTGCCTCTGGCCTATATTAATAAAAATGGTTGTGGATATATAACACCAGGGTCAGATCTGTACCACAAAAATCTCAGCATGGGCAAAAATATTTTTATAGGTGATCAGGTTACGATCATCCAGCGAAGAGAAAGTGGTTCCATCACTCTCGGAAATAATATAAGTATCTTCAAAAATAGTATTTTAGACACGGGACAAAATGGATCTATTACCATGGATGATAGCTCGAGCATCCATCATAATTCGATTCTAAAGGCTTATATGAGCAACATTGAGATCGGCAAAGGTGTCATGATAGCTGCCAACTGTGCACTGTATTCCTATAACCATGATATTGGCCTTGATACACCAATGAGAAAGCAGCCTATAACTTCCAAAGGTGGAATAGTCATTGGCGACGAGGCCTGGCTGGGGACAGGTGTTATTGTACTTGATGGAGCCACTATCGGTAGTGGGGCCGTCATAGGCGCAGGCTCTGTGGTCACAGGTACTATCCCTGATAATGCTATTGCTGTTGGAAATCCTGCAAAAGTAGTTAAGTTTCGTGAATGAATTTCTTACCCACTTATTTTTTTACAGACAAGGTATTGGCTCTCTATGAAAATCAAAAGTAAATTATGGAATTTAAAGAGAATTTTCAAAAGAGCATACTCGAGCCTATGGCAAGATAGCACTGATTACCTTGACGCTTATTCACTTGATTTAGAAGTGAGCCAGCCCAGCACTGCATCACTACAATCTGCTAAAGTGATTCGCGGACAGAACAAACCACCTAGCCTAATGATATATGGTGTCAGGCCACGAGCCGGCACCAATTTTATTGGCCGACTACTATCCAATCATCCGGATATATGTGCATACCCTAATGATATCTATGAAATACCATTCCTATGTATGACTAATAAACTGACTGCCTTTCAGGACGCATTCTTTGGTGATTACTACAGAAATATCCAACAAATGAAAAAAAATGACTTCCTCCCTTTATTCGGTGCCTCGTTCATTTCTCATCTATATTCATTTGTACCTGAAAATAAAACACTCTTGACTAAGGAACCTGATGTTCGCTACTTACGCTATTTTCCAACCATGTTCCCACATGAAAATTTATTACTGGTTCTACGTGACGGGCGCGATGTCGTACATTCAACTGTTACCTCCTGGCCAGACATGGACTTTAAAACAGTCTGTCAACGCTGGCATGACAGTGCCATGCTGATACTGGAGTACCAGAAGAAATATAAAGATCAATTTTTATTAATAAAATATGAAGATATGCTGGAAAACCCGGAAAAATTATTAACAGAGATATTAAATCACTACCATCTCAACCCCGAAACCTACCCCTTTGATAGCATCACCGATACCCCCATCATCGGCTCATCCACTGCCAGCAATCAAGGTGAGGGGGTCAGCTGGAAACCCATCAAGGCGAATAAGGAATTCAAGCCCACGAATAAGTGGCTAACATGGACACCCGCACAGAAAAAAATGTTTAAAGATATTGCAGGAGAGAGCCTGCTAGCTTGTCAATATTGCGACAACCTTGACTGGTAATTCTTAAATTACCCGTTACTTTTTAAGACCCAACATACGAAATATTTTCGCAAAGAACCGCTTGGAAAATTCATTCCCGTAAAAATATTTTATCGGTGAATAGCAATAATCAAAAGAACGATAGATTTTCAAGTAGGTAAAAATTCGTTTAAATGCATTTGCTTCTATTGATGCCTGCCCATACATTTTACCGCATAAATATTTCCTACCCTGATCTTTCAAAATATAGGAATCATCTGGAAATAATTCGTATAAAACATCCAGCACGTACAAAGCATCATCCACCCAGGCATCAATGGCCGTAAACAAACTCATGTTACTTTCGTGTCGTCGAAAACTTGCCTTCACATCAACAACATCACTTCTATCGTACTTGGCTATCAGCTTGAATGTTGCCACCAGGTCAGGATACAGATTCCTTTTTGACGCAAAGCCACCCTCCTCTCTCAGTAATTGGGTATTGTAGAGAGTACTCGGTAAATACAGTGGTAATACTGAATCAAACCAGCCCAAAACAAATTCGATAGGAGCCAGGCCGCCAGCCATATTTTTACTTTCTTTTATAATATTGTCTTCACTATCAATAATACGGATACCTGTAAATATAGCGCCAACAGTCACGCCCTCTTTAAGTGAGGATATACAGGTTTCCACAAAATCAACATCTATCATATCATCATCATGAAATAGTAAAAAATATTCTCCATTGGCTTCTTTCAAGCAGTGGTTGAAATTATTGTTAGCGCCAATATTAGTTTCATGGCGAACATACTTCAGGCGCGCATCCTTGACTGACTGCACGACCTCAGTCGTATTATCAGATGAACAATTGTCAGAAACTATAACCTCAACATTTTGATAAGTTTGCTCCAAGGCACGACGGATTACATTAAGCAACTTGCCATTGGCGCGGTTATACGTGGGTATACCGATGCTCACTAATGGTTGAGGGCTGGCACTGTTCACTACATTCTCCTGCATTAAATTATTTTAACCTGCCTATCTGGAAAAATTATCATGCCACAAAGCAAAACTCAGTAACGGCCATAGGCCCCACCCCATGTTTTTCCCTTCCAGATGCGCTTTATACATAGCATACATTTCATTTCTGTTGAAAGGTATCCCGCCAAGCGAATCCCTTGTTAGTAATTTTTCTTCGAATGTTTGGCGTAATGATGTTCGCAGCCATTCTCCCATTGGGGGTGCAAAGCCTTTTTTGGCCGTCGTCTGATGGTTAATGTGCCTGTTCAAACTTTTTCTCAATGGGATTTTTCCTATTTGTTTATTTAAATCAAAGCAATCTTTCCAGTCCACCTGTGATGCAACATCTATGACCTCTCTATCCAGTAAGGGCACACGCACTTCAAGTGAATTATACATACTTGCCCTGTCTACTTTAAGCAATACTCCCGTTAAATGGCTAATGAATTCATTTCGTCGTATCCATCTTGCCGTCTCATCTGCATCATATCCCGAATAATCATAATCTGTATATTCCTGAGGCCACTCAGGTTTATCTGGAAATACTTTTTGCATCCATTGTTTTGGTAACCTTGTATGCTTGTCGCGCTGCCATTCACCTATGGTTTTGTGATAGCTACTGGGCCTTTGCGCCAAACCGAGGATACGACGCGGGATACGTACTAGTCGTCTATGACGCCATGATTTTCTAAAGTCCTGCGCATTATTCATAATTGACGCAAAACGATTGGCATATCCCCAGAATAACTCATCACCACCATCACCGGATAACATAACGGTAAACTCTTCCCGTGCAAGTTTAGATACCAGCAATGTTGGGAAAATTGAAAAATCGCCAAATGGCTCGCCACATGATTTTATCACATCATCCAGCATATTAATTGCGTCGCGGGGGTCAACATGCTTGACCGTTTGATCAATACCTATTTCCTTTGCGTATCTGATGGCATCTTCTGATTCATCAGTGATGTCACCCCCTGTCCCTATCGTAAAGGCTCTCATCCTGGTAGAGCAGGCGGCCTGCATCTTGGCACATACTAACGGTGAATCTATTCCTCCTGATAAAAATGCACCAATAGGTACATCACTAACCAACTGTCTTTTAACGGCATTGGTAATAGCTTCGTCAACAGCATCCATTGCATCTTGTCCGGATAAAGTTGGTTTATTCTGGTAAGGAAACTCATAGTAATACCCTTTCTCTATCCGGCCATCTCGACTGACTTCCAGCCAGCTACCTGGCTCTAACATAAATGTATTTTCCAGAATTGCAAAAGGCGAGGGCACTGTTGCAAGATGTAAATACATAGACGTTGCTGCAGTAGAGAAAGGAAGGTCCTTACTCCAGGGATGTTCAAGCACCTGATCATACTGTGAGGCAAACATGATGCCTTCGTTATGCCGCATCCAGTATAATGGCTTGATACCTGCATGGTCGCGAGCTAGAAATAATGTTTTTTCATGTGAATCATACAATCCGAGCGCAAACATACCGTTAAAACGATTCACGGCCTCGCGGCAGCCCCATTCAATTAATGAATAAAGCACAACCTCTGAATCTGTCCTCGAGCTAAAACTGCATCCTTTTTGCTCCAGTGCTTTACGTAAAGATTGATAGTTATATATTTCACCGTTAAAAACCAATACGTAACGTCCATCCACGGAGACCATCGGTTGATGGCCAGCCGCTGATAAATCAAGAATAGCAAGCCTGCGAAAAACCAGATTACAGCGATCATCTTCCCAGCTACCAGAGTCATTGGGTCCTCTACGTATCATTAATTCACTAATTTTCGCCCAATCGCCCTGACCCGGCTTAGAAGTAAAACGTAATTCCCCTGCAATCCCGCACATAATGAACATCTCCTGACTGAACGTGTTTAACGCTCCAGCTCTGTATATATAATAAACTTGAAAATCACCATCTAACGCTATTATTAATCTATTTCTTATCTAACTGGATGTACCTTATTTAATTTGCAGGCTCGCCTGCGCGAGCGTGTTATTAGCTGCCTTCATTGGACAATTTTTGGTAGACCCCCAAAAGCTTGTTATTCAGAGCTTGGCTATCAAATTCCTTTTCAATAAAATGCCGTGCCGCCAAACCTATTTTTTCCCATATATCTGGATGTTCACATAAATATTTCAAGTACCTGGCCATCGCGTCACTGTCTTTTTCTGCTACCAGAAATCCTGTCTTTTCATGTTCAACCAGTTCCGGGGTGCCACCATGCAATGTACCAATGACCGGCAAGCCGATTGCCATTGCCTCTTTCATGACATTGGGTATCCCTTCCTGATCGCCATTTTCTGCCGTAATACTCGGCGCTAACAATATATGGCTACTGGTCAGTAATGACATGACTTCATTGTGGGTTTTCCAACCCAGGAATGTCACCTTATCTTCTATATTATTGTCCGCCGCAATCGCCTGTAAATTTCCCAGCAATTCACCATCGCCGACAATACTGTAATGTATATCTACACCTTCAGATATGGCATGAGCTACGGCCTTGATAGAAAATTCGATGCCTTTTTTCTCGACCAGTCTTGCCACTGTGATGACTTTTACAGGGCCATTATCCGGGTGTTTAATGGCAGCATATTTAAATTGATCCAACTGGATACCAGAATGAACCACCATTATCCTGTCTTCTGGACAGCCAAGCTTTTCGATTGTTTTGCGCAAAGAATGGCTAACTGGCAAAAAATAGTCGCCTCTTTTAAATAACCTGTCATATATGCCAGGATTTTCCAACACATATCGCGTAGCATCGTATCCTCGAAACGAGGTCACGAGTTTTCCCGATAATATACCCGTTTCAATCAGGTTCAGTACTCTATTGGCAATGGTGCCAAATTGGCAATGAATAACATCATATGACCTCGGCTGTGATATTTGCACAATATCCGCTGGAAGCTGTAATGAACGCGATGCTCTTCCATACTTGAATACATTCATTCCCTTAATAAAGGGTTGCATACACTTCAGGATATTTTTCGACGTTATTAATTTAATAAAGCTGGCCAGCCTGGTTTTCCTGCCAGACGGGAGGGCATGTAAGTAGCTGACTTTTTCCAGAAGTTCATACTGGTACACGATTTCATGAATAGCGTCCGGTGATTTTTTCCTGAACGCATACAGGTCAACTTCACCCCCCAAGTCAATTATCCCGGTAATCTGATTAAGAATAAATGTTTGCGAAAGGGATGGGAAATCGTTTAGAAAAAAAGCTACACGCATAATTTATCATTTTAAATAGTTATTTTAGTTCGCTCACGGGCTAAGCTAAACCCAAGATTACAATGGCTACTGCGTTCGACGAGCTACTGATCCAGACAGTATAGTCTATCCAATAAATTATAAAATACAATCTGGAAAACAATCATTGATAGCCCCCTGATATTTAATAGTAATAAAATTGTCAAACCGATGAAATACAAGGCTAGAAAAGTGGGTCAAACGCCTATTTACATCACCTGGTAATAGAGTAAATTGAAAGGCATTTATTATTTTGACATCGATCACGTATTATCGCTAATCGAAAAATTATGGTTTGAATAACCAGCTCTGGTTGCCAGACTATAATATTTCATTCTCTTTTATTATGCACAGGCCTTTCTGGTCAATATTTTCCATAGTAAATTGGTATTTACGCGATTTGGCATTGTTTGTCGTCACATCGACAAATACTGCCAGCGTATTGTTATTATTCAGACGATGGCCTGTCATTGTGTATTTCACATCTTTGTGGATTTCCATTAGCTTGTTACTGTAATCAGGGTTTGATAACAAGCCTTCTCTTCTTCTTAATAATTCGGGCCCTAACACGTTACGGATCGCGCTCAAATCTCCGTTCTTTAATGCATTAAAATAATTACCCAGTACTTTTTCTGCTGCATTCACCAGGGGGGTATCGACTGGCCTTTGAGCCTGTACGTATGACATGGGTAAAAGCATTAATGCAGACAGGCAAACCATTTTAAATAGGGCCTGAAATAATGTAATAGTTTTCATACTCAATTCACTCATTATTGTTCCTTAACCACCATAATGTAATTGGCATTCGCTCCACTAGCGCCACTTGCCATATTACCACCCAACGTAATGCTTCCATCTAGAGCGGTATCTACGCCAAAAATATATGTTTTCTTGTACAGCCTCAACGTGGGTGTCG
>JGI24023J19991_10000200_pt1 | contig 44196 bp, 35 predicted proteins | sample Cruoilmetagenom1_FD_19991 | JGI IMG/M metagenome (IMG submission 19991)
CCCGAGTTCCACCTTTTCCCGTGGCCAACGCTTGAGCTTTTCGATGTTGGTCCGGACATTGAGCCTGGTATTGACTGGTTTGACTTTGGTCCGGACTTTGAGCTGATCGAGATGGACTGGTTCGACATCGGTCCGGACATTGAGCCTGGTATCGACTGGGTTGATGTGGGCCCGGACTTCGAGCCCCGTCCTGCGGTCTGCCTCTGAGATATTTTCCGCAAGCAATTTAAAAAGAAGAGCCGGTCAAACTTGACCGGCTCTTCTTTTTTTGTTTCAGGGCAGATATTTCTAGGATTTTTTAGGTTTTTTGAGTTATTTGTAGTAATTATTGATATTGCTGTCTTGATATTTCATAAAACCTGCGGTAGAGTTATGGGGTGCTCAAAAAACGAGCGTGCTTCGTTTTCGCCTCCTGAAGCCCTTGTGCACACCGCAACGATTTACGAAGACCGCCTGCTTTTGCAGCGGTCTTTTTTCTTTTTCACCCATTTGACCAGCCACGACGCGTCGAAATTCCTGTCGTCTCCTCGGCGCAAAAAAACAGGACACGCTGCTTCTCCTGCTTTTTTCGAGCTTTTTTCGAGCTTTTTTCTTATGTAACAGGAAAATTATAAGATATTGTTTTTTTGCAAGAGAAAGCTCTTTCTTCTCTGGCCTGTTTCTGGCTTACGGGGTCCTATTTTTTTGCTGTATCTCCAGTATTTTCTTGAAAATGTCGATTTCTCCAGCGGGGCTGTTGCGGATTGAGAGGCTGTCTCCCCTTTCCCCGTTGAGAAAGCATGGAAGCGTGACAGTGATGAAACACATCCTCTTCGTTGAGGAGGACGCAGCGGCTCGAGAAGGTCTTCGCGAACTCGTCAGACCCCATCGGAGTGAATGGGACATTGTTTTTGTTCGAGATGGTGAGGCGGGTCTTACGGCTTTGGCCGCTATTTCTTTTGATGTTGTTGTTGCTGATGCTGACTTGCCTGATATGAGCGGTATTGCGTTTCTTACCCGGGTAAAAAGCGATTTTCCGGCTGTCGTGCGTATTATTTTGACTGGCCACGTTGCACTCCAAAAACAGATGTCCACGCTTCCTGTTGTGCACCAGTCCCTATTGCACGATTGTGAGCCTGCGGTTTTCAAGGAAACAGTGGACCGTGTATTGCGTATACAGAACCTTGTGACTGATAAATGTTTACGCAACCTGGTCGGCGAAATCGATACGTTGCCGAGCTTGCCGGAGATTTATCTGGAACTCACCGAGATTTTGCAACAGGATGCCTCTGCGCGAAAGATCGCGGCACTTGTCGAACGAGATATGGCAATCTCGGCAAAAATTCTGCAGCTTGTGAATTCTGCTTTTTTTGGTGCACCAAAGCGGATCACGAATATCGGTGAGGCAGTGGTCTATCTCGGTGCTTCTCTTGTGAAAAACCTGGTTTTTTCGCTTTCCATCTACAGTGCACTCAGCCCGAATGTTCATCTTCCCGGTTTCTCCTTGGAAAAAATTGAGCGTCATGGCTGGATGAGTGCTGTGGTTGCCGAGAATCTCTGGAATGAGCGTGAAGGCGTTGACGACGCGTTCATGGCTGCCATGCTGCAAGATGTGGGGAAACTTATTTTCGCGAAGAGCTTGCCGGAGCGGTTTGGCGAGGCGATCCGTGTGTCACGGGAAAAAGATGTTCCTTTGCATCATGTGGAGTTCGCCGAGCTTGGGGCATCCCACTCTGGAGCAGGCGCGTATCTATTAGGAATTTGGGGACTCCCCGCGACTGTTGTCGAGGGTGTCGCCTATCACCATGATGTGCGAGAAGTGCCGCACGCCGAACCAGGTATTTTGGATGCGGTGCACATTTCTCATGCTCTCGTCCAGATGAATATGGCCGATATGAGAGATCCCGATGATGTCTCAGAGGTGTTGCTTGATGAGGCTTATCTCATGAAAATGGGCGTCAATCATCATGTACAAGATTGGCAGCGGCTCATGGGGCGGTCGTCTGCTGGAGGGAAAATGGGATCGAAAGGCGGCAAGCGTGGGTGAAAACGGGAAGAAAATCCGGCCTGTCCCAGGGCACGGGACAGACCGGATTCGTGTGGGATCAAGAAGAATTACTGTGCCCGAGTTCTGCTAGATGGCTTTTTCCCAGAGCAGGCGTTCCTCGCTATTCGGGTCGTTCACCAGCTTGGTGTGCTCTTCGAGAAACTCCATTGTGGCTCGGGTTTTTTCGTTGTATGCGGGCCAGGCCGGCAAAAGGTCATTTGTGGGATTTCCGGTGCGGGCAAATTCTGTCCAGGCTTTTCTGACTTGTTTTCCGAGGGATTTTGGTGCTTCGGGACCCGCAAGCATCGCCAGCATGCCCTCTGCTGTGTCGAAGAGAAAGGCGAGTTCCATGCCGTGGCAGGCGCCGAGCCGTCCTCCCATCATGGGGGATCGCCAGCTAAATCGATACATGTAAGTTTTTTCTTGGTGTCGGGCGTGTGCCTCGGCAAGACGTATCGCAGGCAACCAGAAGACGCGGTCTGTGGTGATCGCCGCGCTCACTTGCCGTAAGGAATCGTTTTCCCGGTTCGAGATATAGATCTTGGCTGCAGTGGCGGCTTTTTCTGTGGGGTCTTCAGCGTCTGTTGCGAGACCTGCGAGTTGTCCGGCGATTGCCTCTTCTGTGTCTGGTGTCGGCATTCCCAGCATTTCGGAGAAGAGTCGCCACTCGTCGAGGCAGGTTCCGGTCAGGAGCGCAATATTAGGAGATGTTCCGTTTGCGATGGCGTCGACGGGGCGTTCTTCCAGCACAATTCCATCGACTACAGGCTGGAACATCATTTCAGCGTCGACAACCATGCCGCCTTGGGCGCCGGCCATTGCGGACATGGTTTGCATTTGGGCCTGCAGGATTTTTTCCACAGGAAGAGCGCAAAGCGCCTCTTTGTCGTCCGGTGATATCCCTGCTGCGGCGAAGAACTGATCGGCTACTTCTGTGGCACGTGCGGCGGTGAGGGCGTTATGGCCCGCGCCACTTTGGGCGATTGCCTTGTGGAAAAGCCCTGTGGCTTTGGGTGAAGCCATGAGTGTCGCGACGCTCATGCCTCCTGCTGATTCCCCAAAAATTGTGACGTTGTCGGGATCTCCCCCGAAAGTCGCAATGTTCTCTTGTACCCATTGCAGTGCCGCGATTTGGTCGAGGATGCCGTTGTTTCCAGAAGTGGCGTATTCGTCGCCGAATTGGGAGGCGAGATGCAAGAATCCCAAGGCGCCATGCCGGTATTCTACGCTCACCATGACGATGTCGTTCTCTTCTGCAAGGACTTGTCCGTGCCAAGATGGGTCTGACGCGGCTTCTATGAGGAAGGCCCCCCCATGTATCCAGACCATTACGGGGCGTTTTTCATTATCGAGGGCGGGAGTCCAGAGAGAGAGTGCCAGGCAGTCCTCGTCTTGGGGAGGAAGAGCTGCTGTGGCAGGTGATGCCATTTGGGGTGGAGTGGGTCCAAAGGTTTGTGTGTCCCGTACGCCATCCCAGGTTGGAGGGGGCTGGGGCGGAAGAAAGCGCAGTGCTCCCGTTGGTGGGGCAGCAAAGGGAATGCCTTTAAACGCGATGGTGCCCCCCTCGGCGACTCCCCGCACATTTCCTTGTGCAATGGTCGCGACCGTCATGTGTCCCCCTTTTTTTACGGTTTGTCGCACTGTGGTGGGCACGGGTCTCCCGTATGCCAACCGCGAGTGCTAGCCCATAGGGTACCGCTGAGAGGGATGCCTCCAGGAGTTTCTTGCGGGATGGTCTTTGTGTGTGAAGGCTCTGTGGGGGGTTGTGCGGGCGGTGGATTTGTTGGTGTTGGGGGCTGTGTGAAGGCAAAGTGTGGCGCGAAAAAACAGCTTTTACCAGGAAAGCCTTTTTCCAGGAGAAGGGCTTTCCCGGAAAATCTTGCCATATGGGATGGTTACCCTGAGAGGTCGACGCGTGCCACAGTCTCTTCTCGTAGTGCCACCCAAACCACGCCGTCGACTGCGCTCACTCCCCGTGGTTTCGGACCGATGTTTCGTGCTTTTGTCGGGGTCAGGATAGTGGTATCGATCGCGATGAGTTGCCCGGTTTCCCCAAGCGTGACCCAGAGCCAGCCGTGTGCATAGGCGGTTGCGAAAGGGGAGCTGGGCAGGGGAATTGTGGTGTCGATGTGGAGTTGTGTGGTGCGATCTTTTTTTCTTGCTGCGGAGAGCAGGCGATGTACAGCTCCTGTGGTGTCGAGAGCCCACAGGGCTTTATTACCGTAGGCAATGCTGCGAGGGGGGCCGGCCAGTTCTGTTTCTCCTGTGATTTTTGCTTCGTTTGGATCGATGCGGTAGACCCGTTTTCGCAGCATACTGGCTGCCCAGATGGCTCCTTCTCCGGCGGTGATGGACAGGGCGTTTCCGCCGATGCGAAGGCGGGCAGTTTCTTGGAAATCGTAAAGGTCGATGCGTACCACAGTTGAGATGTCGCTGTCTGGTGTTTGGTTGACTGTCCACAACGCGTCAAAGGCCATGATGAGTTCATGTGGTCCGTCGCCGTCTGTAAGTTCAATGCGGCCGACTGTCCGGTTGGTTCTGGGGTCGATTTGGGTAACCGAGTCGTCGTCATGGCTTGCGACCCAAATGTGTCCTCTGCCGGCCACGACTCCGACCGGGCCTTCGCCTACCGGGATAGAAGTTTTGATTTGGAGACTGACGGGATCAAGCCGGTGCACTGTGGATTCTTTGTAGTTTGTGACCCAGAGGTCACCGGCACCCAGGGCAGTGCGTACAGGGCCTCCCAAAGGACGGCTTGTTGTGACTGAGGCTGTGGGGAGGTGCTCGTTGACGTTGATAACCGATAAGACATTGCTGGTTTTTGCGCTGTCTGCTGAGAAGACCGTGCTTCTCTTTTTCTCTGTGCGTAGGAGGAAAAAGGTGCCGAGAATACTGGCACCTCCTGCTGTTTTTAGCGCGTGGAGGAGGGAACGGCGAGGGAAGCCGATGAGAGAATCGCTGTGGTCTCCGGGATGTGCGGACGTTTCTCCAATTTGTTGCAGGCTTTCTTGATCGTGCAAGGTTTTTTGCGGGTGGCTTGCCTGGAGTGTGTTCTTTGTGAGTGCAGGATAATTGAGTGAGAGGAGCGTGCTGTCGGTGTTTCTCACTTCTTCTGGCCAGGGAAGATTGGTGCTGGAGAAGTTGGTTTGGGAGACAAGGTCCTTTGCTGAGGTTTGATCTGGGCCGGTAGGAAGGTCAGGAGGGCCGGTAGGAAGGTCAGTGTCGAGGAATGGAGTTTCTCGCGTAGAGAGTGTCGGGAGATTGGTCGAGAGATCGGGTGAAAGATCGCTTAGGTCCGCGAGGAGGATTTCTCCCGCTTCTTTTTGTTGGGGGAGGAAGTCAGTCGCCCACACCCCTTCATGTTCTTGTACTTGTCGGAGTGCTTCATGAAAGGCCTCGGCAGAAGTGTGACGGTCTGCCGGGTTTTTTGCCATTGCCTGATGGAGCACATTTGCGAGAGATTTTGGAGTTTCCTTTGGGAGGAGTCTGGGTGATTCGATTGCGATACGCCGCATCAGGCTGAAAGGTGTTTCTTCGGTGGCTTGTTCGTAAGGGGGTCGCCCGCAGAGTGCGGTGTAGAGGGTTGCGGCAAGCGAATAGATGTCGGATGCGGGTGAAGCGGATTCGTCAGCAATGATCTCTGGTGCTGCATAGGCAATGGTTTTTGGCAGGTTGTGGGTGGTTTCTCCTTGGTTGTGGAAGCGTGCGATGCCAAAATCGGCAAGGTGGGGCTGTCCGAAACATGAGAAGAGGACGTTTGCTGGTTTTATGTCGCGGTGCAGCACATTGAGCGCGTGTGACGCGGTGAGTGCTCCGGCGAGTTGGGTGCCAATTGAAAGGGTGTTTTTCCAGGGGAGTGCTCCCCTTTTGGCGATGACGTCGGCGAGAGATCCTCCGGTGAGGAGGGGCATCAGGAAGTAGGGCTGTCCTGAGGGGGTTTCGCCGGCGTCGATCACGTTAATGATGTTTGGATGTTCTTGCAGGGCTGCGAGCACACGACGTTCTCGTGCGAACCATTCGACCGCTTTGTCTGCAGAGTGGTGCGGAGTGAGAACTTTGACGGCGACATTGCGGTCGAGTTCGGGTTGGTATGCCCGGTAGACGGTGCCGAAACCCCCTTGGCCGATAAGGCACGCGTGAAGCAGGCCAGGAATGCCAAGTGCGGTGTGTGGCGCCTGCGCGATGTTCTGCGCTGACAAGTTGTCCTGGGTCATATAGGATCGGAATTTTTCGGGATATGGGTGGGTCAGGTGAGAGAAATGAAAAGATGCAAAGAAGTCGCGGCCTTGAGGTAGTGGAGTGTATTGTGGCCATGACCTGGGGTGTAGGAACCTGTGTCAGTGGTGCCATCATGTGGCAGGTATGACACAGGGATGGGAGAGAGTCAGTGGTGATGAAAGATATCGGAGTCTGACAGGAAAATGTGACGTGCAGAGAGGTGCGTGTGGTGAGTGGTGGTGCGCGATGCCTGTTCTGAAGTTTGTTGTGTAACCTGTCCTGCAGTCTATTGCGAGGTTTCTGTAAGTCCTACAGTACCGGCAAAGAACGCAGTTGTGAATGTTGATGTAGGAATTGTCGGGGAATTAGCGGTTCTCGAATTTGGGAGGTCGTTTTTCTGTGAAAGACCGCAATGCTTCGACCATATCAGCAGTTTGTGCGGAGAGAATTTGGGTGCGGTTTTCCATGTCGATTGCGGCATGTAAACTTGAGACTTCGAGATTGGACCACATCACCTCTTTTGTCATCCATACGCCGAATGGGCTATTCGCGGTGATGAGGGAGGCTGTTTCGAGGGCACTGTCGAGGAGTTCTTCTTCTGGGACGATCCTACTGACAAGGCCGATTTTTTCTGCTTCTTCTGCCTGAACCATGCGTCCCGTCAGCATGAGTTCAAAAGCGCGAGACGCGCCGATCAGACGAGGCAGTAAATAGCTCACGCCGACGTCGCAGCCGGACAGACCTATTTTGACAAAGGCCACATTGAATTTTGCTTTGGGTGAGGCGATGCGGATGTCGGACGCGAGGGCAAGGGCGAGACCGCCACCGGAGGCAGCACCGTTTACGGCAGCAATGATAGGTTGAGAGAGGCCGCGCATTTTTGTGATGAGCGACGCGATACGTTGCTGCCAACGCATCCCGCCTTGCACCCGGCCCAGTCCTTCATCTGCAACAAGCCCACCGCCTTTGATGTCGAGCCCAGCACAAAAGCCCCGTCCTGCGCCTGTAAGAAGAACTACTCGGCACGTGCTGTCTGCTTGAATGGTGTCGAAGGCGTCGTGCAGGTCATCGACGAGGGTGCGGTCCATCGCGTTCAGGCGTTCTGGCCGGTTGAGCGTGATACGACAAATTTCGGGTGTTGGTTGGTCGATCAGCACAGTGCGCATTTCTTCTCTTTTCTCTTTTTCCCAAGGGCTGTCTGTTGATGCTCGCTTCGATGCTTGCGTCAACGTTTGATCCGGCGCTTGCTACGGATGAGTCCCTATTGAAATGGGAACATGGTCTTTGAGGAATTCTTCCGGGACAGAGAGGTTTCTGCCGAATTCTTGTGAGAGAGTGCCGGAGGAGAGAGACAGGTGATCGGAGAAGGAAGCTGTTTTTTCGGAAAAGAGCGGGGCTGAGAAGAAGGCTTGGCAGAGATTGAGAATGGCAGAGTAAACTCCAGCCAGGAGTTTGTGGTTCCGTCGAGACGCCTATGTAATATGGCAGCTTGGGGCAGTCTTTTTGATTTGCTCTGGGGTGTTGTGATGCAGGGTTTTTCGTGTAGTGTGCACGTGCTTGTTTTTTCCAGATACTGGAGGATTTCCGGTTTTTATCGGTTTTTTCGGTAGCTTCTCTTTTCTTTGAGAAGTACTGGAGCACGGTGTACGAGAAGGCGAACCGATGGCTACAGTTCTGTCGTGCAAAGGATGTAGGTTGCGTTTCTGCTTCTTTTTTACAGAGTGGCGATTTTGGTATCCGGGTAAAAAACCGGGGCCGTTCTGCCGCGCTGGAGACTGAAGCAGGGTCTCCTGGTTAAGGTGAGAAGCCTCGGGCAAGAAGTGTCCGGGGTTTTTTTATGCCTCCGTTCACACTTCAGGTCTGTGGATTACTGTGCTCTGGCAAGGCCGCCATGATGCGGAATCAACAATGGAACGACAGAAAACGATCGAGGTGAAACATTGTCATGTCGGAGATGATTGAGAATGCGAATTTGCGCGAGTTTTCTACATTGATTGCTCCAGCTGTTGTGAAAGAACGCATGCCTTTGCCCGCAGAAGTTGCGACATTGGTGTTGCATACGCGTCACGCCATTCGAGATGTGTTGTGTGGTGATGATGACCATCGTTTAGTTCTGATTATTGGGCCGTGTTCTATTCATGACCCGGATGCGGCATATGACTATGCTGCTCGTTTGCGGAAAGTTTCCCAGCGTACCAGTGATGCGCTTGTGGTTGTGATGCGGACCTATTTTGAAAAACCGCGTACGACAGTTGGCTGGAAAGGACTCATCAATGACCCCCGTCTTGACGGGAGTTGTGATATCGAAACAGGTTTACTCCTCGCCCGTGAGATCCTGATTGAAATTAACAAGGCAGGAATGCCGTGTGCGTCTGAGCTGCTTGATCCAATTACCCCTCAGTTCACTGCTGATCTCATCAGCTGGGCGAGTATTGGGGCGAGAACAACAGAGAGCCAGACCCATCGAGAGATGGCGAGTGGTCTTTCGATGCCGGTCGGTTTCAAAAACGGCACGGATGGCAGCCTTGATGTGGCATGTAACGCCCTGATTTCGGCTGGTCATTCGCATAGTTTTCTGGGAATCGGCGCGAACGGCATGATGTCGGTGGTCTCCACAATGGGGAATCCTGATCGTCACATTGTGTTGCGGGGTGGAAAAGAGCCGAATTACGGGCCGGAAAACGTGCAGCGTGCTGTGGAGATGGTGCATGCTGCAGAGTCTCGTCTCCGCCGTTCGGTCATGGTGGATACTTCACATGGCAATTCGAGTAAGGACTACACCCGGCAAGGGTCTGTTGCGCGTGAGGTGCTGAGGCAGTATGTCGCAGGTCAGAACGAAATTATGGGCATGCTTATCGAGAGCAACATTGCTCCGGGGAAACAGAAGTGGAGTGGGACAGAGACGCTGTCCTATGGCATGTCAATCACTGATGCATGTATCGGCTGGGAAGAGACTGAGTCCCTGATTGAGGAGATTGCAGCGGGTGTGCGGGAGGTGAGTTCGGTGCGGACCTGAGCTTTCTTTCGGCGTTGTCCTGCGGTTCAGCACACAGAACTGAAGTATGGGGGGAATGTCTCAAGGAGAAACTCTGTTACCTTTGTGGATGTTTTCCTGCGGTTATTTTCCCAGAATGAAAGTGCCTAGGTGACGTTTCGCAGGCTTTGCTTTTCCAGATGACCTGTATTTTTGCAGGGAATGGTGAAAAGCCGAGTCTTGCCAAGGTGACGTACGGTCTGGGAACGGCTTTGCTGCGTGTTGATTTTGGCACGCAAGCTTATGCCGGTTGACCTGGGAAATCGGGTGGTAGTGGAAAGTACCGTCAGGTCTTGTAGAGCGATGTCCTTCCCGGGCAAAAATGCAAGATACGAACGGAGAAAAAAGAGGGACGTGGAGAATGCCGAAAGCCGTATGGAATGGGACAATTCTTGCTCAATCAGAAGAGACAGTCCTGATCGAAGGCAATCATTACTTTCCTCCTGATTCCATTAACTCTGATTGTTTAGAGCCTTCCCCTCAACAGACGGTATGTTCATGGAAAGGAACTGCCAACTATTACGATGTACATGTTGGTGACAAAGTGAATGCCGGCGCCGCTTGGTATTATTCCGACCCCAAAGAGGCTGCGCAGCAGATTGCGGGATATATCGCATTCTGGAAAGGCGTTGAAGTTATCTGATGGGTCGAACAACAGCAGGCCAGGTCTTCTTTTCCCTGGTGTGCAGGGCACGAAGACCAGTGCCGGAGGAGAGCCTGTTCTCTTGCGCGATATTCCGAGGAAGGGACGTCGCCTCTTCGGTTAGAAACTCCTGGTAGGGCGTGTTGGCCGGCCAATGAAGTGCAGCTCAGAACCAGAGAGTATGAGAGTGCCGGTCGGTAAGGAAATAACCTGGCGCGAGGTGCTGTCGGTGCTTGTTTTTGCAGGTGACGGCCTTTGAAGCTGGGCCCGAGCTGGTGTGTGCGCGCGTGTGCGCTGCATCAAAGGGGGATGGACGCGTGGATGTTCGCTCTCTCGGTCAGAACCGTATTTTGGACCGCGCGCAAGCCGATGTTGCCGCTCAGCGTGAGCTGAACCGGCGTCGCCGTTTGCGTCGTGTCATGTTCTGGCTGTCGTTTCCCGCTATTTGGTTGTGGGCACGTCTTTTGAGTGGAGACCCGGTGAGCCCGGGGTGGCCGAGTTTTCCGGAGGGCGCCGAGTTATGGCTCCCGGCTGTGATTCTGGCTGTGATGATTGGTGTCCTGATCATAGGACAGACATTTGGTCTTGGTCGTTCGCCACATACGGTGTTCCGAAGCAGTGAACTCGATGTGACGTTGGCTGATGTGCGCGGTATGGGCGAAGTGCTCGAAGAAGTAGTGCGCACTATGAATCTTTTTCTTGGGCACCGTACCTTTGCTGAGCGTATGGGAGGTACGGCGCGGCGGGCTGTGCTTTTTGAAGGCCCACCGGGAACAGGGAAAACCTACGCAGCCAAAGCAATGGCCCGTGAAGCAGGTGTTCCCTTCCTCTACGTTTCTGCGACTTCTTTTCAGTCTCCTTACCTGGGGGCAAGCGCCCGCAAAATCCGCCGCTTCTTCCGCACGCTTCGCAAAATAGCACGTGAAGAGGGTGGAGCGATTGGCTTCATTGAGGAGTTTGACGCTATCGGGATGTCCCGTAGCGGGGTGAGTTCTCGCATGTCGTCCCAGAGCATGCAATCTTCTTCTCTTCCAGGTCTTTCCGGGACTTCTTCGGGTGCTCTGCCGAACATGGGGCGCACGATGGACAAGGACGAGCCGGGTTCGGTTGGTGTTGCCAGTTTTGTGAACGAGCTGCTTGTGCAGCTTCAGTCTTTTGACGAGCCGCCTTTCAACGCGAAAGTGCTTGGCTGGTTTATCGATCGTGTGAACCGCTGGCTTCCTGATGAGAAGCAATTGCGCAAACCTGGGGCTGTCGCCGCGAATATCCTGGTGATCGGAGCGACGAACCGGGCTGCTGACTTGGATTCTGCGCTCTTGCGTCCTGGCCGGTTTGACAAGGTGATTCATTTTGGGGCGCCGGGTCGTGCCGGGCGTCGCGAAATCATTGACTACTACCTCGAGAAGAAGAACCACACAAGTGAACTCGATGATGGTGCATATCGAGATACCTTGGCGGCCATTACGCAGCATTACACTCCCGCGATGCTTGAGCATATTCTCGACGAGGCTCTCGTCTGCGCCCTACGTGACGGACGCGAGTTTATGACCTGGTCAGATGTCACAACTGCGAAATTGACGGAAGAGGCCGGACTGCGTAGCCCAAAGGAGATGACTCCCGAAGAGCGTTTCTTGGTGGCGACGCATGAAGCAGGACACGCGACGATTGCCTATGTGGCAGGAAAAACACGCAAGCTGGAACTTTTGTCAATCATCGCTCGTCAAGACTCCCTTGGAATGCTGATGCATACCGATGTGGATGAGAAGTTCAACAGCTCGCGAGAAGAGCTGTATGCGAGAATTCTCATAGCTTTTGGGGGTATGTGCTCTGAGGAGCGCTACTTTGTGCAGGCAGGCACGGGTACTGCAGGTGATTTGCAGACCGCAACAGAAACAGCTGCTGCCATGGTGGGCGCGTATGGCATGTCGGACACCTTGATTTCTTATATGCCAATGGACAGCGGTCCGATCAAAACTGGGCTTGTTGCGCATGTGCTTCAAGACGAACAAGGTCGGGCAATGGTCGAATCTCTCCTCGAAAAGGCAAAAGCTGAGGCCGCACGTGTGGTCGTGACGCACGCTCATGTGCTTGAGGCGCTACGCGATGCGTTGCTTGAGAGAGAAGAGCTTGTTGGACAGGACATCCTTGACGTGATCGAGGAAGCCGAAAAAATGGTCTTGGACATTAGCAAGGAAGTGGCTGCTCACGCGTGTGATTGAGACAAGTCACTTCGTGCCAGGGTGCAACAAGAGTGCGATGTTGACACGATGTTGACGTGACGTTGACACGATACGAGATGGCAGACTTTCTGCAGGGGCCAAGGAGAGGAAACTCGCTTGGCCCCTTTTTTGTGCGCTTGCCTTTTCTGCGGTTTCTCTTTTTGAGACGACTGCGTAGTTTTTACAGGGGAAACTCCACGATGGCGTTGGTGTTGCCGGTGAGCTCTGGCGATACTGGTTTGCGTACCGCTGTTTCCACTGGAGACAGGGTCTCGAGGTTGTGCTCCTCTGCCACACCAATCTCCACAAATTTCCGCGCCGTGACCAGGACGCGGTTTTCCAAGGAACCGAGTGCCCGGTTGTACGAATCCACGGTGCGCTCCAGGTTTTTCCCCATGCCGCGCATGTGTTCACCAATTTTTGTGAGGCGGTCGTAGAGTTCGCGTCCAAGCTGGGCGACATGGGCAGCATTTTCGGCGATTGCCTCTTGTCGCCAACCGTATGAAATCGTACGAAGGAGGGCGATGAGTGTGGTTGGCGTGGCGAGGATGACTTTTTTGGCGATTCCCTTTTCGATCAGGGAAGGGTCGTGTTCAAGTGCCGCAGAAAAGAAGGACTCTCCAGGGAGGAACATCACGACAAAGTCGGGCGAAGGCTCAAAATGTGCCCAGTATTCTTTCGCGGAAAGACGATTGATATGATCCTGTACTGATTTTGCGTGGGTGTGTAAGTGTTGTTGTTTCTGTTTCGTGTCCGTGGTATTGATCGCCTCATAGTACGCATCGAAGGGAGTTTTCGCGTCGACGACCACATGGGTATTGCCAGGGAGCTTGACGATGAGGTCAGGCCTTTGCCGACCCCCTTCTGTTTCGATTGTCGCCTGTTCCACGAAGTCGCAATGGGCGAGCATGCCTGCCATTTCCACGACTCGGCGAAGCTGTACTTCTCCCCAACGGCCGCGTGCTGTCGGTGTGTGCAGGGCGCTGACGAGCTTGCTTGTTTCGGCTTGTAGGTCTCGATGCGTCGCTCCCAGGGCTTTTATCTGGCCATTCAGTTCCCCATACGCCTGTTTACGGGCCTGCTCAAGTTCTCGCACTTGGGCATCTACTTTTTTCAGTCCTTCCTGGACGGGGAGTACAAGGCGGGAGACTGCATCGTGACGCTGGGACAGGTCGTCTTTGGCCTGTTCTTGAAAGCGTTCCAATGAGGTGCGTGCCAGGTCTAAAAAGTTTTGGTTGTTTTGTTCTAATGCCTGGGCAGCAAGGGCTTTGAAGGCGTCGCTGAGCTGGGTTTGTGCCTCGTCAAGCAGCACTATTTTTTCTTCTGTGCGCATTCGTTCGTGCGTGATGGTGGCTGTTGCATGGGCAAGATTTTTTTCAACGGCAGCAAGAGCATTCGCTTTTTCTTCAGTATTAAGACGTTCTTTGTTGCGTTCTGTTTCTGTTTTGTTCAGGTGCTCCTCAAGCTGGCATGCTTTCGCGCGCCACTGTGTAATGTCTCCTCTGGCATGGAGACGTGTGACAGCTGCTCCAAGGAGCGCTCCGAGCAACAAAATAAATGTCGTGAGCAATGGGCTCATGTGCGGTCTCCGTTGAAATGCCAGGGTGGTGGAGGCACTGGCGGAGAGATCATCGTCTCTGACCGCGTGGACTGAACTTCAAAAGAGTGGGCGTGCCGAAAACAACATTCATGTAACGATACGGTTCTCACATGATGCGGTGCATATTCTGGTGTGGTTTTCTGAGCAGAGAGCAGTAGCGCACACTGTGCTTCAAGCTTTTTCTGCGGGAAACTACTGCTCGTGAGGCATTGTGGTGTGCATGAGGGGCATGTCCTTTTTGTTGGAGATCTTGCGTGGTGGCAAAGCCCTGTCCTGAGGACCCGATGAGGGTGGTCTTCTTTTGAGGCTGGAATAATTTGGGAGAGTAGATTTGAAAAGACAAACGATGTCCGTTGCGCTGGCTCTGCTACTGATGACGGCAGGGTGCGGAGACGATTCCACAGAAACAGTGTCCTCTGAGGCAATATCGGCAAGTGTCGAGAAAATGGAGTCAGGGGAAGTCCGTTACTCTCTGGAGCTGGACGGAGGTACGATCCGTCCTTTTATGGACGGGAAGTTTGAGGGAGTGATCGACGCGAGCAACGATGCTTTCTCGATTTCTCTTGATGTCGGGGCCTCTTTGAGCACCCTGGTGCGAGACGAAGAAAAGCGTCAGGAGCTGTTGGGAAAGGACGAGAAAAGAATAGAGGCGCGATTCCTCGGGAAAAAAGCATATGTCTTTGTTCCAGAGGGAGAGAAGAGCTGGGTTCTTTTTGACCTTGAGAAAGAAGAGATAGATGCGGCGACTTTCCTGCGACGGCAGTTGGGTACGCAAGTAGATCCTCTTGGTCTTCTTGAGAACTTGCGAGGGATTTCCGGGGAATTTGAGCAGGTCGGAGAGGAAAATCTGCACGGGGTTTCCACGACAAAGTATCAAACAAGGATCCTGGCGGCAGAGGCAGTGCGACAGTTTCCCACCGCGACGGAGTTCCTCACAGAAGAAGACCTTCTGAGATTGACAGATTTCGAGGTGCCGGTATTTGTGTGGCTCGACGAGAGTGAGCGTCTGCACAAATATCAGGTTGCCGTCGACATGGACGCCATTATGGAAGCGGCAGGCGAAAAGGTCGAAGGGCAGTCCTTGGGGAAGATCCAGCTCGATCTGGAAATCTTTGACTATGACAAGGACATCAAGTTTGAGGCACCACCAGAAGAGGATGTCACGGATTTCAGGTCCTTTTTGAAGAGCTTTAGCCAAGAGAATCAGAGCCGTGTGGGCAATGTTGCGGGTGACGGAGACAGATAAGGACAAAAAACACTGGAGAGAAAAGTTTCGCTCCGTCGGCTTCCGGTCCAGGCAAAACTGGGCCGGAAGTGCTGATTTTGTTTGGGCGCGTGCTGCTTCCGGTGTCTTTTTGCTTTTCTCCGGGACAGAGGATGTTGCCGGGAAAGCCGGGCATGTCCCCTGATCCCGGCATGTGTTAGGCGAAAGGGTCAACGGGAGGTGTCCACCCATGCCGGTGGATGTCCGCGGAAGTTGTCTGTTCCACAAGAAAAGGCAGTTGATCCCGATCTGTCGCAGTGAGTGGGTCGGTACACATCCATGTCCAGGAAGATGCAGCCGCTGTCTGGAGGCGAGGGTGTGGCGAAGAACCACAACAAACGATACGTGCGATCTGTGAGAGACGAGCAATGATGTTTTCTACAGGTTCTTCGTTCCAGAGGGAGACCTGGACGTCGCACGAAGCTGTTGCTGCTGCTTGCTGCCGTGCGGCAAGGATTGCCGGATCGTCACCTTCTTCGAGCCTGAGAACCACATCTTTTGCGGGAAGAAATCTTCGTATATTGCGTTGACCAGGGAGGTGCACCGCTTCCAAAGGGGGAGAGAAAGTGCCGCCCCCGGTCCCTTTTGTGGTGTGTGTTTTTTGCTTCTCGTCGCGCGCAAGTACATGGACGAGCTGGGCTGCGTATTGTGGTCCTCCCGCTTGCGCCCCGGGCCCAAAACACGACTTGCCCCATCCTCCGAACGGCTGGCGCATCACGACAGCGCCAACTGTCGGACGATTGATGTAGAGGTTGCCTGCCTGCAGGTGGTTTCGCCAGTGTCGCCATTCTGTGGGATCAAGACTTTCAAGCCCGGACGTGAGGCCAAACGGCTGATCGTGAAATTTTCTTGCGTGCACAAGCCCAATGGCCTGGTCGAGGTCCGTCGCGCGCGCGACCCCTATGACGGGGCCGAAGAGCTCTTGCGTGTGGGTGGGAGATCCCTCTTGTACGTCCCAGACGATGCCGGGAGCCCAGTGATTCTCTCCCACCTTTTCCGGTTGGACGAGCCAGCGTTCGCCGTCGGGAAGAGCCCGAAGGGTCGCCTCGAGAAAAGGGTTTGGTGGGGGCACAAGAGGTGGAATGTCTGTAGCCGGGTCTGTGGCAGGCCCAGTGCGCAAGGTGCGGACTGCCGCAGCAAATCTGCGCTGGAAACTCAGGTCATCGTAGATCTCTTTTTCGAGCACGACGAGAGATGTGGCGGAGCATTTTTGGCCGGCGTGGCCAAAACACGAGCGCAACAGGTTTTGAATGGCCAAGTCCCGGTCTGCAGTGGCAGTCATAATCGTGGCGTTTTTTCCGCCTGTTTCGGCAAACAAAGCAGTCGTGGGTGAGGAGAGCAGAATCTTTTCGGCTGTGCTCGTACTTCCGGTAAACACAATAGCGTCGACATTTTCGTCTTGGGCGAGCGCCGCGGATGATGCCGCATCACAGTGCACAAAAGCGAGGGCTTCTTTTGGCACCCCTGCCTTCCACAGCGTCTCGACTGCCGTGCGCGCAACCGCCGGCGTGAAAGGAGACGGCTTCACAATCACACGGTTTCCTCCGACCAGCGCCGCACAGATTCCTCCTATGGGAATGGCGAGCGGGAAGTTCCAAGGCGGAAACACCGCAATAACTCCTCTCGGTGCCAGGCGGATCCGGTCGTCTTCCACAAGACTGTCGAGCGCACGCGCATAGTATTCCGCAAAATCGATCGCCTCGGAGATCTCCGGATCAGCTTCGGAGAACGTCTTTTTTGCTTCCACGGCCATCACTGCAAGCAGCGTTGCGCGCTGTCGCCGCAGTCCGGCAGCAGCGCGTTGCAGGATGTTCTTTCGTTCTTCGTGCGGACGGTCCGCCCAGCCGGAAGGATCTTGCTGGAGCAGCGCGAGTTTTTCTGCAATGTCCTCCCAAGAAGCCTCGGGAGAAGGTGTGACAGCGGAAGTGGGCGTGGANGAGAAGGTCGCGAGTGCGTTGTGCGCCCATTTTCGGTTGGTTTCTGATGCCCAGTCGGTGTCGGGAGCATTCGTAAAAGGTGCTGTTGCGGGTGGATCCTGCGGTTCTGCTGTGCGGTTGATGCCGCGGCGTGGTGCGTGCGAAATCTGCGAGACCTTCTCGCACGAGGTGCGGAAGCGGTCTTCTTGTGTTTGCCACGCGTGGTCGCCGACACGAAAGGAAAAAGCATGCCGGAGGAAGTTCTCTTCTTGTGTGTTCTCATCAAACCGGCGGGTCAAGTAGGCGATCGCTGAAAGGAAATCTTCGGACCGCGCTATAGGCGCGTAAACAAGGACTTTTGGGGCGATTTCTCCGATGGCGCGACGGAGAGGGTTCGCCATGCCCTCGAGCATTTCGATGGTGAGGGTATGCAGTGTGCCGTTTTCTTGCGCGAGCGTGAGAGCGTACGCGATGTCGAAGACATTATGACTGCCCGCTCCCACATGGAGAGACGGTGCTGTGCTTTCTTCCAAACAGGTATGCAGCAGGATTTTCATATTGGCGTCCACGTCTGCTTTTGTGGGAAAAGGAGCCTGCGACCAGCCATGTTGCGCGGCTTTCAATGCCTCTGTCGCGAGATTTGCCCCTTTCACGAGGCGGAGGCGGAGCGGTGCGCCGCCCGCAGCAGTGCGCTGCGCGCCCAGATCCGCGAGGCGATGCACGATCGCGAGAGAATCAGGCAGATAGGCTTGCAGTGCAATGCCATGTGTGCAGTGCAGAAACTCATCTTCAAGGAGAACTCTGCTGTATATCTCAACGGTTGGGTCGAGATCGTCGTACTCCTCCATGTCCAACGTCACAAGCTTGTCTTTCGCGGCCCGGTAGAGACGACGCAAGGCCTGCATGCCTTTGTCGACAACCGTGTCAGAGGCAAGCGGATGGGTCTGTGCCACGATGGAGGAGAGTTTCACCGCAACTGCTTCCACATGGGGCTCGCCCAGTGCTCTTTCGTAGCGTTGGATGAGGTTTTCTGCTTCTGTGGCAGAAAGCACTGCTTCTCCTACCAGGTTCAGGTTTACCTGCACTCCTTCCGCACGCCGTGTCGCGAGATATCGCTGCAATGGGCGGGATTCTCCCTTGAGAATGAGGTGTTGGGTTTCCCGGCGTAGTTGGGAAACGAAAAGTTGTACCGCGAGAGACGGGGCGATTTTCCATGTGCGCTGAAAGGCTCGTAGGAGAAAACGCTGCGCAGGGGAGAGAAAAGAGGGAAGCGGGTCGAGTGTTCTCGTGACGAGCGCACCTGCCCGGCGAGGATCGCGTGGACGGAATGCCCGGTCAAGTAGGCGGATGCTGAAGAACACTCCTTCAGGGTCGCACACGAGTGCGTTGAGCTGTTCTCTCGCTTTGCGTTCTTGTTTTGTTTCAAGCTCTCGTGACCGCAGCATTAATTTTTCGGCAAGCATCACGCTCTTGTTCACGAGTGCTGTATTTGTCGTTTCACCCTATCGATCATGAGGTTTCATCGACCGTTTTGCCAGTCTTTCTTTGCCCGGCGCTGTATTCCATTGCTTGTGCAGTCGAGTGTGTATCAACAAAGACGCGGAAAAACCTGGCAAAGACGACAAAAAGACGGCGTGCAGTGCGGTGCAGGTCCCCTGCGTGCTGGGCGTGCGCTTGCTTCCCCATGTGTAGAACAGTGGCGTTTTATTTGTTTTCCAAGTGTTTGGTGATCTTTTGCCGGACACCGGACACCGGACACCGGACAGTCGAAGGGCGGGACAAAAAGGCAGTGCAACGCTCACACTCAGTCCGCGGGTGCTTGTACCAAGACTTTTTCATTGAGGAAAGGCTGCAAGGGAAGCAGGACCGACACACCGTTGATCACCAGGCTGTCAGTGGGCACAATGGTCCCGTCCCCGCTGCGGCCCTGCGCAAAGGACAGCCTGATTTCTGCTTCGGCTGTGTTTTCGGGGGAGAGGGGCTGTGCGAGCGTCAAAATAACGGTGTTGTTTCGTGTCAAGTGCACAGCCGAGAGCGCGAGAGAAACTCCATCGACGGTCACATTCCATGGCGCTGTGCTGAGGGTGTCTCCGGCCCGTAACGCGCCGGAGTCGTTTGCCAATGACACCACGACTTGCCCATTTGCCGGGTGCATTTTGGCTGAAGCAAATTGGGGTCCCTGGCCGTCGTGGCCGCCTTGATAGATCTGCCCGTCGAGAGCTGCCCACCAGCGCAAGGCCGAAAGACGCAGGTCAGCGCTTCCGTCTGGGTCGGTATCAGACCCAATGTGCAGGCCATCACCCCCGGCATTGTCATATGAAATGTCATAGTGATCCGGGCCGACCAGAATGTTGTCTGCTTCGTTGTGTGCGTGCAATTGCGCGTGACGTATGGAGTCAATGCTCTCTGGCATGCTGCGCGGGAGGTTGCCAATTCTCGCGACGAGCAGAGGTGCGGCAAAGTCTTGCTGTATGTGTGTTGCGAGGTCTTGCAGGCGGGAACGATAGTCTGCCTCGCTTGTGTTGTGGAGGGCGTCGTCTTCTCCTTGCCACCAAAGGACTGCCCTGATCTTGCCTTTTGTCGCACCGTGGCCAAGTGTTTGTACCCGTTGCTTCATGTTTCCGTACAAACTTTGCGGATTGTTGGAAGGTGCCCATTGCCTGATCAGGGTGGCGCCTTTTGCGACGGGCACAAAACCCACAGGACACTGCTGGTCTGCCAAAAGGAAGGTCGCGAGCGGCAAAGCCCAGTGTCCTCCTGCCGTGTCGCGGCTGATCCGGTCGATTTGGCCGACCGAAGAATCGAGCGGGTCAGCGAGAGACTTCCAGGTATTGTCGTTGCCAAAAAGGGAGGCTTCTGTGCCTTGGTGCGGGGAATACTGCTGCAGGCTTGCTCCATACCCGGACGCATTGGATTGACCTGCGATCACAAAGATATCCCCGATGCCCACCTGCCGGGCACTATCGGTGATGGCATGGTTCGCCGCGAAACGAACTTCGAGCCTGCCTTGTCCTTGCAGCTGGTCGCGCAGGACCCCTTTGAATTTTCCTTCTGCTGGACCCGGGTCCAGTATCTGCCAGGCTCCTCCTGCCCATCGGGCTTCTATCGTGCCACCTGCAGGCATCCCTTGATAACGTCCTGTAACAGGGATGTTTGCTTTGCCTTTTCCCCGTTTTCCTGCAGCCTGGGGGATGGACCGCTGGATGATTTCCCGGTTCACAGGCGTTGCAATCTGGATGGCCGCGCTGCTTGCCGGTGTGGAACGGAGCGCAAAATAGTGGTACTGGGAGCGTCGCGTGTTCAGGTTTTTTCCCACGATGAACCCGTTCATCGTGGAGTCGCGAATCCAGCCGGCTTGCAGGTCTGTTCCCCCCTGAAAACCCCCTTCCGGGATGTTGCCCATGTTTTGGGAAGCGTGCGCCGGATAGCTTTCGAGGCGGTCGAAACGATGATGCCCGGGGTCACCGTAGGAGCGATTGACCCACACATATTCAGGACGAAACCCTTCACCGGAAAGCTGCACTGTGTGCGTCGCGTCGGGTCTTTGTGACCAGTCTCGATGATTCCCCTGATAGCGGCCTTGGGTAAAGACGCCCGGAAGCGACCGTAGGGCAAACCAGTGGTAGCGCATGTCCGCCTGGTTCACAGAGCTATCGCTTCCTACCTGGAATCCCCCTGCAACGAGGCGTGTGATGGCGTTTGTGCGGGCAGGAACGGGAGCAAAAGTATGAGATGTATTGGTGAGGGGACCCATCGAGGCTGTGTGATACACCGCAGGTGCCACAGATTCACCGGTCACAACGACGAGATCGGGTTGCCAAGAGGCAAGAGGGTTTTCCTCTTTTCCTCCCCCCTCGGCACCGCCTGTTGGCGGTGCCCCCTGCAACCAGATCTCGCGCGCTGTGTCTTTGCCGTTATAGGTGCCGTATGCGAAATAGTCATCAAAAGACTTGGTGTTGCCCGTGCGCACCGCAATGAAGTTGTAAGTGACATTGGGCTGGTGAAGGCGGGAACTGACCGTGAAAGAATCAGACCCCAGGCTCGTAATCGCGTGGGGAACGAGAGCTTGCCTGTCCCAAAGGTCCCCGGACATGCCCTCGGGCATTGTGCGAGTGCGCAGGTGGGCGTGGGAACTGCCCTGTGCGCTGTCTGCTTCGGCGCCGGCTTGAACGAGCACAAGATCAGGAATTCCCCAGCCGGCAGGAAGGCGGACTGTGCGTTGTCCTGCTTTTCTGGGGGCGTAAGAATACTCCCCTATCATGACTTCAGGCGTGAGAAGAGAAACCGGCCCTGTTGGACTGCCGAACTGGTCTGGTTTTTCCTGGCTTGGTGTTTCGAACAGGCGATGCCTGAAAACCGCTTGGTCTTGTGTTGTACGCGCAAGNGNGTCAGTGTGCGCGATTGCAGGACTGCTCCCTGTTTGCAGAAAAAGCGCGAGGATAAAAAGAGGGAAACGCGAAAAAAACGGGGAAAATTCTGCGGGATATGGGTGTTCTTATTTTTTACGTATTGTGTACAGACTGAACTACTTATCCCTGTGATCATTCTCTTCGGTGTTTGATGGCAAGCAAGCCAGATGTTTGCAAAATGTCGTTCCCCTCTGCTGTTTCTTTCTTCCCCTTCTTTTTTGTGTTTGTGAGTACATCTTCCGAAAGCAGATTTGTCAGCGTGTTGTGCCGCGTTTCTTTCTGGCGCCAGTTTCATTTTTGCAAGCCATCCCCTGCGGTTTCTGCTCATTCCTGTTCCGCGGAGGCGCCTTGTCAGATCTTTCTCAGAGACCTTTTTCGACAATGCGCTGAGGAGAACATTCGACACGAAGACGAGAAAGCCCGCTGCAGAGGAGCAATGAGAGAAAAATAAGAACAGAAGATTTTTTGTTTTCTCGTCTTGCACAGGGAATATGTACAGGGAATATGCAGAGAGTTGACAGAACGGAAATATCTGAAATAGCGGGAACAACGCGCACAACAGTGGGCCGGAAAAAGGAGAATGTGCTCCAGGACCCAGAATGTGAAATGGTATTTCCACATCCTTCAGTTCGAAATCAGAGGCACTGCTTCTGTTTGGGGGTGCTCCCCCCCCAGGGTACCGAGGCGAGGAGTATTCGATATTGCTTGAAGCCCTTTGGTGGGACATGGCTTTGCCAGAGTGCGTTGCAAAGCCTGCAAGGACGTCAAGGGAATATGCAAGAAATCTTGGGAAATTCTCCATAGAGGTGGTTTTACTGCCACAGCTGATTTGGAAACTGAAGAGGGCAGTTCTCATACAGAAGACAGGTGAAAACAGTGGAATCTAGCCAAAAGAAACCTGCGACAATGCATTTTACCACACCAGTGATATATGTCGAGAATGGCGTAAAATGCATATTGGACTTTTGTGTCGTGGCGTTTGACCAAAAAATTAAGTACCAAGTACTACGACGATAGTGGCGATAGCCTGGAAAGCGACGATAGTCTGGAATCTGGAGAGCTCGAGACTGGAGATGTTTCCATTATGATTTCATCATATAAAGCTGGTGAATTTATGGTGGGTGAGAAATGTTAAGAACCTACGGAGGAGAAGCCCTCGAATGTAGAAATCGCGTTCGTAAGCTCCGATGTTCCATTCGCTTGTGAACGATCAGTAGCCGCTGGTGCGCAACCCGCAAAAGAGCTCATGACCTTTGACTGGGGGCAAACCGCTGCCTATGTATATAGTATTAAAGGTACTTTTGTGGGGATTTTTTCACCCTCTCCTTCCCCGGAATGAGTCGTGGTAGATGCAGCGCCGAACAAAATATTTGTGGCCGGCTCCTACAAGTGGCCGCGAAAAGACGACCGTAACTTTCGCCAGTGAGAGAACTCGGCCTGAGTGCACGAGAAGCAGTGTTGCCTGTTGCGAAGTCCAATGCAGTAAATTGCTATGAGTTTGTTGGTTTATAGCCGTAGTAGACAATAGAATCTTCAGAATCAATTTGTGATCGAGTGTAGCAATTTTGCTGGAAAAAAACTTCAGTACCACAACCAGCTACGAACACATCTTCGCCAATGGTAAATTCAATTCTGCCATTTACCACTACGACCAATTCATGACCAATTCGTCTTGATCATTGTGAACTGCTTCATCTACACCTTTCGCTAAAGGAACTTTTCCAGTCCTAAAAAGGATACACTTCTTCTTTCCAGCTATTTTGATATTCAGCCTCTGTCATGCCACTGGTCTCTTTTTTACTTGCAACGCCGTGATCAGCGGTTTTGGCGAGTTCTCATTCATACTGAAATTCTTATCAGTTGCAGGTATGGCTTGAAGATCGAATTGACAGCTTCCCGAAATAACCCGTCTTTTCTTTGCCATTGACCATTCCCTGTTTTAGGGAAATGGGGTTGGTGTACCTGACGGTCGGAGATAGTGAGAGATGGTGGAAAAAGGGGAATTTGCTTGCGAGAAATGGGGAAACGGCTTGATTTTCAGGAGCCGGGGCGAAATCGCACTGGTAAAGTGCTACCCATTCTCGGGTACCACTGCCGGACTTCTCTGAAAAAGGTTTTGATTCTCGCGACTCTTCTCCGCCGGAGAAGAGTAAGCGCCTGAACGGACGCGCTCCATGAGATGGCTTGCCCATTCACGTTCAAAGATGAGTTTGCGCCGCTGGTGCTCAAAGAGGTCTTCTGTGAAAGCAGACATCGGTGCTTGGTCTTTTGCCCGATGCTGGGCGTCTTCTGCGTCCAGGAGCAAAATGTCGATCGCTGCTTGCCGTTGTTCCAGCAAAATCAGGATCTTTTCTTTGGGGAGGAGATCCACAAAAGATAACGCAATATCGAGCAGGGACGCGGTCATACGCGGGCGTGACCAGGCCTCCCGCAGCAGGGACTGCAGCTCGACCCGGCCTGTTCCTGTGATGCGATACACCGTGCGAACCGGCCGTTTGCCCGTCTGAGAGGTCTCGATTGCTTCGATCAGGCCTTCGCGTGTGAAACGTTCCAAGCTTGCATAAATAGACCCTGGTTTAATGTCTGCCCACTGATTGATACGACGCTGGGTGATGAGCTGACGGATCTCGTAGCCGTGCATTGGGTGGGAACTGAGCAGGCTCAGCACGGTGAGGCGCGTGACTTCCCCCGAGCCTGGAAGACGAGCACTCTTCATGTGGGCACACTAAGCCTTTCTCTGTGCCGCGGTAAGTAGCGCGCGAGGAGGTGCCTCATGACCTATGTCAATATATATCAAGATATGTTGCTTTTTTCTTTCTCCTTAGGAAATGGGCGATTTTCAGAAGTTGGGATGGCAGGAACCTGGCCGGGCTGTAACCGCATTTTCCCAGCCTGACCTGCAAGAAAACACGACACCAGTGTGACGACGGCATGACGCCAGAGGAAAACCTGACTTTTCACTCTGGCATCAGACAGGAAGCTTCGGAATGGTTACCGCTTCTTTTTATTTGTGGACTGGATAGATTTGTAAAGCTTGGTGAAGCGACGATCTTCTTCACGGCGCTCTCGCACGTTTTTTCGTTTTTCTTGGTAGGCGAGTTCTTTTTGGAGTTTCCTCCAGCTTTCCGCGCGTGCCGGACTGATCTCTCCCCCTCCAATGCCCGCCTGCACCGCACAGCCCGGCTCCGTTTCGTGACGGCAGTCGGCAAAACGGCACTCGACCGCGAGAGATTCGATGTCGGAGAAGGTCTTGGTCATGCCCTCTTCCCCACTCCAGAGCCCAAGCGAACGCAGGCCCGGCGTGTCGAGCAGCACGCCACTTTCCGGCAGGAGCACAAGGGACCGTGCGGTTGTTGTGTGGCGTCCCTTTGCGTCACCGACCCGCACGTTTCCTGTTGTCTGCACCTCCGTACCGGCCAGGGCGTTGACCAAAGTAGATTTTCCTGCCCCGGACGCGCCAAGCAGGGCCAAGGTGCGATCATTGCAGGCCAGGGCGCTCAGCCGGTCGAGGCCTTCTCCAGTTTCGCTGCTCGTCACGATGACCTCGACGCCGGGACACTCAGCTGCCAAGGCGTGTGCAGTTTCTTCGGCATCGCTGCACAGGTCTGCTTTTGTGAGAACAACAACGGGTGTGGCGCCACTCTCCCACCCGGCAACAAGCATGCGTACAACAATACGTGTGATCCGTTGGAGAGAAAGCGTTCGGTCGAGAGCCTGCGTTATCACGACAAAGTCCATATTGGCTGCCAGGGTGTGCGCCCCAGTTGCCTGACCGGCCCCTTGCCGAACGAGCGTGCTCTGCCGAGGCAAAATACCCGTGACATTCGTCCCTGAGTTCGGGTCGTGCAAAAGCGTGACCCAGTCTCCAGTGACAGGCGGGGCTGTGAGACCCGCCTGACGGGAAACAGAGGTATTCGACCCCGCGCGCAAGCTGCCACGCGACGTTATGACAAGAGCAGAAGCTCCGTCTGCCCGAAGTACCCGTCCGGGAAGCGCAACAGCAGCGGTTCTTCCAGCGGAAGCGGGAGGGGACACTACGTTGCGCTTTGCAAAGGCCTCAGCCCAGTTTTTGTTCCAACCATATCGGCCNAGAGACCGNTCGAGAGATCGGCCGGTCTCCTGTNCGGTCGGANGGCAGTCAGTGTGAGANGCGTCTGCCGACGTGTCTTCCCTGTTTTGTGTGCAGTGATCTTGGTTCGACTCGTCTTGGTGAGAAAGATTGTGCGAAAAACGACGCGAGCGAGAAATGGGAGTTCCTCCTGTGCAGGAGCGCTCCCTGGCAGAAGTTTTCTGTCGTTGGGCCAGGAGAAGATCAGGAATGCGGCCCGCAGGGGAGCGCCCGGGTGCTGTTTTGGACACCGAGATACACAATACTCACCGGGGGTGCCATCAATGTACGCATATGCGCTCCTTTCTTTGCAAGCAAAACCGGGAAAGTTTCGCTCTTCTCATGTGTTTCCTGCAGAACGAACAGTAACAGCTCCTACCATGCCGCGGGTTCTTTTCTTGTTGGGCGCGGCATTTTTCTGCATTTTTCTTTAGGAATAGCCAGAGAGCTGGGAAAAAGGGATTTCAGAGAGTACCGATTCCAAAAGGCAGACGCCCGATTTCTCTGCGTAAACTGTTCCATGACTCGGAGTAATGTTCAACAGGCGAGGTTCTTTCCTTATTGGAAAAGCGGGTGCCCTGGAAAAAACCGCTCTTTCTGTTGGAAACGACAATACTCTCGCTTGCAAGTTCTGCCCAGCCCGGCGTCGCCCCGCTCGGGCTGGGCAGAATGTTTTTCCCCGAGAGCGCGCGGGCCATCCCCACGTGCCTGGGGAGCACGTTGGCCCGGACGCTCTTCCCGTCTGCGATTTCGGTTCATCCCCACGTGCGTGGGGAGCACGATACAGCGGTCTCGGTACTGTTCGGCGACGGGAGGTTCATCCCCACGTGCGTGGGGAGCACTTGTCCATCCCCTGTCTGTAATCCGACCAGCCCGGTTCATCCCCACGTGCGTGGGGAGCACCATGGCACCCAAGCCAGCTGTTCGACCGCTTTTGGTTCATCCCCACGTGCGTGGGGAGCACACTGGCTGTGCTGGGCCTTTCTTTTTCAGCTTATGTTCCCGGTCTGTTCTTTCACGAATGTTCCAATTTGCTTGAGGGCATCGCTTGCTTCGGGAAAAAGTGGGGCAAACAATGGCCAGATGTGCATCATGCCATCAGCGATTTCGAGGGTGGTACGCACGTTTGCCTGTCCGGCTGCTTCGGCAAGACGGGTCGCGTCGCTCAAAAGGATTTCGGCAGTGCCCACGAAGATGAGCAGGGGAGGCAATCCTGTGAGATCTCCCGCAATTGGCGTCACCATGGGAGTTGTTGCCGTTGCCTCCGTACCTGAAAGATAGTGGCCCGCAAACATTGCGAGATCTGCGAAAGTGAGCAGGGGATCGGCCTCTGCCTTTTGCGTCATGGATGTTCCGCTCATTCCAAGGTCCGTCCAAGGAGAAATGCAGACTGCTGCAGCAGGAAGCGGAATCCCCGCGTCGCGTAGTGTCAGGAGTGTGACGACGGTCAGGCCACCTCCCGCAGAGTCTCCCCCGATCACAATAGTTGCCGGATCAGTTCCCCCGTCGAGCAGGCCTTTGTATGCGGCGACCGCGTCGTCAACAGCACTTGGATACGGATGTTCTGGGGCCAGCCGGTAGTCCACGCTCAGCACCGCGGCTTCTGCTGTAGCTGCCAAATGCGACATTGGAGAGCGATACCCTGCAACAGACCCGATACAATACCCGCCGCCATGCAGATAAAAGATCGTGCGTGTCGGTGTCGTCCCGCTTACTCGCGACCATTCGCATGGAACCCCTCCGACAGTCGTGGGCTGTGTGTCAATCCCCTCCACGGCAGGCACAATCCCGAGAAACTGGTCGACCATTTCTCGCCACTCTTCAAGTGTGCGATCTGCTGTCTGTGCCGCCCGGCCTGTTTCGAGTACCTGTAGAAGTCCCTGGAATTGCTCGCTTGGCATAATACCTCTCCCTGTTTCCCCTTCGTTTCCCTTCCAGGTTCCCACATCTGGCCATGGAATACGGCAGTATTGCGCGTTTGCGCAGTTCGTTCCCGTTGTCGTCTCCTCAATGTCACTACACTTCCCTGCGAAACTCCCTGAAACCCAAAGCACTGCTACGCCGGCCTGCCTCACGACTGCCTGTAGTTCCGGGGCGTTATTCCTGGGTGGGTTGTTGAGTGTGTGTGATGGGAGGCTTGTTGTCGAGTGCGGTATGTAGTCGTTCGTGATTGCAGAAGTTGCAGAAGTTGTGGAGGGCTTCTCGTCATTGGTTGTTGTTGGTTGTTGAGTGGGAAAGGCGAAGCTGGGCCTACTCTCCGATTCGGAGGTGCTGTCTTGGACTGGGGCAAAAGGCCTGGTGGTCGTCATGGTTCCCCAGCAGATTCCTTGCTGTTGGGACTTTCGATTCCGGGGTGCTCTGTCAAAGATCCTGCCGGGCCACATGCCGGGAAATATTGTCGCCGTTGTTCTCGGGACCTGGCCGGGTTTTGTTGTGAGGGCCGGGGGGTTTGGCGATGCCAAGGGGAAGCTGTCCTGCCTGGCGGTTGGTGCATAAACGCGGACTTGTCATGACCGCCCGGCAATGTCGCAAAGTGGGCCATGGGTATCTGGGTGTCGCGGTGGATGATCATTCTGGCTTGGTGTCTGTCGAGGCTTGTGAGAACGAGAAAGCCGGCATTTGCGTGTGCTTTCTTATGAGTTGCCCTATGAAATGCTGAAGTGTTTTTTGCAGCACACGGTATTTCCAGGATTGAGGGCGTTCGCCTGCGACCCCAGACAATTCGAGGGGTAGCTTTTGTTCGGTGTTCGGTGTAAATGTCAACCTGTTTTCATCCCATAATGCCTGATCTAAATTCTTCATCAGTATCTACAATTGAGAGAATCGGTCCTCTTGCGCGAAGGAGAATATTTTTATGACCAGCTCGCTCCCTCAGCTCTCGGGTAAAGTTTTCATCACCGATGCGGGATTGGAAACCGATCTTATCTTTCAGCAAGGCATGGATCTTCCTTGCTTTGCTTCGTTTCCACTCCTGGAAACCGAATCAGGGCGCAAGGCACTCCAGGATTATTACCAGTCTTTTATTGACATCGCCCGTCGAGACGGTACTGGCGTGGTGCTTGAGACACCCACGTGGCGGGCGAACCCGGACTGGGGGAAGCAACTTGGCTATTCAGCAAAGAGGCTTGATCAGGTGAACGGCCAAGCCGTTCGTTTTCTGCAAGACCTCGGCGCGAAGAACCCGGGAATACAGGTGGTGGTGAGTGGCAATCTCGGACCCCGCGGAGACGGCTACGTTGTCGATGAGACCATGACCGCGGATGAATCTATGGCATATCACGGTCCTCAGATCCGCTCATTTGTCGATGCCAAGGCAGACATGGTGTGTGGTCTTACCCTTGGTTACGCCGAGGAGGCGATCGGTATGACACTTGCTGCCCAAGACTGGGGGGTTCCGATCGCGATTGCTTTCACTGTGGAAACTGACGGGAATCTTCCGTCGGGACAACGGCTGGCTGAGGCCATCAATCAGCTTGATGAAGCGACAAAAAGTGCACCCGCTTACTACATGATCAACTGCGCCCACCCCACCCATTTTGCTGACACGCTGGCGGGCTCTGGGCCATGGGGCCGTATTCGGGGCATTCGGGCGAACGCGTCAAAGATGAGCCACGAAGAACTGGACAACGCAACCGAACTTGACCGAGGCAATGAGGCCGACCTGGCAAACAGCTACTTGTCGTTGCGGGACCAACTTCGGAATCTGGCTGTCGTCGGGGGCTGTTGTGGAACCGACCACCACCATGTCGATGCAATGAGTGCCGCTTTCCGCGCTTCGTGATCAACCTCGTAGAAAAGGCCTCGATCCCAACGTGGGAACAGTCCGTCCAGGCTGTGTGTGTCTTGGTGTTTTTGTAGTGGTGACGATGACATTGTGTTTGGGCTTCACTCGGAATGTTCCAAGGTGACTGTCTTGATGGTTGTTTCTTTGCTGTTCTGCTTTGTTGGAGGGTGTGCTTTGCCAAATAAGACGGCCGGTCTCCTCCAGCGTGTTTTCCTTTCTGCCAAAGAACGTTTTTGCATGGGCGAAAAAGGGCAGGCAGTGGCCGGGACCAGGGAACTGGTGCGGTCGCTGCCTGCCCTTGTGGGTTTGTAAACGTTCAGCGAATGCCGAATTGGATTGTCTTGTCACCAATGTTGAGGGAGTAGCGGCCAGGGGTGAGTTCCCCGAAGGAAACTTCTGTGTTTTCCAGGGAAAAATCGGGGGAGTCGCCGCAGTACATCTTTGTTGACATTGCAAGAAGCTTGATGTCAGTCACGCCGTCCGCGCGAGGGGAGTCAACTTGTCCACCCCATGCGATTGTATTGCATGCCTTCAAAAAATAGATCCTGGCCTTTACGAGATCACCATCACGAAATAAATGCACTACCAGCGTATCGGTTTCGTGTAATGGAAACTCGGGCACCAAAACTTTCCATACTGGTAGCTCTGGCCAGATTTCCGTGTCTACCAGCCCGGGCGACTCTTGCCCGGATGCGAACGGATGAACAGGCGAAGCTCCGACCGTTCCGCTGCCTATTCCTGCAAACATGCACCCTGCGGCAAACACGGCCACAACACAGCGGATAGCCACCTTGCCTGGCGCTTTGGGAAATATCTTCCGCATCTCACACGCTCCCTTGTTCCCCCGACGCTCTCCGTCAAGACTGCTTCGTCGCTTTCACGCCTGGCCCCAGCCCACTGAGAACAGTGCGCTTTGCAGAATGAGACGGCTCAGACCCGAGAAGTGTTCCCTCCCATAAAAACTATGCCGACAAATTCGGTCCCAGAGCCAGGTGTCAGGGTCAGGCCCCACAACCAGAGCAGAAGTGTGAGTGGTCGGGATCGCTGAAAATCTCCAGAGAATGCTGGACTCCGGACCAGGCAAGATCCGGCAGAAACTTTTAGAGGAAAAGCGGCAATGTGTGGATTTGTGTGAAAAGATCGGTCTGAAAAACCCAAGAAGTTGCAGAAGCGTTGGGCTGGTCAGGCTGGGGGCGGGCGACCGTCTTGAAGATCGTCGAGGCTCAGCTCGAACTGTGTGGTTGCGACTCGGTGACCGCTGATTTGCAGATCGACGTTGTGTATTCCGGCGTGGTAGTTCCTGGTGGAGGCGAGCGCAATCTTGCGATGCTTTTTCAGTTCTACGGTTGCGGCAGGCGCGAGGTTGATCTTTGTCCATTTGAAGACTTTTGCAGAGGTCTTTCCTGACGCTGTGACATGGTGGATCACGAAGTCGACAACAAGTTTTTGTGGGTGGCGTGATGTAGAGGTGAACGAGGCGGTCAGCTCAATTGGCGATCCGATACTGATATGAGGCGGAGCGCAGGTGAAATGGGCGATCGACACCTTTGGGTCAGAGGTGAACCCGAGCAGTTTGAGCGCGTCGGGGTTTCCGTTTTTCACGAGTGAACGGAGGGCGTGCTGCATCATCTGTTGACTGACCGGATGGTGTGCGGTTGTCCAGGAACGAAGCACTGTAATGACAAGGTCGGGCTGGAACTTCGTGATGTCGTTCAGGTGGTTTGCAACTGATCGCCGGACTACTTCTGAGGGGTCGTGCCTCAGCGCGGCGATGATCTCGATGCCGATCTCCGGGGATTCCATGAGTGCGGGAACTCTTGGCCCCCACGGCAGCAGGGGTCGGCTTCCCTCCGATGGCAGGCGGCGAACCGTTGCGTCTTCGTTGCAGACCCAACGGCGCATATGTGCGAGCGTAAGATCGAGATGTTTCTCCAAGAAGGGGCGGACCGCGAACTCGCAGGACGACAGCTTTGTGAGTGTTGGCATCGCCCTGAGCGATGCTTCCGGGTTGTCGGTCCCGTGGCGCTCGACAAACGCACACAGGGGCCACCCAGCCCACTCGTTCTCCCCGTGCCTTGCCACCTGGATGTTCTCGTGTTTCGCGACCTTGACGACGATGGCGAGAGCATCTGTGTATTTGGGGGGAAGGTGCCCGGCCATCGCGTCGGCGATGTGGTTCACCCGATCTTTGAGTTCCAGGGTGTCAAGGCCGATCGAGGCGGTTCGTGTGAACGAGGCGGCGTCGAACGCCCCATATTGCGATTCAAACGATAGAGCGAGTGCCTCGACAAGGTCGGAGTTGATGTGGTTCTTCAGCGGTGGCGCCATTGTCAGGTCGATTCCGGGAATGTCTTGCTCATCAGAGCAGGATATCCATACCGGAGTAGAAGTCACAGGGTCTGCGATCCGACTTCGTCTCGCTCAGCCCTTGATCTCCCCAATGTGTGGCCTGAACAGCGGATTCACCTTGTCTGGCTTCGAAGGTGCCGGTCCGGAAATTTCATGTACGGAGGGGGTTACGGTCCCCCCTCCCGGCACGTTTTGCGAAGATCCTGCCCAGGGCGCTGTGGTGCTTGTTCGCCGGGCTGTGGAGCGTCGGGTCTTGCTGCTGGTAATCCTGTGACCAGACACTTTGTCTTTGGGTTGGGAGCAGGGGTATTTTTTCTCCGTCCCTGACGCGGCCGTTGTAAAGATGCTGGTCAGAGTGCAGCTGGTGTCGTATTCGACCTATGAATGGGCTTACTGGTCGTTAGTGTTTGGTTCGAGGGTGATGATGACGTTGCCGATTTTTTGTCCGGTTTCGACGTATTTATATGCTTCGACGATCTGGTCCAACCGGTAGGTTCTGTCGATGACCGGTTTGAACTGGCCGGACTCGAGCAGTTCCTTGAAGTATTCGACCATCTCCTTGTCGTCGTGAGGTAGGGGAAACATCGCCCTTTTGCCGCGAAACAGCGGACTGACAAGCGCCAGGACCTGGTTTTGGGCCAGCGGCCCAAGCTCGGAGGAGAGATAGATCCCATCGGGTTTCAACAACCGTCGGCACCGACCAAACGAGCTCTTGCCGACCGCGTCGAGGACGACGTCATAGCGCTGCTCGTCGTTGGTAAAGTCCTCCTCGGTGTAGTCGATCACCCTGTCGGCACCGAGACCCTCGACCAGTGTCATGTGCTCGCGGGCACAGACCGCGGTCACCTTGGCACCCCGAATCTTCGCGAGTTGGACCGCGGCTGAGCCGATGGCCCCGGTTGCACCGTTGACGAGAACATCTTGACCGTCATGGATCTTGGCCTTGTCGATGTGCATGAGCGCGTAGTGCGAGCCTTCGGTGCCGGCAGCAGCTTGTTCGAATGTCGAGTTTGCTGCCATTGTCGCGACCGTACCGTCTTGGGCGATTGTCATGTACTCGGCGTGTGCACCGAACTGGTCCCCGTTGAAGCCGAATACTCTGTCGCCGATCTTGAACAATGTGACATCGCTGCCGATGGCTTCGACTTCCCCTGCGAACTCATTGCCGAGGATTGTGGCCTTTGGCCTGATCAGCCCCGTGAGGACCCTGATGAAGAAGGGCTTGGCCGCTCGGAGACCACAATCGGTGCGATTGACTGTCGTTGCGCGAATCCTCACCAGAATCTCGTTCGCCTTCGCCACTGGCTTGTCGACGTCGGTTATCTGCACAACTTCGGGTGGGCCGTATCGGGTGTGAACCGCTGCTCTCATGGTGAAGTCTTCCTGATGGCTGCCGGCGACGGTCCTGGTAGGGCTGCTTCTGTTGTTCTCGGTACCGGTGCAATCTCGCTGCCAGATTACAGGGCGTTGGTTTCGAGTGTACTGGCTGGTTTGGGCAAGGCGTATCCCGAACACCTTTACGGGTCGATACTAGTTCTGTGACCAGGCACTTTGTCTTTTGGGCGGGGGTGCCGCCTCTGCCATCAGTCGGGATGTGTTGGGGTCGTGTTCCTCAGCGACATCTGCTGGACTTTGCCGGCGAAACATGGGCGGAGCTTGTGAGAGACGAATGCAGAGATGCTGACTGCTCAGGCGGCGGTGCCGCCGGTGTTTCGGATCCAGACATCGTGACCTCCTCGGTTCACAGTCGACCTCATTCGATTGTGAACTGTTGCCACCGAAGCAACCGGACTCTTTTGTCCTGCTCGGATCGGTTAGGGTACTGGGACTTCTTGNCCTGTTCAACGGGTCGGTCCTGGGTTACGATGACACAGACGATGCGNATTTTTGCTCTCATTGCGCAGTTTTGTTTTTGTTCGGCCGGCACCCAACGTCTGGCCAGGCTTGAAGGAGGCCCGCCATGTCGTTGTCACCAAGCAGTGTCCAACGGGTGTGTGTGATCTCCACCGGTTGGGGCAAGGCACACCCCGAACACCTCTACGGAACGAAGAAACCAACATTGTGGTGGATCTTTCGTTCAAAGGAGTGGGTGAGGGTTCCGGTCAACGTGTTTGTGATCGAGCATGCCGATGGGGTGGTGCTGTTTGATACGGGTGTCGATCGAGCGCCGGCGACTGACCCGGACTATTGGCCGGATCGGGTCACGCGGTTCTTCATGCATCACATCTTTGACTGGGAGATTGGCCCGCACGATACCCTGACCGACCGGCTTGCAGAGGCCGGATACTCAACAAACGAGGTCAGCACGGCGGTGCTGTCGCATTTGCAGATGGACCATGGAGGCCTGGGACCACATGTTGGACCCGTACCCGGAACGCGAAGCCGTATTGCGCCGAGACATAGTCATCCCCGGTGCAAAGTGGCAGCATATCGACTTCCAACCCACCGATGATCCAGCGCTTGCTCCATTTACCGAGGCCTGCGACTTGATGGGCGATGGATCCATGATCGTGTTGCCGACCCCTGGGCACTTGGCTGGTGACGTCTCCATGCTTGTACGTCGCGCGCAGGCTCCACCTTTGTTGTTGGTCGGTGACCTGACCTATTCCGAAGAACTCCTTGCGCGCGACCAACTTCCCGGCACTGGCGATCACAAGCTGCTCTTGCAGAGCTTCGCCAAGGTCCGAGCCCTCCAACAACACACTCCTGACCTGGTGATCCTCGCCACCCACGACGCAGCAGCCGAGGGCAAGCTCGCCATTGAGGAGCGGTAACATCGATCCCGATAGCGGTCTGTCTTTATGGGTGACGTGATATGGGTTCATTCCCATGTTGGGGGATGGAAGTGTTGCATGTTGCGCACATGTGAAGAGGCCCCATCGAAATGGCGGGCACAACTCGGTGCAGAGGCCAAAGCTCAGAGCGAGGTTTTCGCGCAGGCGTACGAGATTGCCCTCCAGGTTGGTCGTGCTGTGTGAGGAGCACAGGTCGACCCAGGCTGACCTGGCTGAGCGTTGTGGAGTGGATCAGGGCGACATCAGTCGTATCGAGCGCGGTTCCACCACTCCAACCGCTCGAACGCTCCAGCGGATCGCCGATGTACTTGATGTTGATGTGCGACTCGTTGCCCGTGTCTCCTGACACTACTGTCGAGCCGATCAACCTGTGCAGGTGCCGAGTCGCCTGATCTATCTGACAAGTTACCCGGAGCGAGAGTCGGTTCCGGATTTGTTTGCGGCGTTGGCGTTGTAGGTAGTTGTGGGCAAGTGTCACTGGGTGAGTCGTTCGAGGGCGGTCTGCAGGAGATCAATTGGGCGATCGAAGCAGATGCGAATGTGGGGTGTATCCGCGTGGTCGGCTCTGCAGGCGGAGCCGGGTAGTACCGCTACTCCCCTGATTCCGGCCTCATTGGCGTACGTGACACCATCACCAGGCAATTCGATCCAGGTTGCGAGCCCACCGTCAACCGGTGTTGGTTTCCATTCGGGGAAAGCTTGCGTGAGCGCATTGATGAACCACCCGGCACGATCGCGAAGGTCGTGACACCGGCTTGCGATTCGGTCGTCGAATCCGTCGAGTAACTGAACTGCAAAGAGTTGGGATGCGATTGATGGGCCGAGGTCAAATTGCTGCCATCGACGCCTCACGATTGTGCTGCAAATTTCGCGGTCAGCAGTGATCCATCCGGTTCGAAGACCTGTCCAAAGCGTTTTTGAAAGCGAGCCGATCCGGATGGCTTGTTCTCCGAGAAAGGTCGAGAGCGGCCGTCCTGAGGGTGCGAACTCCAGGTCGGCATAGGTTTCGTCGAGTACGACCTGGGTCTGGGCGTCAACGAGTATCCGTGCAATTTCCTCACAGCGCGATGGGGGCGAGACTGTTCCGGTTGGCGAGTGTACCGACGATACAAGAATCGTGAGCGAGGGTTTGTGGCGAACCAGGAGATCGTGCAGAACGTCAGGGACGACGCCGTTGGCATCTCGAGTCACACCGATCGGGTGGCAGCCGTTCGCCTGAATTATATCGACCAACCCACCATATGTGGTGTTTTCCAGCAGAATAGGCGAGCCCCGTGCAGCTAAAGTTGCCACGACCATGGCCAGCGCCTGGTGGGCTCCCGAAGTGATGATCACATTGTCAGCAGTCGTGTGGGGCACGAACCTTGCCGTACGAAGCGCTACGGCTTGGCGAAGTGTCCAGAGTCCCATTGGGCTGAGGCCATTTGCCGGCTCGGCCATGAGTAAGTCGGCCGTGCTGACCCTCATCGGCGGAAGCAGGCCGGCATCGGGTGGGGTTGCTGAAGCCAAGTCGATGTTTCCCACTGCTTGGATCATCTCGACGAATGGAACCTGGGGTCCGTTGTGCCGGCCAGGGCCGGACACCCAGGTCCCGCTGCCTTGGCGAGAAGTCACCAGCCCACTGTTTCGGAGATCGTCGATCACCGCCGACACGGTCGGTCGACTGACGTGCAATGCCTTGGCGATTGTTCGCTCGGCAGGAAATCGGAACCCCTGCGGGAGCTGACCGCCGGAAACTGCTTGACGGATCGCCAGGGTAAGGCGTGCTCTGATGGGGCCGTCATCGCCATGAAGCCAGGGCGAGATCGCCTCAATGAAGTAGTCGTCGTTCACTTGAATCCTCCACCTGTCTGATAAATGGCCAATTGGCTAGTTGTCTATTTGGCTAATAAGAGTAACTTGCAGTTATGGATTTCGCTGCCCTGGTTGCCCTCGCGTTTGTCGCTTCGATTACACCCGGCCCGAACAACCTCATGTTGTTGGGTTCTGGCATGAATCATGGGATACGCAGAACCTTGCCTCACCTAGCTGGTGTCAGCCTCGGGTTCGCATTCCTGATCTTCCTTGTGGCAGTCGGTCTGGGAACGATCTTCGAACAGTATGAGCCGGTGGAGTATGTCCTCAAACTTCTTGGCGGCAGCTACCTCGCTTACCTCGCATGGAAGATATTCAATACTCGGTCTGTTGCAGATGCCAGGCAGAGCTCGGTTCCGATGACTCTTGTGCAGGCTGCAATGTTTCAATGGGTGAACCCAAAGGCCTGGGTCATGGCCACAACAGCGAGCGGCACATTGCTCGACACCAACAGTTCGGTCTCTGTGGGAGCAGCGAAACTGACCCTGGGTTTCTGGATCATCAACTTGCCCTGTATCTCGACCTGGATGCTCTCGGGAGTTTTTGCATCGCGCTGGGTCGATAGCGACCAACAAGTTCGTACTATTAATCGAGCACTCGGAATCCTGCTCGCTGGGACCGTGGTGTGGTTGATGTGGTAGCAGCGCGGGTAAGTCTGTCAGGTACACCCGTTCAACCCTGACTGTTCGACTGCCCGCCCTCAGGGTTTCCCGTTCGGGCGGAGGGCCAACGGAAACAACGGTCCCAGGTTCAAATCCTATTTTACTTCCTGGCTTTGCTACTGCTGTACGTTGGGTCGGCAGGTCGCAGTTTTTTCTTTCGGATTGTGCTTGCTTTGCCGGCTATGTAATAGGTGCAGTTTTTTTCACCTGTTTTTATGAGATAAATCTGACCCTTTCTTTAGAGAAAAATCTCACTTTGGACTGTGGGCATATTTGTGGGACTTGTTATAGGTCTGGTTTTGGCCGGATCTGGGTACTGTCGATCAGGCCAGGTCGTACTGTTCTGGTTGGCTGCGTACTGTTCCTCCGACACCTCAGTAGGTTCACTACTTCTGCTGCGAGGAAGGCGGTAAAGGGGACGTCAAATGCTCTCGTGCAAAAACCTCCCTTCGGTCCAACGGCACTCTGCCCATGGTCTCGAATTTCTGGCATGCGCGGGTAACGCGATGAGGAGGGCGGATCTTCCACACGCGGAGGTCTGCGAGAAGAGGGAGGAAACCTCTGCTTTGGAGAGAGGTGTTCGCTCAGGAGGTGCGCTTCCCTGANGCCTGGNTTGCCTGCTTGTGTGTTGGGGTGCNCGGGTGTTGCAGTCTCCACTGTCTCCANTAAAGGTAGTAATGAGATCGTTCCGGTAAGCACCGGCGAATATTTTTGCATCGGCTTTTTCTCTCTCGACAGTGCGCGAAGAGCGAGCGCGGCTTGCCATTCCAGTTTGAGTGGCATGGGAAAGGTTGTGAAAGGTTGTGGTCGGCGGAACAGGGGAGGTGGCAGGTGTGCCGGCTGGGATGCGGTTTGGTTTTCAGCTTGGGCTGCACCAGGACAGTGACCTGATCGAGCTTGCCTGCCGGGCTGACTGCTCTCTCGGTCAGGAACCATCACTCGCTGCGTCTCCCGACATTGCGCCGCGCCATCTTTGAGTGTTCGAAGCGACCCGATGCAACGGCCTCATCAACGAATGCCGAGACGCCGCTTGACCGGCTACGACACTGTATTCTGCCCTCACATGCACGTACACTGCATGAAATCTTTGCATTGTACGTCAGATCGACGTACAATGCAAAGTATGGATAGAAAGACCGAACGGTGGACGCTTCGAGTGACCCCGGCCCAGGATGCGATCGTACGTCTTATTCTTGCTGCGAAGGGGATGTCGCTCAACGAGTATGTGGTCAGCTGCGCCGTCTCCTCTGCTGCCAACGACCTTGCCGATCGTCAGATCTTCGCACTCGCCCCCGACGCATGGGAGGAGTTGCAGGACATCCTCGATCGACCTGCAGTCGCCAAACCAAAGATCGCTGCGCTGCTCGACAAGTCCTCCGTGCTTGAACACAAATGAACTGCTACCGGGAGCCGGAACTGCTCGGTGACGGACACGGGGTCGACGACTTCGACTGCGGCGACGAGGTGCTCAACGATTGGCTCCGTCGGCGCGGTTTACGCAACCAACGCGAAGGATCCAGCCGCACATGGGTGGTCGCCCACGGAACTCGCGTCGTTGCCTTCTACGCATCGAGCACTGCTGTCCTCGCCCGCGCTGAGGCGACCAAACGCGCGTCGCGCAACCAGCCCAATCCGCTCCCCGCCATACTCCTCGGTCGCCTCGCCGTTGACCGCGAGTACCAAGGTCGTGGTCTCGCAGCGGCACTGCTGAAGCACTTTCTCCTTAAAGCACTGGAAGTGGCCGAAATGACCGGAGTCCGACTTGTCCTCGTGCACGCCAAGAACGAACAGGCGGCCGGCTTCTACCGCCACTACGGCTTCGAAACCTCCCCCATCGACGACCTCACGCTCATTCTCCTTATCAAGGACATCCATACTTGAGCTTTNCGGTGAGAGTGCCTTATGAAGGATGCGCGTATCCTGGAGCTGGGCTCCGTCTATGACATATAGNCATTCTGCTACCTCNCTATGGCGCACTGATGTCAGTGGATCCAGANGGCCCAAAAGGCGCATATGCTTCTCTGAGGTCTGGGNTGCCTGCTTGTGTGTTGGGGTGCTCGGGTGTTGCAGTCTCCACTGTCTCCATTAAAGGTAGTAAGAAGATCGTTCCGGTAAGCACCGGCGAATATTTTTGCATCGGCTTTTTCTCTCTCGACAGTGCGCGAAGAGCGAGCGCGGCTTTCCATTCCAGTTTGAGTGGCATGTGAAAGGTTGTGGTCGGTGGAACAGGGGAGGTGGCAGGTGTGCCGGCTGGGATGCGGTTTGGTTTTCAGCTTGGGCTGCACCAGGACAGTGACCTGATTGAACTTGCCTGTCGGGCTGAAGCAGCGGGAAGAAGCGATCGAGGCCCTCTGCGCACGGGTGGACGGCCTGATCCCGGCTGACGCCCTTGCCAACCGTATGTGCTTGTCGGGGCCGTCGAACAGGTAGCGCAGGAGATTCTTCTTGCTTGTGAACAGCTGGGGCATCACTTACCTTGTTGTTCGTGATGTCGACGTGTTCGCTGCAATTACCCAATGGTTCCGCCGGCGGGAAAAAGCACCGAGCAGCGAGGACACCTGAACAGCCAAACCTGAATGTTTCCCGGAGCATTGCCTCTCTTCGGTGAAATAACCTTGGACTGATTGCTCGTCCGAAGCTGTGTTCGGTCCGGTGTTTGGGCGTGATGGACTCTGCCCAATGCGACAGTACGCGCGCTCGTTCCAATTTTCACGCGAGATGAAAATTGGACGTGGCCGGCACGTTCGATGGGACACAGCAGACGCAAATTGTTGCACTCTTCGTTCTGTCTGGAGACGGGGCGCGATTTTGCTTTCTTTCAGGGAAGGGGCTTCTGCGAGGGAGGAAAAAAGATCGAGTGCGTTTTTGCTGGTCGGCGCGGGTCAGTGTTCGCCGTCTGTTTGTTTTGATTCTGCCTTTTCCAACTGGCTGACACCCCAGAGGAGTATTCCGGTTCCTACCAAAAGGATGCCGATACCGGCGAAGAACAGGCCGAGACCGACCAAGTTTTCCATATTTTTTCCTGTTTATTCTTCTTGGGGCACTTCGTATGAAAAGAGACATGCAAGTATATTGCAGGGGTGGGGAATATTTGGAAATGCCTGATGCGGATTTTTGGCAGTGTGTATCCGGTTGGGAACTGGGTGTCACGATGTTGAGATTCGCGCGTTCTCTTTGGCGGATTTCTTGGGGATTTTGGTGTTACTTGGGGTGTTCAGGCTTCTTGTTGGACTTCTTGCTCTGTAACTGAACGGTGGGGTTTCATACTGTTTTTGGTATGTGGGTGACGACCGGCTTGATTGGAGTGGGATGTGGTTTGTTGCAGTCGGTCCTGCTTGTCGAGATGTGGTTGTTGCCCCATTGGGTCACACGTCTGTCAGCGGCAGCACGTTTACGGCTTTGCATAAAAGAGGTCGCAATGAGTTTGGCCAAGGGTATTCCTCAGGAACTACAGGATGAGTTGCAGGCGGTGATGGCATCGCATGTCAGACCGGACAATTTGCCGGGTCTTCTCTATGCAGTCTGTCGCGATGGCGAGACGATCCTGAACACGATCGGTTATGTGGACAAAGAGGGGTCAGCGCCCTTGCGTGAGGATACGATTTTCAGGATCGCGTCATTGACAAAACCGATTGTCGGTGTTGCGGCAATGATGCTTGTTGAAGAAGGTGTCTTCTCCCTTGACGATCCGATAGATGCTTTTTTGCCGGAGCTGGCCAATCGCCGTGTGCTGAAGAGACTCGATGGCCCGATCAGTGAGACCGAACCGGCGACACGATCGATCACGGTTGATGACCTGTTGACCTGCCGCATGGGGTTCGGCCTGCTTCTTCCGTTTGACGCCTATCCCATCAACATGACTCTGGCAGAAATGGGCTTCGGCATGAGCATCTTGCCTCCCGAGGCCGCGAGCACGGATGACTGGATTGCCGCTTTCTCAGAATTGCCGCTGATGCGACAGCCCGGAACGGTGTGGCTGTACGGAACTTCCATTTTGGTTCTCGGTGCCCTGATCGAACGGGCGTCTGGCAAATCGCTTGCCGGGTTTTGCCAGGACCGGATTTTTGACCCGCTTGGTATGGTCGATAGCGGTTTCTGCGTTCCGGCGGAGAAGCTGGATCGTTTCCCACCTGTTTACTGGCGGAATGTGGTGACTGGTGCGGTCGAGGTTCTCGATCCCGGTGGCGTCGAGAGTTGGTTTGCCAGAGAACCGGGCGGGCTTTGCCTCAGCGGATGGTGGTCTTGTTTCCACTGCAAGCGACTACTTGACGTTTGCACGAGCGATGCTGCACTGCGGGGCGTTCGATGGAGGGCGTCTGATCTCGCAAGCGTCCTACAACAAGATGAGGACGGATCACATTAGCCCTGAACAAAAGACCCGTTCCCCTTTTTTCGCGGAGGGGTTTTGGGATACGGTTGGCTGGGGTTACGCTGTCGCGATCAACACGGCGCAGACTCCAGCCGATCCGCAGGGCGTCGGCTGGGAGGGCGGCTATGGTTTGACCTGCGCGTGGGACCATGAAACCGGTACGATCGGTCTTCTCATGACGCAGCGTATGATCGAAGGTTGGGTAACTCCTCATTTCCAAGATTTCCGGCGTGTTGTTGCCGCCATTCGATCTCTCCCCCAATGACCAGCTTCGGCAGCCTTAAGCCGGATTAAGCCGGCTCAAGCCTGTCGAAAGGGATTGCTTCCCTGGTGCTTCCGGAGGGGACCCTTGAGTGTTTTATGGGATGTTGGTTTCGACGGTCGTGGCGAGCTTGCCAAAGGCGTGCGCGGAGACGGTGGCGCCCATGATCTCACCGACAAAGATCTGTTGGCCAGGATCGTTTTCCGCGGCTCCCGCGACAACCATTAACGGTAACAGGTGTTCTTCTCTCGGGTGCGCGGCGCGGGCAGCGGGGGCTTTTTCCCAGTTGGCGAGCATGGCCCGGCGTTGTGGGGGCGCTGCTGTCGTCGCGGAGCTGAGCCAGTTATCGAAGACCCGAGAGCTTTGGGCAGCTTGGGGGGTCATGAATGCTCGCATATTGTGGTAGCTGAGACCGCTTCCGATGATGAGTATGCCTTCGTCACGGAGCGGCGCGAGTGCCGCTCCCAGCTCGAGATGAAACTTTGCGTTGAGATCAGACCGTAGTGAGACCTGCACGATGGGGATGTCGGCATCGGGGTACATTAAAAGGAAGGGCACGAAAACGCCGTGGTCGAATCCTCGTGTCGAATCGTATCGATGCGCAATCCCACCGGTATCGAGCAGTTCACCAATCCGCTGGGCCAGGGTGACCGATCCCGGTGCCGGGTAGGACAGTTCGTAGGTGTGCGCGGGAAACCCGTAGTAGTCAAACAGGAGGGGCGGGGCGACCGCGTTGTTGATCTCGACAAGGTCACCTTCGTGATGCCCCGACACGACGACGATCGCGTCCGGTCGAACGCCGATAAGGTCATTGAAAGACCGCAGAAACGCGGCGAGACGATCCCAGGTATCGGCCGGACCCATCGTCCAGTCCATGAAAAAGCACGGACCGCCACCATGGGGAACGAACACTGCCGGCATACGTTGTGGGTCTGTTTTGTTTGGCTCAGTCATCATATGCACCGTAGAACCCATGAAGCGTCTGTCTTATTTCCCCGCACGCGACTGCGCCGGGCACTCTCCCTGCTGTGAGCTACTGTGCTGATTGACGCGTGGACGGACGTGTCATGATAGGGGTCATCTCAGATATCCAGCTTTCTCACTCCTGTCTATGTCAATATTTATTGACATTAAGTCAAAAATATCTTACATTCAGTTATGTTAATAATCTTTGACATAGGGGCAAGGGTGTCATGCTCGGAGGAGAGCCTGCGGACCATTGCGGACCATTGTGGCAGTCTTGCTCGTCATGTATCCGGGCTATCTCGTCATCATGCTGCGGCGCGCGGGGAATGACAGGCTCGCTGCAGTGTCGTATGCATTGACATCTATGAAAGCTTCAATACTGTGTGCAAAGGGAGCCAAAGCTGTTGCACAGCATTGGCTACGCAAGTCGCAATACAAACCTGGGGGCAGGCCATGAAAGCAATCGTCCAATCCACGTACGGCTCACCTGACGTCCTCGAATACAAAAACATTGACAAGCCTGAGGTCAAAGACAATGAAGTGCTGGTACGCGTGCACGCAGCTTCGGTCGGGGCATGGGACTGGCACTTTATGCGCGCTGACCCGCACATCATGCGCCTTATTGGATTCAGGCTGCGCACACCAAAAAAGAACACGATTCCAGGAGTCGACATGGCCGGGCGGGTCGAAGCGATTGGCAAAAATGTCACGCAGTTTCAACTAGGTGATGAGGTGTACGGCGAAAGCAAGGGCACCTTTGCCGAGTACACTTGTGTCTCCGGGGATACGCTCGCTCTGAAACCGGACAACCTCAGCTTCGAGCAAGCCGCCGCTGTCCCCGTTGCAGCAAACACCGCGTTCATTGGTCTTCGAGACAAAGCTCAACTACAGCCCGGACAGAAAGTCCTGATCATCGGCGCGGCAGGAGGTGTCGGTACATTTGCTGTACAAATCGCCAAATCATTCGGCGCTGAAGTAACGGGCGTATGCAGCACAAACAGCAAAGACACGGTCCGATCCGTGGGCGCAGACCATATCATCGACTACACGCAAGAAGACTTCATCGAGAGTGAGGAACGCTACGACGTCATCTTTGAGCTCGCCGGGAGTCGTTCGCCACTTGAGCTCCGGAGTCTACTTACCCCCAAGGGAACTCTCATTCTCAGTAGCGGAGAGGGCGGCCATTGGGTTGGGCCTTTTCCCCGGATCATGAAAGCACTCGCCGTGTCACCATTCGTGCAACAGAAACTACTTTCCCTTACCGTGTCACCAAACAAAGAAAACCTGATCCTGCTAAAAGAACTCATCGAAGCCAAAAAAATCACGCCAGTCATCGACAAGACCTACCCGCTCAGCGAGGCTGCCGAAGCCATCCGTTACTTCGAGAAAGGCCACGGACCAGGTAAAATTGTCATCACCATATGAGACCCCCACACCCCACACCCCACACACAGGCCCCAACACACAACCGCTTCAAACCGTCCAAGCCGGCTCCGTGTCGGGCTCTCCCCGACGCGGAGCCGGCTTCTGGGCCGCTTGCCGTTTCTTGACCAGCGCCCTTTGAACGCGCATTGTCATCTTGATTTGCTCGGACACTCTCGCCGTTTCGCTCGTGTGTCGTTTGCCTACGGTCTCAATGTGAACAGCCCCCGTTTTGAACCCATGCAGGTCGGGCTTTGGACATGCATTCTCAACGTCATTTTCGGGATCAAGGTTCA
>JGI24023J19991_10000204_pt1 | contig 44110 bp, 41 predicted proteins | sample Cruoilmetagenom1_FD_19991 | JGI IMG/M metagenome (IMG submission 19991)
ATCTTGGCAAGTTTAAATTTATTGATAAAAAAGGTGGCAGTATGCCCGTAATAAAAGATAATAGGATGACGAAGAGGATCAGCTTTTTGGAAATAGGCCTTTTCATCGCTTACCATGTTAAAAAGAGACTCATAGCGTTTATAAGAGAGTTGAAAATAGTCTTTAATTTCTTTTCGTTTTTGTTCAGGGTTGGTCCCATGAAGTGTAGGCATTTTAACCATTATCAATACCTTTTATTTATAGTAAGTAAAGTCAAGTAATGTTGATATCGTACGCGTGTAAGGGGCATCTTCTCCCAAGGCTTCACATCCACGTATAACAGCTCCACAAATCTCATCTAGCTCAATCTTGCGACCATTTTCTACATCAACTTGCATAGAGGGCTTAATAGAGTCAAAATCGGTTATGAGTTTGTGCATAGCATCAACCTCTTTTTTACTAATCTCTACATCTACACTTTTTGCTGCTCTTGCTGTCTCTTCCATGAGTTTATAGACAAGGTGAGATAATTTATCATTGTGCATGACTACACCCGTCTTTTCTCTAAGTAGCGCACATAATGCATTGACACCATTATTTATAATCAATTTAATCCAAAGCTCTTTTTGAATATCTAGGCTTATCATAAAGTATAGTCCAGCAGCTTCAAACGTTTTTTTAAGCTGTAGTAGAAAATCTTCATTTTCTTTATTTGGGTAGAGTGCACCCACAATTGTTTCAGGCTTACCTGTTCCCTCTATAACTCCATGCTCTTTAATAAAAGCACCCAACTTTCGACTTAATCCCCCGACAACCTTTTCTTTAGTAAGATACTCTAAAAGTACTTTCTCATTTTCTACTCCATTTTGAAGTGAAACGACATAAGGAAGTTCATTTCCAAAAAGTTCTTGAAGTGCTTGAGCTACCTCTCTCGTGGCATCTGCTTTCGTAGTTAAGAGTATTGCATCAATAGTGGGAAGGTAAGCATGTTCTCGTAGTTCTTTCAGCTCACATGCTTCTATAGGTTTATGAAAAGAAAAATGTGGGTGGATAATGTGGAGACCATCGTTTTTTATAGCTTCGAGGTGTTTACCTCTAGCTATAAAAAGCACTTTATTGCCACTCCCTAGCAGTTTGGTCCCATAGTAAGCACCAACACCTCCTGTCCCGATGACAACAATGTTCATTCATTCTCCGAAAAAGTTAAGAAGTAAAGTATTAAATCTGTCTTTATGCTCTATTTGAGTCCAGTGTCCACACTCTCCGAACACATGAAGTTGAGACTTTTTGATGAGCTGATTAATTCTAATAGAGTTTTGTAAAGGAATAACTTTATCCTCTCTACCATGAATGATAAGTGTATCATGGTTAATATTTTTTATATCTTGCTCATCACTCTCCATAGCATCTGCCCACTGTTGTCTTGGTGCTGGGAACATTGAAGAAAATGATTCTTGGAAACCAGGTCTTGTGCTTGCTTCATATCTAAGTTGTGCCAACTCGTCTGTGACTATATCTCTATTGTAAGCGAAAATATCTAGCAACTCCTTCATATTTTCAAAGCTAGGTGTGTAACCCCATACTTTATCTAGTCCAAAAGTCATATCAAAATAGACACCTACAGAACCCATCAGTACCAGTTTGTTTACTTTATTAGGGTACTTAATAGCAAATGCCATTGCTAACGCTCCACCAAAAGAGTTTCCTACAAGATTTATCTTATCTAGGTTTAATGCGTCTGCTAAGTCAAGTGTTTGCTGTACCCAAGTATCCATGTTGTACTCGATACCTTTAGGTCTGTCTGTATACCCAAATCCAACCATATCAGGGGCAATAACTCTGTAATTTTTGCTTATTTCTGGCATTGCCAGTCTCCAGTTTGCAAATGCAGTTACCCCAGGACCAGAACCATGGATAAACATAACAGCTTCACCCTCTCCTAAATCATGATAATTTGTGTTGTAACTACCTGTTTTTATACTTTTGGCTATTTCTTGATTTGACATATTTTTTCCTTAAATTAAATTAAAAACTTTTGCAAGTTTACTGTATGTTTGCTTTCTATCTTCAAAATGATAACTGACATTAACAATCATGACTTCATCAACATCATACTCTTTTGCCAATGCCTCTATCTGTTCCTGACACTCTTGTGCTGTTCCTAGTATCATGGTATCTATTGTCTCATCATAATACGTCTTATCTTGAGCAGAGAGATTAGCAACAATGCTTTTAAGTTTTTCAGGTGCAATTAAAGCATCTCTTGTTGGTTTTGTAAAAGCTTGAAGTTTCCAATAGGTATGTGTAGAGGCAATATATTTAGCTTCCTCTTTTGTATCAGCAACGATACAAGCAATAGCAATAATGGCTTTAGACTCTTTTAATGCATTGGTAGGTTTAAATGCTTCCCTATACTCTTTAATAATATTGGGACTTCTAAAGTGTGTTCCAATAAAAAGTGCCAAGATAAAGCCTCCACCTAAAACACCTGCAAGTTGAGCACTCCCATCACTAGAACCCAAAAAGTAAACAGGAGGTGCAGGAACATCAGAAGGCGTTAAAGAGACATCATGAAAATCATGTTCTGCTGGTAAAGATTGATTGAGATAGCCTATGAGCTCATAGGCTTTTTGAGGATATTCTTGAGCAGTATCTCGGTGCAATGCACGTGCAGTCATGTAGTTTGCCCCACTGGCTCTACCTATACCCAAATCTATACGGTCAGGGTGTAAAGCACAAAGCATATTGAAGGTCTCTGCTACTTTAAAAGCACTGTAGTGATTGAGCATCACACCACCACTTCCGATACGCATGTTTTTGGTATGATTTGCAACAGAACTTACCATGATCTCAGGGCTAGATGAAGCATATCCCGGACTGTTATGGTGTTCAGCTAATAAATATCTATGATACCCTAAGGTATCACAGATTTTTGCTAGCTCTATAGTATCAAGTAAACCCTGACGTTCTTCTTTTCCATCGTGAACTGGAGATTGATCCAGCACACTGAGTTTTAATTGTTTCACTAATTTCTACCTATTGCTTTATTTGCCTAATTTCTTTGCACTTTCACCTGCAATACCAAAGTGTTGCTTTGGCATTTCATTGATGATGATTCGTATACTTGGTATCGGTGCACCAATAGCTTCATTGATTGCTTCAGTCATTTTAACTATAAGTCTCTCTTTTTGCTCGTCGGTTCGACCCTCTATTATGTTAATGGTTGCAATTGGCATTTTTTAGTCCTTAAATAAATCTCATTGTTAATGTACCTAAATCTTGGAACATTACAGTGACATTATCACCTTTTTGTACAGTATGTGCGGCTGTTATTGCACCTGAAAGGATATACGTTCCTGCTTTAAGAACTTCTCCTCTTTCTCCCATCATATTTGCAAGCATTGCAATAGAAGTAGCAGGATGACCAAGAACAGCAGCACCAGCTGCAACTTCTACAGTCTCACCATTAATCTGAAGTACCACACCCAATGTTTTAAGATCGACATCCTTAACATCTTTAGATTGTCCACCTGTTACATATCTTGAAGATGATGAGTTGTCGGCGATTACTGATTTTAAATCAAATTTAAAATCTTTATAGCGTGAATCAATAATCTCAACAGCTGGCATTACAAAATCAGTCGCAGCCAATACATCACCAATGTGACATCCAGGACCTTCTAGATCATCTTTAAGTACAAAAGCAATCTCTGCTTCAACTTTTGGGTGAATAAGTTCATCAAATTTAATCTCAGCATCATCGCCAAAAGCAAAATAATCAGCAAGGTAACCATAACATGGGGTAGATACACCCATTTGTTTCATTTTTGCTTGAGAGGTAAGACCCATTTTCATACCAACAATCTTAGTGCCTCTTGCCTCTTTGTTTGCTCTTGCTTGCCACTGTATATCATACGCATCTTCATATGTCATTTCAGGATAATCATCTGTAATTTTTGTTATCTCATACGCTTCTACTTCTGCTTTTTCACAGTGAATTGCTAATTTTTCTATGGTTGCTTTGTTTAANGCCATTATATTAATCCTTTTTCTTTTGCCATATCTAGTGCTAAATCTTCAATCATATCTTCTTGACCTCCGACAGTTCCTCTGCGNCCAAGTTCTTCAAGTATGTCTCTTGCATCTACACCATACTTCTCTGCAGCTCTTCTAGCAAACAGAAGAAATGAAGAATAAACACCAGCATAGCCAAGTGTAAGTTCATCTCTTGAAATACGTGTAGGTTCACCCATGATTGGAAGTGCAATATCTTCTGCAGCATCTTGTACAGCATGAACGTCAATACCTGTTTCAACACCCATGAGGTTTAAAACAGCTACTAAAACTTCTAAAGGACAGTTACCTGCACCTGCACCAAAACCAGCCAATGCAGCATCAATTCTATTTGCACCACCTTCAATAGCAGCCACTGAGTTTGCAACAGCCATAGACATATTGTTGTGTCCATGAAATCCTATTTCCACTTTATCGCCATAAGCTTTGGAAACTGCAGCTATTTTCTCTCTTACTTCATCAGGAAGCATATGCCCTGATGAATCAGTAATATAAATACAATCAGCACCATAAGAGACCATTTTACCAGCTTCTTCAACTAATCTTTCAGCACTTGCCATGTGAGACATCATAAGAAAACCAACGCAACTTAGTCCAATTTCTGCTGCTTTTTCAATATGTTCTTGAGAGACATCTGCTTCTGTACAATGTGTCGCAACTCTTACCATAGATACACCACATTCCACAGCTTCAAGCATATCAGGAACGGTTCCAATACCGGGAAGAAGAAGTGCAGATACTTTTGTATTTTCTACAGATTCCACAGCTTTAGTCATCCATTCTTTATCGGTATGTAATCCAAAACCATAATTTATAGATGAACCACCAAGACCATCACCATGGGTTACTTCTATTAAAGGTACACCAGCAGCATCAAGTGCTTTTGCCATGGATTCTATTTGTTCTAGTGTAAATTGATGTCTTATAGAGTGTTGACCATCTCTAAGTGACATATCATGAATTTTAACTTTTTTTCCTCTAATGCTGTTCATTATGCATCCTTTTCTAATAATTTTCTTGCCATTTGCTCTGCAGAGTATGTTGCAGCAGCAGTCATAATATCAAGATTACCAGCATATGTTGGTAAGTAATCTCCAAGACCTTCCACTTCGACATAAATAGAAATTCTATTTCCATCAAATATTGGACCATTTTTCACTTTATATCCTGGCACATATTTTCGAATGTCATCAGCCATATCAGCCACAGATTTTTTAATCGCTTCTTGATCTGGTGTCTCTGTTGTTAAACAGTGAATCGTATCTCTCATCATAAGTGGTGGTTCAGCAGGATTTAGAATAATAATCGCTTTACCTTTTTTTGCTCCTCCTACTTTTACAATAGCATCAGAAGTGGTTTCTGTAAACTCATCAATGTTAATTCTTGTTCCAGGTCCTGCAGATTTAGAAGCAATGGTTGCAATAATTTCACCATATTCTACCTCTTGGACACGAGAAATGGCATTTACCATAGGGATAGTCGCTTGACCACCACAGGTAACCATATTTACATTTTGTTCGTCTGCTTCAATGTGATCTTGAAGATTTACAGGAGGTACACAATATGGACCAATGGCAGCTGGTGTTAAATCCATCATTTTAATACCATACTCTTTGAGTTTAGCATTGGTTGTTGGATGTACCTGTGCAGCAGTTGCATCAAATGCAATCATTACTTCGTCCTCTTTAATAAACTCCAGCATACCATCAATTCCATGGTGGGTTGTTTTCATCCCATGTTCTCTTGCTTTTTTGAGTCCATCCGAACTCTCAACTATACCTACCATCCAAAGTGGATTAAGTACTTCAGATCTTAATAATTTAAACATTAAATCCGTTCCAATATTTCCCGACCCAATCAATACACAGTTAATTTTTTTCATATTATTCCTTTAAATAAATCTTACTGAAGCAGCACCAATGCCACCAATGTTAATACTCATGCTATCACCAGCCTCTATAAGTACCATACCCGAAAGTGCACCAGATAAGATAACTTCACCAGCTTTTAGTCCAACACCAAGTTCTCCTAGTGTATTTGCAAGCCAAACGACTGCATTTACAGGACTACCTAATGTCGCTGCACCTGCACCTGTTTGGATGATTTCGCCATTTTTTTCTAGTGTCATGCCACAAGTTACAAGGTCAACATCTTGAATCGCTACAGCCTGTCCACCAAAAACAATATAACCACAAGAGGCATTGTCAGCCACGGTGTCTTGAATTTTAATTTTCCAATCTTTTACACGAGAATCAACAATCTCAAAACAAGGCATTACAAATTTTGTTGCTTTAATAACATCAGAAGCAGTGACACCTGGGCCTTGTAAATCATCTTTTAATACAAAGGCAATTTCACCTTCCGCTTTTGGTTGAATCATATTTGATGTGACATCAATGGCATCACCATCGTTGTAAATCATATCTGAAAGAAGGTAGCCAAAATCTGGTCTATCAACTCCTAGAAGGTTCATTACAGTTTTTGCTGTTACACCAATTTTTTTACCAATAATACGAGAACCATCTTTCTCTATTCTTTTTTTAATCAAAACGTCTTGAATAGCATAAGCATCTTCAATCGTAATATCTGACTCTCTTGCAGTGAGAGCCTCTATTGGTTCACAGCTTTTTAAAGAAGCATAAAGCTCTTCACCATATTTATTAATCTTTTCTTGAGTCATAGCATCTTCTTTACATTTTTATACAAATATTTTTAAGTTCTGTGTAGAACTCTAGAGAGTGGTGACCACCTTCTCTACCAATACCTGATTTTTTCATTCCACCAAATGGTGTTCTTAGGTCTCTTAGGAACCATGAATTTACCCAAACAATACCAGCATCTATTTTACCGGCTACTCTGTGAGCCTTAGATAAATCTTCAGTAAATACAGTTGCTGCCAACCCATACACCGTATCATTTGCTAACTTGATAACCTCTTCTTCACTGTCAAATGGAGCAATGTGACAACATGGCCCAAAAATTTCATCTTTAACAATAGGAGAATCTTCTGACAATCCTGTCCATATAGTAGGGTCTATCCAGTAACCTTCTGCTAAATCGCCATCCATTTTTGGAGAACCACCACCAAGTACAACATTTGCACCAAGGTCTTTTGCCATTTTATAGTAAGAGAGTACTTTTTCTTGATGGTCTTTACTGATAAGTGGACCCATATCTGAACTCTCATCATGTTGTACTCCGAGTTTAATATTTTGACCAGCTATTTTTAGTTTTTCAACAAACTCATCAAAAATAGGTCTTTCAACATATACTCTCTCTGTTCCTAAACAAACTTGACCAGAATTAGCAAAAACAGAGCGTACCGTTTCGTTAATCGATTTTTTCATGTCACAATCAGCAAATACAACAGCAGGGTTTTTCCCACCAAGCTCTAAAGAAAGGTGTTTTAAATCAAGTGAAGATGACTGCATAATACGCTTACCTGTTGCAGTTGAACCTGTAAATGTAATGGCATCAACTCCAGGATGAGAAGTGAGTCTATCACCAATATCACGTCCAAATCCTTGAACAACATTAAAGACACCTTTTGGAATTCCTACTTTGTTCATAACTTCACCAAGAAGTGCTGTGGTAGTTGGTGTGTTTTCTGCTGGTTTAACGACTACCGTATTACCACAAGCAAGAGCAGGACCAACTTTCCACGTCATAAGAAGTAAAGGCAAGTTCCAAGGAGTAATAACGGCGATAACACCTTTAGGATATCTTCGTGAATAGTTCATTGCAATTCCACCATCTGGTGTATCCATCTGATACGCCTCATCCGCTACTGATTTCATAGTATCTGCAAAAACTTTAAAGTTTGCAGCCCCTCTTGGAATATCAATATGACGAGCGATAGTATATGGCTTTCCGGTATCTAACGCTTCAGCTTCCAAGAAATCATCAAAGCGAGCATCAATTTCATCTGCCAAAGCATATAAAAGAGCGATACGATCGTTGATTTTCATCTCAGCCCACTCACCATGCATTGCAGCACTTGCAGCTTCAACTGCATTATCAACATCTTCATTTGTACCTAAAGCAACTTGAGCAATGACCTTTCCTGTTGCAGGGTCATAATTGTCATAATACTTACTAGAAGTTGACTCTGTAAATTCACCATTTATAAAATGTAATACTTTTTTCATATTTAACTTTTTCCTTAATCTTTTTTTTCTGGAGCTAAAATAGCTTCTATGCCTACTTCTGCACAAACTATATCTTCTTCTTCTGTTCCACCAGAAACACCAATAGCACCTATAACTTCATTGTTTACTATAAGAGGTAAGCCTCCTCCAAATGGAATGAGCTTGTCTCTATTTGAAAACCCTTGTTCTAGATGTGGTACTTCTTTAAAAATATCTGTCCAAGCTCCTGATGGAAACTTAAAACTGGCACTTGTATATGCCTTATTTTTAGCAATATCAATGGAATGTATATAAGAATCATTCATTCGTAAAAAAGCTAATTCTAATCCAGAACTGTCACATACACTTACACATATATTAATTTTTAATGTTTCTGCTTTCCTTACGGCACCTTGACAAGCAGCAAGAGCTGCTTGATAAGTGATGCTGTTACTATTAATAACAATTCCCATTTAAGCGTCTTTTGATGCCATAAGTGAGTAGGCAGTAGTGAACGCACCATTTTCCACACCTGAATGATAGAAGATTCCTCTCCACAGATTGTCCTCTGTCCAAGTCACTGTTGGCATATCTGGCTGTACCAAGTAACCAAGTCCAGCAAATGTCTCAAGTCTGTGTCCAGAAGGGTCAAAGAAGTAGATTGTCTCCCCTCTTGTAATACCGTGTCTTTGAGGTGTAACATCCACTTTTACTTGATTCATTGCCATAATATCGTTGGCTCTTAAGATATCTGACCAACCATCCAAGAAGAATGCTGCGTGATGCATACCATTTTCTGCTCCTGCAACAAACGCGATGTCATGTGGTGTAGATGAACATGATAACCATGTAGCAGCTTGAAACTCACCATTTGGACCTACTGTAACCTGCTCAGCAAGTTTAAATCCAAATACTTCAATAAAGAATTTTGTATTTGCCATAACAAGCTCCGGTCCTTGTGCCATAAGAAGAGAATGGTCTAGCCAGTGTGCTTTTACACCTTTTCCATCAATCGGCCAAGGTGCAGGGTTTGTATCACCTACCTCTTTACCTACAAATGTTTTTTCTGCATATAACAGCATCTCGTGACTACTTGGCATGTTAAACTTTAAAACTCTTCCACACTCTGCTACTTCACCGGCTGCCAGTATCTCTGTAGAGATACCATATGCTTCAATTTTAACTTTTAAATCATCAAGATCAGAATCATTCTCAACTTTGTATGCTATTCTGTTAAAAGTTGCCTCTTTTGATGGACGCAATACAAATGAATATTTATCCCACTCATCCCAACATTTCATGTAAAGCGTACCATCTGCATCTTCTCTTTCTACTGAAAGACCCATAATATTTTCATAATAATGTCTCGTCTCTTTAAGATCTAAAACATTTAAGTCCATATGACCAATTCTCATAATACCCATTGTACATCCTTTTTATTTTTTATTGTGACTTAGTCACCAAGTACGTAAACTGATGATTTNTTCTTTTTTGGAATCATTTCTAAAGACATATCTGATTTGGCTTTAAGGCGACACGCTAAAAATATATTGTTCGCCTCATCTTCTTCAGTTATGAGTTTTCTGTTCATTCCCAAATTTTCAAATTCACCACTTAAAATCTTTACCTTACAGACACCGCAGGCACCATTATGGCAACCCTTAGGAACAACATTTGCTCTTGTTCCCAAAACATCCATAAGGTTTTTACCTTCTACATTTGCATAGACGGCATCTTTATTTTTGACATATAACTGATAAGACATCTCTATCCTTAAAGTTTAAACAGTGGACTTTTAATCTCATCACTATGTAAGTCAGCTTTAGAGAAAAACTTTTCAATATGAATATCTTTATCAAAAAGCCTACCTCTCATTAATGCTGTGATACATACATCAATCATTATAGGAGGTCCACACAAATATGCTTTATTTCCATCAAATTTACCATCATACATCTCGGTTGAGACATCATTTAAATAACCTGTTTTACCTTTCCAGTTTACAAGATCTTTGTCTGAAAGTACAGGCACATAGTTAAANTTTTCATGCTTGTTAGCTAAATCTTGTAAAATATCATTGTGGTAAAGCTCATCTTGATTTCTAGCACCATAAAACAGGGTAATGGGCTCTGTAGAACCATCTGTTTCAAGTAAATCACGTATCATAGATATAGGAGAAGCAAGTCCTGAACCACCTGCAAAAAAGATACTCGGTTTTTTAGTAGATTTTTTAACTACAAACCTTCCAAAAGGTCCAGTAATTTTACGACGGTCTCCAACTTTTACATTTGCATGTATCCACGGAGTAGCTTCACCATCAGGAATCAGTGCAATATTTAGCTCTATTATTTTCCTTGTATCTGGAGGATTTGCCAATGAAAATGCACGTGGCTCATCAAAACCAGGTACATGGTACTGAATATATTGTCCTGCTTGAAAATCAAGCTCTCCATCAAGTTCAATCCATAGTCCTAAAATTCTTGGTGTTAACATTTCTCGTTTGATAACCGTACCCATATAGTCTTTCACGGGAATACTTCTGGCATCAGGGTCTTCATCGATATCTGCTTCAACCACTACATCTTCTTGAATCGTGGCTGTACAAGCCAAACAAAAGCCATCATCACGCTCACTGTCCATAAGAGCAAAATGAGATGCCTCACCGTGATCAACTTCACCTTCAAGTACTTCAACTTTACAAGTGCCGCAAAGACCATGGTTACATGCATGAGGAAGGTAGACTCCTTGACGCAATGCTGCATCCAAGAGTGTCTGACCATCTTCAACTTCTACCAAGTCTCCAGTTGGCTCTATCTCTAATTGAAAACCCATACTATGTTCCCAGTTTACCTGTAAGTGAAGGGGTTTCAAATTGAATATAGGATTTATGACCTACTCCATTCTCTGCTAAACTTTTAGAAAAATCCGGAGTTACCACTTCGCCATCTATAGTCCATATGACTTCAGTTGTCTTAAAGTCTAACTTCGAAAAATCAGGTTCGACCGAATAAGTCAATGGCAATAGTTCTGATACCAATGCCCCAAAAGGCATCTCAGAAGGTAATGGAAATGCTCTAGGTGAACTGATAAGAACATGTCCATACCAATAGATATAAACCAATTGATTTCCATGAAATTTATCTAAACTGTCTTTCATTATTATAGGGTATGTTTGCCCATTTGATGTATATANTGACATATTTTCTCCTTATCCTCTATTCTTTAAGTTATTCCATGTTGTCTCATCTGGCGAACCTNCATAATCCATATTATCTACTGTATGCTCAATTTTCCACCAATTTAAGATGTCTGGAACTAGGTCTTTCCCACCACAATTCCCTTGGAAGATTTGATGTGGAGGTAGCCATGACTGCACATATTTTTCTGGTTCATCTTCAAAGATATGCTTACAGTTATCTGAACAGAAGTGGAATTTTTCACCATTGTATTCAGTTACAGAGTGTGTATAAACATGAGGTTTACCACCTTCAATATCTGTAAAGAGTGCAGGTACTTGGCATACATTACAAATAAGAGGCAGTGTCTCAGAATACCATCTTTGTCCATTTCCTTTGTCATGTTTTGCAAATTCTTCCCATATTGGTCTGTAGTGTTCATCAAATGTATCTGGGTATTTTTCTGATAACCAGTCCATTTTCTTCTCATCAGGCATCCAGATATGCATACTGGCAGCTACTGTATGGTTATAGAATGTTTTCCATAGTTGGTGAGATAGGTGATCTTTCTCAGCCATAATAGTATTGATGATTTCAGTAGGGGCTTCAATACCGTACTTCTCTAAATCTTTAAAGAGTGCCACACCATTTTGTGCGATATAAATATCAACTGCTTCACCCCAAGATGTTGGTGACTCTGGAAGCATGTAGTCCATCATCATCGCAACAAGCGATAACATTTTGTATCCTCTCCATAACCATTTTTCTAAATATTTTTGGATAATTGGTACATTGGCTTCATCTTGTTCAAGTACAAATTTAACAGCTTGAAGACCAAGTGTCATGTGTCTTGATTCATCAGACTGAGCTGAAAAACCAAAAGTTACAGTTGCCATATCTCCATTATAAGCAGCACCAGACATAAATGGTACAAATAGAAGAGAAGTTAGTACAAATTCAAATGCAAAACCAATAGCAACCATCCACTCAAATGGTCCTGCTGTCATCGCATCTTCTGCCATAGACTTAGGTACTGAAAGGTACCAAATTCTGTCATATTTTTTTACATTGTGACCAAACCCGTCAAAATGCTTATTGTAGTGACTCATCGTGTGCATTTGTGTTTGATAGTGTCTAAGCTCGTCAATAGCTTGCATTTGACATGCTACAGCTGCACCCTCACCCTTAAAAGAACGTGCCACTTTAGAGAAACCTCTGTGTGCCATATATTCAACGGGCGTAACACCTGTTAAGAAAAGTTTGAGTGCATTAATGTATCTTGCATCTGTAACATTTTGCTGACCATTATTTTGAGCAAATGCATCTATAATGGCATAAAGTTTTTTATCTTTTTCAGCTTGAAGCTTCCAATATGACTCCATAGTCATTCTAAATGGATCTTCCCAAGCATCCCAATCGTGAATTTTAATTCCTTCCATTTCTAGTTCAGGGTAAACTGCTGATTCTGACTGATAGGTAGTATCCCATCCTAGTCTTGTCATATGTTTATACGCGTCTTTTCTACTTAATCTTTTCTTTCTAGTTTGTGCATTCATATCAATTCCTTCTTAGTTGTCCCAATATACAATGATTTCATCGTCTGTCTCTTCAATCTGTCCACCAATAGATACCAATTCAATCTGCATCTCTTCAACATCCCAGTCACGGCCCAATTCTTCTTGAACAGTTTCAGATTTTATTACAATCTGTTTTTCACGTTCAACTTGAATCATGGCTGGTTTAGGTGTTACTTTGACATCGTCATTGTCTTTTTGAATTGCTCTAACAATGGCTCTTCCATCTTCTGTGTCTTGCATGACTAATAGTGCTATACTCATCTTCTGTCCTTATAAACTTAGACCAGATTTGTTGAGTCTTACAACAAGGTCTTCTTTTATTGAAGCTACTGCTTCTGCATCCAATTGTGAAAGTGCTTCTTCCGTAATGGAAATATACTTATTTGCCCACTGGGTAAGCAGCGCTTCATTTTCAACAGACTCAGAAGCAACTACTTTAATAACAGAATCAATCCATTTATTTGTCTCTTCGGTTACAGTAACTACAAATTCTGACATCATACTCATAGCTATGTTACCTGCGGGAGTAAGGTTACTAGATAGAGATGAGAACATGAGGGGTATCATAATACCATCAAAGATTGCATTTTGAATTATGAAAAGCTCCATATAATCTTTGACTACAAAAGAGTCTTCCATTGCTTTCCTCATACCTTGCCACTCTGGAGCATTTAACCATGCATCTTTACCAGCATCAAGTACACTTACATCATTATTTGTCAGTTCCAAAATGATTTTAGTGACTTGTTGTGCAAATCCAAGCTCATCTTCTGCTTGAAATTGTGTTGCGGAACAAAAAGGACCGCCATAACCTATGGCTGTTAACTCCAAGTTATTCATATTGGCACCATAAAAGTAATGTCTTAGAGGCGTAATGTATTTTGTTATAGTGGCAACATCTTCGTCACTCATTTTTTCAAGCATCATTCTTTTTTCTAAGAATGTCATTGTGTCAACATTGGTAGCATTTTGTTTTGCTCTAGTAGAAACATACGTCATATAGTGGAATTTTCTAGGGTCTACTATATCTTCCCAGTCATTCATTACAATTTTTGTTCTTGTTGCATCAAAGATTTCATGTTCCACATCCCATTGGGGTCTATAATGAAAATTTTCACTGGGTTGTGCACCAAATACTGCCTCTTCGTATCTTGAAAAAGGTCTATCTTCCCCAAATTTTTCAGCTAAGTGTGCATAACCTTGTCTTTTTGGTTTAATCTCTATACTTGCTATATCCATTGTCTATATCTCCTTCTTTATTTAAGTTAGGAATTCTTCTGTTCCATATTTCCATAAGATGTCATCTTCTTCCATCAACTCTTCTTGTTCTTGAGTTACAAATGAGACTTTATTGCATTCACAAAATGCAATAAATGCTTTGTAAGGTAATATCATCTCTACATTTGTTGTAACTTGATCAATCGCAAATAAAAACTCTACAAAACCGTCTGACTTAATCTTTTCAATTTTGATGAATTTATTTTTACCTGGCATCAGTTCATTCATTCTCACCTCATTGTTGTGTATTACCTTTCCAGTTTAATTTAAAATAATCGCATTATTATCGTATTAATATAAACTAAACTATCTTTTTTGCAATATGATACCCTTGGTTATATGCTACAGATATACTCCCTCCATTTTGAAAGAGTATATCTCCTGCAACAAAAAGACCTTTGATATTAGTTTCAAAATTTTCATCATAAACAGGTTGAGATTTTTCATCCACTTCTATGCCACAATTTGTAAGAAAATCAACAGGGGTTGTCCCTCCCAATGCAAAAATCATACGATCAAAAGTATCTATATGTCCATCAGAAAAAATGACTTTAATATGTCCTTTATCGTCGATAATCTCTTCAACATCACATTCTAGTCGGTGTTTTAAAGCATCACAAGCACAACACTCTTTTAGCCTTTTTAGATTTAAAGGATTTGGTCTAAAAAATGACTCTCCTCTATAAGCAAGAAGAACATCATTGTTTTTACTTAAAGAGCATGCGTACTCTGCAGCTGAGTCTCCTCCACCGACGACTAAAATCTTCTCATTCGAAGATGTTTTAGAAAGATCAAAGTTTATTTTTTTAGCCAATTTTCTAGGTAGTTTGTAGTCTGGTTTTTTTGGTTTGTCCATACGTCCTATTGACATAAGAACATTTTTTGCCAAAAAAGTACCAGATTTTGATTCAACCTTAAAAAGTTTCTCTTCTTTTTGAACCATGTAGACTTCACACTCGTAAACTATTTCAATGCCTTCTGTATTTGTTACAATATCATCAAGAAGAGCAATAGACTCTTCTTTGACAAATTTGAAATCAATATTTCCTGCTAACTCCACTTCTATCCCTGCCCAGTCACGGTCAATAGGTTTTCCATCTTCATAAAAATTTCGAATGGTATTGACGCTATGGCTTGCTTTTTCCAAGATAAGTATCTTTTTTATACCTAGAAGTTCTGCTTCGTAGGCAGTTGCTATACCTGCTGGACCTGCTCCTAAGATGATGAGATCATAAATATCATTACTCATTTTTGATTCCTTATGGACGGATGAGTAATTTTAATGCATTATCTGATTTTTCATTAAACATCACAAATGCTTTATCTATGTCATCTACAGAAAACTCATGAGAAAAATATGCATCTGGGTCAACCACACCATCTACTATGTAGGCTAATGCCTTATTCATAGAGGGCTGAACGTTGGCAAAACCATTCATATGTAAACTGATATCTCTCAAAAAGACATCTCCAAGTACAAGGTTGAATTCTTGTGCTGTAAATACACCTAAAGCTGCTATAGTACCCCCTGCTCTAATAAGGTCCAATGACATTTGTAACGTTTCGGGAAAACCAACCATCTCAATGATTTTATCAAATCCGCGTTCACCACTTATTTTTAATGCTTCTTCTTTAAAGCCTTCCGATGCAGAGTCAATCACATGCACGCCTTTAGCTTTGGCTACTTCTCTTCTGTTAGCTACAGGTTCCAGTACAACGATATTGTTTGCAGCTGTTTTAGTTAGTGCAATATCCAATGCCATGAGTCCTGTTACTCCAGCACCTACAATGGCAACCTTTTCTCCAGGTTGAATCTCTACTAAATCATTAGCAATAACTGCACTTGGCATGTTGCACGAAAGGGTCAATGCTGCTGCATCAGAAATGCTATCAGGCACAACCATAGCATGACCCTCTGCATGAGGAATAATCATCTCTTCTGTGTGTGTACCATTTAAGTCTCCAAAAGGAACACCAAAACCATAGACTGCTTTTTGTGTTGTTTCACAATGCGCAGTTTGCCCACAATCACACATATAACAATCTCCACAAGAACAAGAGTATCCCATAGAGATTCTGTCACCTACTTTAAACTTAGAGACGTTTGAGCCAATTTCAAGTACTTCCCCACAAAGCTCATGTCCTGTTTGAGAGACACCTTTTTCCATAATAGGATCCAAATCTCCCCTAAAGATATGTAGGTCAGAACCACAAATAGAGGTTGCCAACACTTTTACTCTAATATCATCTTTGTCTGAAATGACTGGAGATTCTTTCTCTCCACATCTAATGTCTTTTGGTCCGTAATATATTGCTGTTTTCATTTTTTCTCCTAATAATAAATTAAGTCACTTTACCGAAATAAAAAAAGTTAATTTATGATAATCAAGAAGAGAGCCATAGGCTTCTTCTTGGATTATGTACTTAGCCTATACGCTTAAGTGAAGTGTCTCTAAAAAATCGCTTACTGCACATTTTGCATCTTCTGCTGCATCAGGAAAATCAGGAATTTCATCACAGTACGCATCAATTGCATTGTTTACCAGTGGCATCCACTTGGTCACAATAGACTGAATATACTCTTTATTTCCTTCAACTTCTACAGCCATTTTTACAAGTGCTGTTGCCCATTTTCTATGTCTCATACTATCATTGTATTGAGATTGACTCAAAAGACCTAACAGTGTATCATTGCTATCTTTTGCATAGTTTGCAAATTGAACCTGAATAGACTCTTCAATAGCTGGCTTTGCGATAAGGTTGATAACAACGAATGTCTCTGCCCAATCCCAAGCTACTAAAGCATTTTCCATAAGTTCCCTTATTCCTTGCCAAGCTGGATCATTTTCCCAAACAGATCTTTCATTTTCACCTAGTCCCAAACCAGAGAAAGTCTTTGAAAGCTCTTTTGCTCTGTACGCAGTATGTGTTAATGATCTTAACTCATCTGCTGTTTGGTATGTAGCACAGTTAGTAATAGTACTTGAAGGTGCCATTTGTTGTAAATATGCTGAACCTAGCTGAAGCGTATGATACGCATATCTAGCAGGCGTATAGAGTCTTGCTAGAACTTTTGCATGCTCCTCTGAAAGCATCTCATCATTTCCTCTTTCATTCATTTGATCAAACAATCCATTAACATAAGTCTCTTGACCATCTTGCAAGATATTATAAGTTCTATAAACTATTTTATCTGGATCAGTAAACGCATCCCAATCGTTATGTTTTAATGGACTGTTATTTCTATATTTAATATACCATTCTGACATGGGTATATTTGGAAAATGAAACGGTTGTTTCGGATCATTCATATGGTTATGCAAATTTCTAGAAACAATATCATATTCATTTGGTTTTTTTCTACTACCTTGTGCATAAGACCATGTTTTTAATGGTTGTGCAAATTCTGGTGCTTGTATTTCTTCGCTCATGTTATCTCCTTTGTTTATACTGTTTTCTCAAGGTAAAATCTTACCCTATCACTAGTACCTTCAATCTGACCTGCAAAAGATGCCATATTGATCTCCAACTCTCTCATCTCAAAATGTTTGCCTAAACACTCTTCTATTGTCTCTCTTCTTATAATCATTTCTTGTTCACATGATATTCTAAGATATGCAGTTTGATCTAAAACAGTAATTTCTTTATCTGGATTATCAATCTCTGCTGCTTCTGCAATGGCTAATGCAACATCACCTGCTCTTACTATCGGTCCTACATTATTATTGTGAACTATATCCGTATTATTTCCCATGTAATCTCCTTAATTTTCATATTAGCTATGTGATACTTCAGGAATAATTCCATCTGTATCAACATAAACATCATCACCATCTACTTTTGAGGGGTAAACTGCCAGTTTGCAATCCGTTGGATTTAAACCAGCNCCGGTACANGAGTCAAATTCCCATAGATGTGCTGTACATGTAAGTACACCATCCTCATTTAGNGTTCCTTTTTGACCCAAGGTTATTTCTTGGTGTGGACACATATTTTGAAAAATAACCACAGTGTCGTTTTCATGTGCTACTACCAAAACTTCTGTGCCGTCTGAGGTAGTAAAGGCTTTCATGTCGCCTTCCCAAACATCATCTAGTGTGCAAATTTTTTCAAAAGCCATTTTACGACCTACTCGTAAACTACGTCTATAGTTTCTGTTGGCAACAAACTTGCATCTTGAACTTTCATATCTCTTGGAAACAGTTCTCCATTGCTATGTCTTTTTACTCTCATCACTTTATCTGGTTGTGCTACTTGTCTTCTTCCTACAGTATGATATGCACATTTTTGTGCTACTTCATCCATAGAATCTTCAGTATCAACTGGTACAACTTGTATTACAAAATCATTTTCAAATAATGAAAATAGTGGAAATAATGCCATTTTTTATCCTTTATATTATATATTATTTTATTTTCTAAAATCTTCTGCCCATTTATAACCATGTGCATCATCACCCATCTCACCTGGAGATAATCCCATCCATGCTAAAGCACCTCCAAGATCTGGTGGATCAATATGACCTGCTAAGAAATGATCAACGGCATTCATTACACCTTTGTATCTTTCGGGATCAGTTTCAAATACCCATTTATCTACTGCTGAGTTAAAGTGGTACAGTCTACCTTCATGTTCTAGTTGATAGTCAACTAGTTGTCCCTCTGCTCTTTTTGTATTTGGAGGAGTCACTAATGGTATAAATCCTGTATGACATATAGCTGGTAGTGTTTCAGGAAGTGTTAAATCTTTTCTATCATTTAAAATATTATCGGTGATAACATCCCAGCATTTTCCATATGTATCATTCCAGCCTGGGTATTTTTCTTCTAACCAAGCTCTTTCTGTCTTACCTGCTCCTGCTGCTGGATTCCACCATGCTGTTGGTCTCCAATACCAAACGCCTAAGTGCATACTGTGATGTCTATCTGCGATATCTGCGATAAATTCGTCCCAGTACCAAGGAAGGTCTAGTCCAATGTCTAAAAGTTGTCTCTCAAATTGAGCCACAATCCACTCTTCCATAAATTCTTTGAATGATTGTTTTCTATGTGATACTGGAGTATAGTAATCCATAATAGGACCAGTAAGAACCGAGAAGAGTCTCCATGCTTTCCAGATAGACAAGTCAACCATCTCTTGCGCTTCTTTTTTCTTGCCATTTGCAACAAGTATTTTTAAGCTTGGTCCGCCTTGCTGTGCATGTCTTGACTCATCTGTTTGAATACTTGAAATAAGAGATGCAAATGTATGGTCCCCAGTTTCAGCAGCATCAGCAGCTAGTCCTAAAAATTGCATATTGGTAAAGCCTGTCTCAAAAGAGAAAGTAAGCATAATGGAAGTTGTCACTGCATCTCTTGTGAGCATAACATCATCAAAGAAATTTTTACCCGCTACTGCTGCCCACTCATTTGTATGATTTGCTTTCCAAGCCCAGTCCCACTGTCTTGATCTTTCAGTATAGGTGTGTGGAAAATAAAGTTGATGTTGACCATGTCTGTTTTCATCAAGCATACCATAGGTAGCCATATTTCTATTACCTGGGGCTTTAGCAAATCTTGCCATTCTTGTTTCAGCAATACTTGCAGCATACTCTGCCAATGAAACAGCACCATAGTGTGCTTGCATAGTTGATTCCCAACCTGGGTCAATATCGTCCATAAACTTAGAACGAGACAGTGCTGCTTTTACAGAGTAAATCCCTGCATCTTTCTCTCTTTGTGTTTCAACATATTCAGAGTATGTAACCTTATAGGGCTCATCATAAGTATCCCATTCAGACATAGGGATGCCTCTTGCACCACTCATTTCTTCAGGAAACAGTTCATCTTCTGAGACATACTTAGGTGTCCAGTTTGTGGCTCTTGTTAGATCATACCACTCTTCACGTTTCATCATTGACATTATTTCTCCTTAAATTTTACGTTCTTAGGTTTATAACCATGATTAATAGTAGGATATATTAATCGCATAAATATCGCATAAATATCGCATAATATTTTTTATTATTAATATTTTTTATATTGTTACCTAAAGTCATATATCTTGTTATATATGAAGAAATTATTATTAATTAGAATGTATTACAGAATTTATGACTATAATATGTTATTAAATGAAGGTGAGAAATGAATAAAAGAACTTTTTTAGATGGGCAACAGAGTGTTACTTATAAAAATGTTGTTGATAAGGCTTCTGAAGGTATTCATTGGTTTGATGAAAAGGGACAATTTATCTATGTTAATGATGCGACTTGTAAAATGGATGGGTACACAAAAAAGGAGTTTTCTGGTATGTATCTATCTCAGATAGATCGTAACTTTACCAAAGAACAATTGCCAGAACTTATGCATAAGATACGGACTGTCCCTAACTGGTCTACTGAAAGTACACATAGAAGAAAAGATGGGACTTTCTACCCTATTGAAGTTACCGGTCATGGTATTGAGTATAAAGGAGAAAATATTATTTGTGCCTTTGTACGAGATATTACTGAAAAACGTCTTTTTAGACAAAAATTTCTAGATGTGAATAAAGACTTAAGAAAGTCTCTAAGAGAGAAAGAAGTACTCTTAAAAGAGATTCATCATCGGGTTAAGAACAATATGGAGATTATCTCTTCTTTGCTCCATATGCAAAGTAGAAGGACTGAAGATACACATGTTAAAGAGATTCTTTTAGCGAGTCGTAGTCGTATTCATACTATGGCATTGGTCCATGAGTTTCTCTATTTAGGTAATAATCTTGCCTATATTGATCTGCCTATTTATATAGATAAGCTTGTATCAGATATCAAAGAGAGTTGTACTGTAGACTGTGTCGATGTAATATTTGATTTGCAAATAGAGGCAGTCAACCTCTCTGCTAATCGTTGCATACAACTAGGTATGGTTATTCATGAATTAACTATGAATGCCTTCAAGTATGCCTTTAAAATAGAGAAAGAAAATATATTTTCCATTCATCTATATCTCGTTAATAATATCATCGATTTAGTTATTAAAGATAATGGAGGAATACAAGAACATACACCTTCAAATAATTCAATAGGGATGATTTTAGTAGATTCTATTGTCAAGGACCAACTTGAGGGGACTGTAGAAAGAATAGAAGACAAAGAGGGTCTAAGATATCATATCACTCTTCCAAGGAAGGAAACTATTTATGAATAAAAAAACAATTTTAATAGTAGAGGATGAAAGTATCATTGCACTAAATCTAAAAGAGATGTTGATTGATTTAGGCTATAAAGTTTGTGGTATTACCAATAATAAATGCTCAACTTTAAGCATACTTGAAAGTGGTATAGAGCCAGATCTAATTCTTATGGATATCTACCTCAAAGGAGAAAGCACAGGGATACAACTCTCCAAGATTTTAAAAAAAAGTATACCCTTTGTCCCTATTCTTTTCTTGACGGCAAACTCTGAACTCTCTACTATCAAAGAAGCCTCAAATGCTAATGCCTATGGCTACCTACTTAAACCCATAAAAGAACGAGAGCTTAAAGCCAACATAGAGTTAGCGTTTCATAAATCTATATCAGATAAAAAGATTATAGAAAAATTAAACGCAACTGAGAATACAAATAAAACATTAATAAAATTACAAGAAAAAGAAGAGATTACGGGTAGTTTAGTAACATTAAAATACGGTTATGTATTTGAGCAGAAGGAAAAAGTACTTTATTTGAAAAAAAATGTTGTTAAGCTTACAGCAAAAGAGCAATCACTTTTAGCTCTATTGGTACAAAAAAGGGGTGGTGTTATCTCACGTGAGCAGATAGAACATACTATCTGGCCACATGAACCAGCAGGAGAAGGTGCTTTTCGATCACTTATCTTTAGGTTGCGAAATAAACTCCATAAAGACCTTATAGTAAATAGTAACAATATAGGTTACCAGATAGCCATAGACTAAACAGCAGCCCTTACAACACCAGCGTCTACTCTTAATGCAGCACCGTTGGTTGCTGAGGCAAGGGTACTTGCAGTGTAGACAATAAGGTTTGCAATCTCTTCAGAAGTAGAGAAGCGTTGAAGAAGTGATGTAGGTCTAATGCTCTGAAAGAACTCTTTTTCTACCTCTTGGAATGTCTGATCGTTTGCTTTTGCCAAATTCTCAATAAAGTCTGTCACACCTTCTGAACTTGTTGGTCCCACAATAATAGAGTTACAAGTCACCCCTGTTCCTTTTGTTGTCTCTGCTATACCTCTTGCTAAAGAAATCTGTGCTGTTTTGGTCATCCCATAGTGAATCATCTCTTGTGGAATCTGATAAGCCGACTCACTAGATATAAACTCAATACGTCCCCAGTCTTTCTCAAACATTGCAGGCAAATAGTGTTGGGTTAAACGTACTCCACTCATGATGTTTACATTAAACATCTCCAACCATTGGTCTTCAGTAATTTCTAGAAAATCAACAGGCTCAAAGATGCCCACATTATTAATGAGTATATCCACCTTTGGTACAGTTGTTGTGAGTATTTCACACCCCTCTACTGTCTCAAGGTTAGCAACAACACCAGATACTTTTGCCCCTGGAACTTCTACTTTTATTTTCTCGACAGCACTGTCCACTTTTCCTTGACTTCTACCATTAACAATCACTTCCGCACCCTCTTTGGCGAAAAGTTTTGCTGATGCAAAACCAATACCTTGTGTCGATCCTGTAACCAATGCCACTTTATTTGTTATTTTTAAATCCATTTTATCTCCTTATTTTTTAATTTCTTAATAACCTAATGCTTCATCAATGATAATGATGGTTGTTCTTCCCTCTTCATCACTGCTGATAGAGGTGAATTTTGTAGCAATATTACCTAAATGATACTTTGGCTCTTGACCCATATCCATTAGTTTTGTATTGATACGCTCTATGTTTTTCACAGCTGCTACTTCCATAATACGTTTAAAACCTGCCTCAACATCTTTAACAATCTTGTTAGTNCCTACTAAAAGAAGTACCTTTTTAGGTCCAAAAATCTGTGCTGAAACACGATTACCTCCTCCATCAGCATTGACTAGTTTTCCATCTTTGGTAATCGCATTACAGCTGCTTATGTAAAGGTCACAAAGAAGTCCTTTACGTCTTCTTTCCAGGTTTTCTTCCATGGTTATACCCTCTTCATACTGATTGAAGAGTTCAATGTTCTTATTTTCAATCAGATAATCATAAAGTCCAACTTCTATAACGGTCATAGACCCACCTAATCCAATGGAAATACCATTTTTGATAAATTGTTGAGAAAGAAGCAGTGCTTCAGCTCTATCTTTTGCCAGTAGAACATGAAATCCATTCTGTTCTAACCTCTCTTTTATCTTATTCATTTCATTTNGCCTCTGTTACTTATGATGGTTCAACAATCTTATCCATGGTCTCTGCTAACTCACGTGCAAGTATTTTATAGTTTCGCTTTAATTTTAAAAGTTTCTCTTGAGATTGTTTTCCTATTTCAACCAATTTTTCTTTAGGGGATTTCAAGATGAATTGCAAACTTTGACGAATATCTGAACTATCAAAATCAGAGAAAAATGCCTCTTCATTTAAAAATATAGAATGATTCTTTTCAGTAGATGTCATCAAAAAGGGCAATCCCCTACTTGCATAACTAATGACTTTATTTGCAATTACTGTATCATGAAAATTATTTCTAGGAAGCATTGCTATACCCACATCGTGTCTACTGGTTTCATCCCTGAGTTCTTCAAGTGTGTGAAGCCCACTATAGACAGTAATTTTATTTTTTAACATGGGGTAAAGTTTTAACAGTTCATTCAAATACACTTTTTGAGAAACAATGATATGTAAATGCCAATTTAACTCTTCCAGCTCTTCAAATGCATCAAGAATCACATCAAATTCACGAAATGCATCAATACCTCCTATATTGACAAAGTTGACTGTATCACCTGTACTTGGTGTATGTTCTGTAATTTTTTCAGGGTCAAGACCTATGTAGANAGGAAAAGATTTTGTTTTAATATTTGGATAAAATACACTATGCGCCTCAGGTGAAGCAGGCATAAATAGATCACATTCGTTGACCAATTTATCACGCTCTATGATTTTCATTTTGTATTGTAGTTTCTGATACATTGCTATAGGGGAGAGTGATTTAATCAATTCTAGCTTATGATGCTGTTTTGGATAAGAGATCCTATATCCAACTTTATAGTTGAACTCCTCTTTATATTTTAAAACATCCTTTAAGACATCTTTTTTGTTGCGTACAAATACAAAATCATACTGTATAATATCATTACCTGTTGCCAAATATGAAATAATAGTTTTTTGCCATTTCTTAGGTACTATATGATGATTTCCTTTTTTTTGATAACTATGTTTATAAGGTGTAATGTAGACGATATCGACATCCCAATACGCTTTAAGATAATTATCAAACAGTGCCGAGATAGTACCATTATCGCTATACTCTTCCTGGTCGGTAATATAGAGTAGTTTATTCATTTATATGCTCCTCAACTAAGTCTTTATTGAATGTTTCTTCATCAAAATTTTTATTTAAGTAGGCACAAATAATCTTAACATCTCGCTCTGCATTTCCCAGGCATGAAGTAGCCCCTGGGGAAGGAGTCATATTAAATACTATGCCCTCATTAGTGTTGATAGAGGCTTCACCCAGCATAAGCTTTTTATTTTTTTTGTCTAAAATTTGTCCACGAACACCTCCAAAACCTTTTGCATACACAATATCTTTCATCCTAAGGGATGGTACAATCTTACGTCCATCTTTTAAAAAAGATTTTTTACCAAAATATGGAATTTCAAACAGATAATTTCGTAAAATATAAGTACGAATGTCTCTATCACTCAAGAGATCTAAAAATATTTTAATCACATTCATATCGAGCCTAAGTGTTTTAAAAAAATCTAAATAAGTTCCTTTCTTAAAGCGTTCCAATTTTGGCAGGACCAATGCTGTGGGTCCAAAACGTGTATGTCCGTCTAACGTAATATCTGGGTCACCATGAAGTGCGGCAAAAGGAAGTTTTGGGTTTTGTACCATATAGACCTTTCCCTTAAGAATGCTTCTGTCTGCTTTGTAAAAACTTCCTGCCATCGGTAATTGACCATACTCTAAACCATACCCCATCTGATGTGCCAAAAAGAGACTGTGTGCCCCCGCATTTACGATAATCATTTTAGCTTTAAAGGTACGTTTATCTTTGGTAAAAAGTGTATAAATATCACCATCTTTTTGGATATCGTCTACTTGTGCATTGAAGAAAATATCTGTCTCTACATTTTGGTTCTTTTCGGCATTTTCCAAAAAGGAGTCGCTAAGCATTTTAAAATTAACTGTTGTATACTCATCTGATGTGCCTACTCCCACAATCTCTTCATCACGACCATTCCCATATTCATCTACAATAAGTGCTGGTTCAATCTCTTCTAGTTTGGTTTTACTGTAAAGTTCCAAATATGGGTATAACGTTTTAAACTCTTCATATCGTTTAGTCATAAAGCGACACTCATTATAGCCAATCCCTATAGCCATCTTTTGATGCTTGAACATCATTTTATCTTCATACCCATACTGTAAACAGTATTTTTCTACCATTTTTGCTGTACGTTTTACATGTTTAGCTTTTTCATACGTATAGTTGGTTTCTATATCTCCACAATGGATGGTTTGAGAGTTTGCCCTTGCATTGGAATTTAATGTGGCTGGTTGCTCATATTTTTCAAGAAGTGCCATCTTTTTAATATCTGTATATTCACTTAATTCATATAAAAGGGCTGTACCTGAAACCCCACCTCCTACGATGAGTACTTCATAAATATCGTCATCCATAATTTTATTTTCCTTTATAAAGCTGTCTTGGTCTTACAATTTTAGACTCTTTGTCTTTATACCCTTCCATCCACTGGGTAATCCATCCTACTGTACGACCGACCACAAAAAGACAGGTAAACATCTCTTTTGGAATACGCAGAGAGGTTAAAATGACTCCTGAGTAAAAATCAATATTTGGGTAAAGATTTCTCTTTACAAAATACTCATCATTTAAAGCAATTTCTTCAATTCTAGAGGCAATTTGCATCAGCTTAGAATCGAGGGTAAGTTCTTCTTTTAGCTCATCCTGTAATTGCTTTAATACTTTTGCTCTTGGATCAAAATTTTTATATACTCTATGTCCAAAGCCCATAAGTCTGAATGAATCGTTGGGATCTTTAGCTTTAGCAATAAACTTATCTACATTAGAAACATCCCCAATCATCTCTAACTGGGCGATAACAGATTCATTGGCTCCACCATGTGCTCTACCCCAAAGTGCATTAATCCCTGAAGATATAGCCACATAAGGGTGCGATCCTGTTGAGCCAACACCTCTCACTACTGTTGTAGAGGCATTTTGTTCATGGTCTGCATGTAGTGTAAATATTGCATCTAACGCACGTATCTCAACATCGGATATTTTTTCTGGACCATCTATAGTTAATCTCATTTTTCCATAAGGATAGGAACGCATCATAAAAAGAAAGTTTTCTGTGAAACTCAAATCTAAGTTGGGCTCAGAAAAAAAGTACCCTATGTGTTTTCTATATGCCATTGCTGCAATGGTTGGTACTTTTGCAATGATTCTACTTGCCATCTCCACAAAGTCATCTTTACAATTCAACTCCAAGTGATCAAAATGAAATGCAGCTAATGCTGTCACGCCTGCTGAGAGTGTTGACATAGGATGGGCATTGTCAGGGAAAGCACCTATCACTTGTTTAAGTCCCTCAGGAAGATAAGACCTATAGCGTAACTCTACATCAAACGCATGAAGTTCCTCTTTGTTTGGAAGTCTATTATTTAAAAGAAGATAGCAAGTTTCAAGATAGCTGTGCTTAGTGGCTAAAGTTTCGATATCGATACCTCGATAAGAAAGTTCTCCCTTCCCCCCGTCAATATAGGTTATCTCTGAGCGACATGATGCTGTTGATGTGAGTCCAACATCATACGTAAAGAGTCCTGTGTCTTTATAAAAAGATCGAATATCTACAACGCTAGGACCTTTTGTCCCTTCTAAAATATCATAATAAAAGATTTTTTCTTCACCATCTATATTGAGTATTATTTTTGCTTTGTTCTTTTCCATTTTATATCCTTGTGTTTATTTATGACAATATGTCTGTGATTTACGGTTGAGCATACTTTTATGCCCCATGAGATATTCATCTACTTCTATTGCACACTCTCTTCCTTCACTAATGGCCCATACGACCAAAGATTGTCCTCGTCTGCAATCTCCAGCAGAAAAGATACCTTCTTGTGATGTACCGTATCCCTCTGTTTTTATGTTGCTTTGTTCATCTACTTCTATATAGAGTTTTGTAATCACATCTTCTTGAAGTGGACCCAGAAATCCCATTGCTAAAAAGATAATGTCTGCTTCGAGCATAAACTCCGAACCATCTATCTCTTTAAAGGAGCGACCGTCCCACTCTATGCGTACACAGGTGATACCCGTGACATTGTCATTCTCATCTTTTATGAAGGATTTTGAAAGTACACAAAAGTCAAGTACTGCTCCCTCCTCTTGGGAGGTAGAAAGTTTAAAGACTCTAGGATAAGTAGGCCATGGTTGATCGTCTGGTCTCTCTACGGGAGGCTTGGGCAATAACTCAATTTGTGTCACACTTTTTGCTCCTTGACGAATAGATGTTCCCACACAGTCGCTTCCTGTATCACCACCCCCAATCACTACTACATGTTTGTCTTTTGCCAATATCTCTTCATCTTTAGAAAAAACATCTCCCTCAACACGGCGATTGTTTTGAGCTAAAAACTCCATAGCAAAATAGATACCTTTGGCATCTCTGTTTACTATAGGTAAATCTCTAGGTTTTCCTGCACCAGTTGTGATAACAAGAGCATCATGTTGTGCTTTAATCTCATCAATGCTTGTATCAGCACCCACATTGGTATTGCAAATAAACAACACACCCTCTTCTGTCATGATATCAATACGTCGTTGCACCACTTTTTGCTTGTCTAGTTTAAAGTTTGGAATCCCCGAACGTAACAGCCCACCAATGCGTGCATCTTTTTCATAAACAGTCACCGTGTGACCAGCTTTATTGAGTTGATTTGCTGCAGCCAATCCTGCAGGACCACTCCCTATAATCGCAACGCTTTTCCCTGTAGTCATCTCAGGAAAAAGTGGCTTAATCCAGCCTTTTTCATACGCTTTTTCTATGATAGAAAATTCAATATTTTTAATGGTCACCGAAGGCTCATTAATCCCTAGAACACATGCCGTTTCACAAGGTGCAGGACAGATGCGTCCTGTAAACTCGGGGAAGTTGTTTGTGCTCATAAGAGAATGAAAAGCAGTCTCCCAATCTCCTTTGTAAACAGCATCATTAAAGTCAGGAATAATATTACCTAAGGGGCAACCATAATTACTATGACAGAAAGGTACACCACAATCCATACATCTTGCACCTTGATCTTTAAGTGCCTCATCTGGAAGAGGTATGGTAAATTCATTGTAGTGCTTTATGCGTTCTTCTATGGGAGATAAAGTAAAGTTTTGACGTTTGTACTCTTTAAATCCTGTTTGCTTTCCCATATTATACCTCCTCCTCTTTCGCTATTTTTTCATTTAACACACGCTTATAATCTCGTGGCATCACTTTAATAAATGATTTTTTATTATGTTCCCAGTCTAGCATAATTGCTTTAGCTTCTTTGGAATTGGTATATTTAATGTAGTTTTCAATCATCTCTTTGAGTTCATCCTCGTGCTCTTCTACTTTGTCCAAATCAACCATTTCATGATTGATTCTTCTATGATAGATGTTGTCAGGGTCATAAATATAAGCAATCCCTCCACTCATACCAGCAGCAAAGTTTTTACCAATACCATCAAGAACAACAATACGCCCTCCTGTCATGTATTCACAGCCATGATCCCCAATCGAGCCGACAACAACATGTACTCCTGAGTTACGCACAGAAAAACGCTCACCTGCACCACCATAAATATATGCCTCTCCACTAGTAGCCCCATAAAAAGCGACATTACCTAAAATAATAGAACTAAATGGATCATAAGTAATCTCTTTTGGAGGCATTAAAATGAGTTTACCTCCACAGAGTCCCTTTCCAAAGTAGTCATTGGCATCACCTTCTACTTCGAAGGTAATTCCTGAATTTACAAAAGCAGCAAAACTCTGTCCTGCTGTCCCTTTGGCTTTGATATAAAGTGTATCATCAGGAAGTCCAGACTCACCATGGGTTCTAGTCATCTCAGCAGAGAGCATAGTTCCTACTGTTCGGTTAATGTTTTGTATTTTAATCTCTAGTATTTTTACTGTTTTACTCTTAATTGAATCTTTAAAAGAATCAATAAGCTCATTGTCAAAGGCTTTATTTATGCCGTGGTCTTGTTTTATTGTATTATGGGCAGTATCATTATCATTTAGGTGTACTTTATGGAGAAGATGAGCAAGTTTAAGATGTTTTGCTTTCCAGTGAGAAATCCCCTCTTTACTCTTTAGCTTATCTACACGTCCTACCATTTCATTGATGGTTTTAAATCCAAGCTCAGCCATAATTTCTCGAAGCTCCATTGCTAAGAAACGTACAAAATTAACCACATGTTCAGGTTTACCTTTATATTTAGCTCGAAGCTCTTTATCTTGTGTTGCAATGCCTACAGGACAGGTATTGAGGTGACATTTACGCATCATTATACACCCCTCAACGACTAAGGTACTCGTAGCTATTCCCCACTCTTCTGCACCTAAAAGTGTGGCAATTGCCAAGTCTCTTCCTGTTCTTAACTGTCCATCTGTTTGAAGAACCACGCGTCCTCTTAGTCCATTTTTGATCAAGGTTTGATGCGTCTCTGCCAATCCTAACTCCCAAGGAAGACCTGCATGTTTAATGGATGTTTGAGGAGAAGCTCCTGTACCACCATCAAAACCAGAGATCAAGATAACATCAGAGAAGGCTTTTGCCACACCTGCTGCTATAGTACCTACACCTACTTCAGAAACAAGTTTCGTGTTAATACGTGCTTTTACATTGGCATTTTTAAGGTCATGAATCAACTGTTTTAAGTCTTCAATAGAGTAAATATCGTGATGAGGAGGAGGAGAGATAAGCCCAACCCCTGGTGTGGAATGACGTGTTGCGCCAATAATTTCATCTACTTTGTGTCCAGGTAGCTGTCCTCCTTCACCAGGTTTTGCACCTTGAGCCAGTTTAATTTGTAGCTCCTCTGCATTAAGCAGATAATTTGCGGTAACGCCAAAACGACCTGAAGCTATTTGCTTAATTTTAGAGTTTTTATTGGTTCCAAAACGTGCAGAGTCTTCGCCACCTTCACCTGTATTACTTTTAGCACCTATGCTGTTCATCGCAATAGCTAATGTCTCATGTGCCTCTTGTGAAATAGAGCCATAGCTCATCGCACCTGTAGCAAAACGGGTCATAATGCTTTCAACTGGCTCTACTTCGTCAAGATTGATTGATTTTTGATTATTAAAATCAAGTAGCCCTCTTAATGTAGTACTTTCTTCACCTGCAGCATCAATATTACTTGTATACGCCTTAAAAACCTCATAGTCATTATGTTTTGTTGACTTTTGAAGCAAGAAAATATTTTCAGGTGAAAAAAGATGATTTTCTCCTCTTTGTCTAAAGGCATAGGATCCACCATCCATAAGGTCAGAAGACTCTACACTTTGCCTAGGATACGCCAAGCTATGACACATTAAAGTCTCTTCTTCAAGTGTCTCCATATCTATACCACCAATACGTGAAGCTGTCCCCTTGAAGTAGTTATTTATCAAGTTTTTTCCAAGTCCAACAGCTTCAAAAATTTGTGCCCCTGTATAAGAGCGTATCGTTGAGATACCCATCTTAGACATGACTTTCATCAAACCTTTATCAATCGCCTTAATATAGTTATTAATCGCCTCATTTGCTGTTAAATCAGACCTAAACCTTCCATCCCGTCGCATATCTTCTATAGTTTCAAATGCTAAAAATGGATTGACAGCATTTGCACCATACCCTATAAGGGTGGCAAAGTGATGTATTTCTCTAGGCTCTGCTGATTCAATGACTAGTCCACATTTGGTACGCACACCTTTTTGGGTTAAGTGCTGATGTACTGCACTGGTAATGAGCAGTGTCGGGATAGGTGCTGATTCTTCACTAACTCCTCGTGTTGAGAGTATTAAAATCTGATGCTCATCATCTTTTACAGTATTGTATGCTTCTTCTTTTATATGCTCGATTGCTTCTTTCATCGCGCCATTTTTATTCGCATCAAAAAGTATACTAATGACTTTTGTTTTAAAATTAAAAGCACTTACGTTTTTGAGTTTTGTCATTTGTATATTATCTAAAATCGGTGAATCCAAACGGATAAAGTTGCGCTCTTCGTTTACCTCTTGGAATAGATTTCCTTGTGAACCAATGTAAGTAGTAAGCGACATGACAGATGCCTCTCGTATGGGGTCTATAGGAGGGTTAGTAACCTGTGCAAAGAGTTGATGAAAATAATTATAGAGGTTATTAGAATTCTTTGAAAGTACTGCCAATGAAGCATCATTTCCCATAGAACCTGTCGCTTCATAAGCATTTTCCACCATTGGCGTTAAAATAACTTTTAAATCCTCTTTTGTATACCCATAACACTTCTGTCTCTGCTCAACTGTTTTCGTATTTGGTTGAAAAACAGCCTCATTGAGAGGTAAATCATCCAAATAGACTCTCTGTTTATCGAGCCATTTTTTATATGGATAGACAGTTGAAATTTGCTCTTTAATCTCATTATCATAGATAAGTCTACCCTCTTCGAGGTCAGCTACAATCATACCACCTGGACGTAATCTCCCTTTTAAAACAATCTCTTTACTTTCAAACTCTAACGCCCCTTGTTCGGAGGCCAGAACAAAAACATCATCTTTGGTTAAGGAGTAGCGAGAAGGACGCAGTCCATTTCTATCTAAAATAGCTCCTACCATTTTCCCGTCACTAAAGACCACTGAAGCTGGACCATCCCATGGCTCCATAAATGTGGCATGGTACTCATAAAATGCTTTTCTCTCTTCAGAGATTTCATCTACATCCCATGCTTCAGGAATAAGCATTGCCATAACATGAGGCAAAGAGCGTCCTGCCAATACAAGCAATTCAATAACATTGTCTAAAATTGAACTGTCACTTCCTCGTTTTTCATTGATTAGAAAAGGATAAATTTTATCAAGCTCATCAGCACTAAAGAGCTTTGATTCTAAAAGTGAAGCTCTTGCTTTCATCCAGTTGATATTTCCTTTTAAGGTGTTAATCTCTCCATTATGAGCGATGTACCTAAAAGGTTGTGCTAAAGGCCATGAAGGAAATGTATTGGTTGAGAAACGACTATGTACCAAAGCAATGGCTGACTTATAATCAGCTTCAATTAAATCAGGGAAATAAAGAGGAAGTTGCTCAGTGATAAGCTGACCTTTATAAGAGATGGTCTTTGATGACATTGAAGCAATATAAAAATACTCTGTTCCTCTTATTTTAGATTGACTTACAAGAGATTGTGTATATTTTCGAATGACAAAGAGTTTTCTCTCAAAGGCTTCACTGTCAATATTGTCTGATTTTCTAATGAATATCTGCTTAATAATAGGCTCTGTTGCTTTCACACTGTATCCTAGTGTGCTGTTGTCTACAGGCAACATTCTCCATCCAAGTATCTCTTGACCCATCTCTTCAATACACTGTTCAACAAGGCTCTGCGTCTCATTGAAAGCTTCAGGGTCTCTTGGTAAAAAAACAACACCCACTCCATAGGAACCCAAAGGAGGTAATGAAGAAATTGTAGTTATTTCATGTGTAACTCGTCTTAAAAAAGCATCAGGTATTTGTGTTAGAATACCTGCCCCATCTCCAGAATTTTTCTCAGATCCTACTGCACCCCGATGCTCTAAATTGGCTAAAAGTTCTAATCCTTTAGCCACAATGGTATGCGATTTTCTACCCTTGAGATGTGCAACAAACCCTACGCCACAGGCATCATGCTCATACTCAGAGTTGTATAACCCTTCATTGCACGGGTATGCATTTAATTCCATCTAGTCTGCCTTCTTTAAATTTCTTATATATTAACAAAAGATACTCGTGAAGAAATCGCAAAATTACTTGTATATTCAAACAGCAAAGCCTTGCAAAACAAAACCTACTATTTGATAAACAGAGACGATGGTCGCCAAAATCGCTAAAAACTGTCAAACTGCTATATCCATAGGCTCGGGTAAGAGCCTACCTATTTGTTTTAGCATCTTTATAAAGGGATTGTCTAAAATCGTATTCATTGGAGAGCCATGACCTATAAATAGCGCTGAGATCACCGTATCTTGCATCATCGTTTCTGTCTTATTTTTTTGCTTTGGCATTAGGTAAATCAGTAATACTGCCTTCATAGATCTCTGCTGCCATACCAATGGACTCATGCAGTGTTGGATGGGCATGAATAGTCAATGCTAAATCTTCTGCATCACAATCCATTTCTAGTGCCAAAGTAATTTCTCCTAAGAGTTCCCCTGCATTATCACCAACTAAAGCACCCCCTATGAGTTGATTTGTTTCTTTATTAAAAATAAGTTTTGTACTTCCCTCACTTACATCAGAGGCGATCGCTCTTCCAGATGCTTTCCAAGGAAAAGTAGAGACTTCATAAGGAATATCTTTCTCTTTTGCTTCTTTTTCTGTCATCCCTACCCATGCAACTTCAGGAAAGGTATAAGCGATAGAAGGTATCCCTTTGGGGTCAAAATAATGCTTTTTACCTGCAATTACTTCTGCTGCTACATGTGCTTCATGAACCCCCTTGTGTGCCAACATAGGTTGCCCGACAATGTCACCTACAGCAAAAATATGTTCTATATTGGTCCTCATTTGCTTATCTACACCAATAAAACCTCTTTCATCCACACTCACTCCTGCTTTATCTACATCAAGAAAATGCCCATTTGGGACTCTTCCTACAGCAACAAGCACAGCATCATAGCATATTGTATTTTTAGAGTGATCAAGATTTTCAAAGGTTACTTCTATGTACTCTTCTTTTGCTTCAACTGCCACTACTTTTGTTTGAAGCATGATTTTAAATCGTTGAGTGTTCTCTTTGGTGTAAATTTTCATAACATCCGCATCTGCGACAGGAATAAGCTGTTCAAACATTTCAACTATCTCTACTTGACTGCCAAGTTTTTCGTAGACTGTACCCATTTCCAGTCCTATGATACCACCACCCATAACTAATAGCTTTCTTGGTATCTCTTTGACATTCAAGGCATCAGTAGAATCCCAAACTCTTGGATCATCGTGTGGAACAAAAGGCAGTGTAACAGGCCTAGATCCTGTGGCAATAATAGCATTTTCAAATATTACCTTTTCAGTCGCCTGATTCCCTGCATCACTTATTTCGATACTATGTGCATCTATAAATTTTGCAGACCCTTGAAGAATCGTGACTTTTCGCATTTTTGCCATTCCTAATAAACCATTTGTTAATTTTTTAACCACAGAAGATTTATAGGAATCAATAGCTTCAAGGTCTATTTTAGGTTGTTCAAAATGTACCCCTGCATGCTCTACATTTTCTGCCTCTTCAATAACTTTAGCTACATGCAAGAGTGCCTTTGAGGGGATACACCCTACATTAAGACAAACACCACCAAGTGTTTTAAATCGCTCCACAAGCACTACCTCCAGTCCTAAATCTGCACATCGAAATGCTGCTGAATATCCAGCAGGGCCTGAACCGATCACCACTACTTTAGTTTGTATCTCTTTCATGCCTACTCCTTATAAATTTAAAAGACGAATATCGCCCAAGATCTGAGATAATGTTGTAATAAATCGTGCACCATCTGCACCATCAATTACTCTATGATCATAAGAGAGTGCCAGTGGCAACATTAATCTTGGTTCAAACTTCTCACCATCCCATTTTGGTTTTATTTCTGATTTGGAAAGTCCCAAAATAGCTACCTCTGGAGCATTTATAATAGGGGTAAATGCTGTTCCCCCAATGCCGCCTAGTGAAGAAATAGTAAAACAACCACCCTGCATATCTTGTACTTTTAATTTACCCTCTCTAGCCTTTTTGGAAATCTCTGCCATATTCTGAGAAATTTCTTTAAAACCTTTTTTATCTACATCTCTTATGACTGGGACTACCAATCCTTTTGGGGTGTCCACAGCAACAGAGATGTGGATATACTTTTTCAAAATCAAAGTTTGCCCATCATTGCTCAATGAGGAGTTAAATCTAGGATACAAAGAGAGTGCCTTTGCTACTGCCTTCACGACAAATACTAAAGGAGAAAGCTTAAATCCCTCAGCAATAGCATTTTGTTCCTTCCTAAATGCTTCTAATAATGTGATATCTGTTTCATCAAATTGTGTAATATGAGGTATAGAAACCCAGTTTCTATGTAAAGAAGGACCTGAAATTTTTTGTATTTTTGTTAACTCAATAGGTTCTATTTCTCCAAATTTACTATAGTCAATCTCTTTTATCGCTGGTAAGGAAAAACCTAAACCACTGTTTGGTTTTTCTGCAGGTTTCGAAAGTTGTTCTTTCACATACGCTTTAATATCATCTTTAAGAATTCTTCCTTTTTTTCCACTTCCTTTGACAAAAAACAAATCAACACTATATTCGCGTGCCTCTTTGCGTACACTTGGACTAGCATAAACAGTATTTGATTTCGAGGTCAATACATTTGAATCTATTTTTAATGTAAGTGTTTGGGCGTTACTTTTTAGTGCTTTTGTTTCTGACTTGGGCGACGAAGAGGTTGCTATAGTGCTTGTGTTACTTATAACCACATCTTTTTCTACTTTAGCAATCAATGTCCCCTCTGAAGCAGTATCTCCAGCATTTACAAACACTTCGACTACTTTACCTGAAAAGGGAGCAGGTACATCCATGGATGCCTTTTCTGTTTCTAGTGTAATCATCCCATCATCAAAGGTAATATGGTCTCCCACCTTAATCATGATATCAATAATATCAACATCCACTTCATCACCAATATCTGGTACATAGACATTTTCTACTACCGTAGAAATACTCTCTTTTATCTTTTTTTCTACAAGAACTTCTACAGGTTTATCAGATGGTTTATCTTGTTTTTTCAATAAACAAATTAATGTACCTTCCATTATTTTATCGCCAACATTAACACTTATCTCTTCTATAATACCCCCAAATGGAGCAGGTACATCCATAGAGGCTTTCTCTGTTTCAACCACAATAATAGCATCTTCTTCTTCCAATATATCACCAACTTTGGCTACGATTTCAATCACATCAACTTCTTCGCCTCCAACATCTGGTAATACTATCTGTTCAACTTGATTCATCTTTTCCCCCTTATGCTTTTAATGGATTGATTTTTTTGTTATTAATATGGTGTGTTTCAACCGCTTTACTTAAAACATTTTTTTCAATTTTACCTTGTTTAAGCAGTTGGGAAAGTGTACTAAAGACAATAAAGTCTGCACTTACTTCAAAGTGTGTACGCAGATTATCACGACTATCACTACGCCCAAACCCATCGGTTCCTAAGGCTACAAAAGAACCTCTTATATGAGGTGAAATCTGCTCAGAATAGGACTTCATATAGTCAGTGGCTGAAATGATGATGTTCTCTTCATCACTCCCAAGCACACTATCTACATAGGCCACTTTCTCCTTCTCCTCAAAGTTAAGTATGTTTCTTCTATGAGTATCTTGCCCCTCTCTTGCCAATTCGTTGTAGGAGGTTACGGAATAGACTTCTGAGGCTATGCCATATTCAGAAGCTAACATTGATGCAGCCTTATTGACTTCTTCTAAAATAGATCCTGAACCAAGAAGCTTGATATTATATGCTTTTTCTGCATCCACTACTTTTAATCTATAGATACCTTTGACAATACCTTCTTCCACACCTTCAGGCATTGCAGGTTGTAGATAATTTTCATTCATGGTTGTGATATAATAAAAAATATTCTCCTGTTTTCCACCATACATTCTCTCTATACCATTTTGAATAATTACAGCCATTTCATATCCATAGGTGGGGTCATAAGAGATACAATTTGGAATGGTGTTTGCCAAAATATGTGAGTGTCCATCTTCATGCTGTAACCCCTCTCCGTTCAGTGTCGTTCTTCCTGAGGTTGCACCTACTAAAAAGCCTCTTGCCATCTGATCACCTGCTGCCCAAGCAAGATCACCTGTACGTTGAAATCCAAACATTGAATAGTATATATAAAAAGGAATCATTGGCGTATCATTTACTGAGTAAGAAGTAGCTGCAGCAATCCATGAACTCATCGCACCTAATTCATTGATACCCTCTTGAAGGATTTGTCCCTCTTTGGACTCCTTATAGAATGCCACCTGATCTCTATCTTGCGGAATATACTTCTGACCTTCATTGGCATAGATACCAAGTTGTCTAAACATACCCTCCATCCCGAATGTTCTAGCTTCATCTGGTACGATAGGTACAATTCTCTCTCCTATGGATTTATCTTTGCTAAGTGCTGTCAAGATTCTCACAAAAACCATGGTTGTTGAAATTTCTCTCTTTCCACTCCCTTGAATCACAGCTTCAAATAGCTCTAAAGTAGGTATCTCTAATGCTTCTGAAAATGCTGTGCGTCTCTGAGGGAGGGAACCACCAAGCTCTACTCTTTTTGCCTTAAGGTATTGTATCTCTTCAGAATCTTCTGCAGGTTTTACATAGGCGATATTCTCTACATCCTCATCACTGATTGGCAAATCAAATCTATCTCTAAACACACGTAACGCTTGAGTATTTACTTTTTTAACACCATGGGCAATATTTTTACCCTCTGCAGCATCCCCCATACCATAGCCCTTGACTGTTTTTGCCAAAATTACGGTAGGTTTACCTTTTGTCTCTTTAGCCTTTTTGTAGGCTGCATAAACTTTGTAAGGGTCATGTCCACCCCTATTTAGCTTCCAAATCTCATTATCACTCATATTTTCAACCAGCTTGGCTGTCTCTGGATATTTATTGAAAAAATGTTCTCTGGTGTAGGCACCACCTTTTTGTTTAAAGTTTTGATACTCACCATCTACCGTCTCTTCCATGAGTTGCTTGAGTTTTCCTGAACTATCTTTTTCCAAAAGTTCATCCCACTTTCGACCCCAAATAACTTTAATAACTTCCCAACCAGCACCTCTAAAGGTACCTTCAAGCTCCTGAATTATTTTTCCATTTCCTCGCACAGGACCATCAAGCCTTTGAAGATTACAATTGACCACAAAGATCAGGTTGTCTAAGCCCTCTCGTGTTGCCAAACCTATAGCTCCTAAAGATTCTGGCTCATCTGTTTCACCATCTCCCATAAAACAGTATACTGTCTGTTCACTACAATCCCTAATTCCTCTGTTGGTTAAATACTTTAAAAAGCGAGCTTGGTAAATCGCCTGCATAGGTGCTAACCCCATAGATACGGTAGGAAACTGCCAATACTCTGGCATCAACTTAGGATGAGGATAAGAAGAGAGTCCATCAACAAAAACTTCTTGTCTAAAATTATCCATCTGCTCTTGGCTAATTCTTCCTTCTAAAAAACTCCGTGCATAAATCCCTGGAGAGATATGTCCTTGAAAAAAAACCAAATCTCCGCCTCCTTGTGATTCGGGACCTCTAAAAAAATGGTTAAAAGCAACATCATAAAGTGTGGCAGAAGATTGGAAAGATGCGATATGCCCACCCAGTTCCATATCTTTTTTTGAAGCCCTTAGAACCATTGCCTGCGCATTCCAACGTATCATAGAGCGTATTCTTCTCTCCAGGTCAAGATTTGAAGGCATCTTCGACTCTTCTTCAACAGGTATCGTATTTAAGTAGGATGTGTTTGGGTTGTATGGCATATCTATGGTACTTCTTCTTGCCTTGTCAATAAGCTCTTCTATAAGGAAATGTGCTCTTTGCTTTCCTTCTTCATTGAGTACAGCTTCTAAAGCCTCAAGCCATTCTCTTGTCTCTTCTGGGTTATTATCATCTATTTTATTCATCTTTTTCTCCTAAAATTTTACTTACTTAAATACTCATGTGCCAAATACGAACTCCTCGCATACGGGGTACTGAGTACATATTCAAATCCTAAATCCAATGCAATCTTCTTGTATTGTTCAAATTGCTCGGGAGATACATACTCTTTGACCTTTTCATACTCACCTGAAGGGGCTAAATATTGACCAATACTTAAAAGTTTACATCCTACACCTAGTAAATCTTTGAATACTTGCACCATCTCCTCTTGCGTTTCACCTAGGCCCACCATAAGTCCAGATTTGGTTTTTACCTTATCTCCTCCTAGGTCATTTAACTTTTTAAGTACCTCTAAGGAGCGTGCATAATTTGCGTTTTTTCTAATCTTGTACAAAGAAGGTACTGTCTCAACATTATGCCCAATAACCACAGCACCACTCTCAATAACCCTTTGTAAGGCATCCTCTTTTCCTTTAAAGTCTGGTATTAAAATTTCAACTTTGGTTGAGGGTGACTCTTGTAAAATATTTTGTACCACTCTGTAGAACTGTTGGGCACCTCCATCTGGTAAATCATCTCTTGCGGGACTTGTCAATACCACATATTTAAGACCTAATTTTAGAACAGAACGTGTCACCTTTTCTATTTCACCAAGGTCAACCTCTGTAGGCAGGCCTGTTTTCACATTACAGTAACTACATCGCCTCGTACAAATATTTCCCAAGATTAAAAATGTGGCATTTTTCTTAGCATAGCATTCAGAAATATTGGGACATTTTGCCTCCTGACAAATAGTGTATAAACCCTCTTTNCCCAAGAGTNCTTCCATCTCTCTTTGTGCAGAGGGAACCAATTTTTTTCTTAACCATGGTGGCTTCTTAAAATTTATTTTCTTGCTTGNTACCATAATGATATTTTCCTTTTAAAAGTAATTCTTTTATTTTCTCTTCTTCCTCTGTCAATCTACTCTCTTCCAATGAAAGATTAAAAGTCTCTTCAAAAGAGTCACCCAATAACACTATTGCCTCTGAAATAGATAGATCTATACCTACATCACGTAAAGAAAACCCTATTTGTCTTTGAGCCTTTGTCTTCAATATGGGGATAGATCCGTGCTGAAAAATAGCTTTTTTTGTCCGTCTTTGTGCATTACCACCTATTTTTTTACCATGAATTAAGATGTCATAGGCCTCAAATCCCACTTGACAATAAGCATCTTTAAATAAATGTACACTACTGTCATCCTTTACATACACTGGTGCGAGTTCCAGTCTTTCATAAAAATGAAAAAGAAAAGTACAAAGTGTCTCATAAGATTCTTTGACATTAAGCGTACATATTGCATCTGTAGGAATTATAAGTGAGTAGGAGAGATCATGACCATGAAAGAGTACACCTCCCCCTGTAACTCTTTTGGCTATTTTCTCTCTATTAAGATGGTCATACGTTTCAATGTTTTGAGATGCCCCAATAGTAACAGAATCCTCTTCCCAACAGTACAATCGAAATATAGGAAGGGCTTTATCGTCAAAACACGTTAAAAGTGCTTCATCAATGGCCATGTTTTCTCTGGCTGAAAGAGGCTTTGTGATGATAAATCTATACATCTCTTTATCTGTTATCATATTTTAGTTATCCAACCATAGCCTCTAACTCTTCATTAGAAACCTTATTAAAGTTCAAATATTTGTAAATTTCATCAGTAATCTCCGGCTTGATTTTGTTAGAAACCATTTCAAGGTACTCAGCAGCAGTTGGTAATGCACCCTTAAGTGCAACAACAGCAGCAAGCTCTGCAGATCCAAGATATACTTGTGAATCTTTGCCTAGTCTGTTATCGAAATTTCTTGTAGAGGTTGAGAATACCCATGCATCTTGTGCAACAGCAGCTTGGTTACCCATACAAAGTGAACAACCAGGAATTTCTGTTCTTGCTCCAGCCATACCAAATACAGAGTAGTAACCCTCTTCTTGAAGAGTCTTCTCATCCATTTTAGTTGGAGGACAGATCCATAATTTAGATTTAACTGCCCCCTCACCTCTTAGTACTTCTGCATTTGCTCTAAATAGACCAATGTTTGTCATACAAGAACCAACGAATACTTCATCAATCTCTGTTCTCATACCTGCTTCGTGAATCTCAGAAAGTGTTTTAACGTCATCTGGATCATTTGGACAAGCTAAGATTGGCTCTTTGATTTCAGACATGTTAATTTCGATAACAGCCGCGTATTCCGCGTCAGCATCAGCTTTAAGAAGCTCTGGGTTTTTAATCCAATCTTTCATCTTATCAGCACGTCTTTGAAGTGTTGCTTTGTCTTCGTAACCTTGGTTGATAAGCTCTTCAATAAGTACAATATTTGACTCTAGGTACTCAATGATAGGCTCTTTGTCAAGGTAAACTGTACAAGCAGCAGCTGAACGCTCAGCAGATGCATCTGAAAGCTCAAACGCTTGCTCACATTTAAGTTGCTCAAGACCTTCGATTTCAAGAACACGTCCAGAGAAGATGTTTTTTTTACCCGCTTTAGCAACAGTCAAAAGACCATCTTTAATCGCTTGATGAGGAATTGCATTTACCATATCTCTAAGTGTAATACCTGGTTGCATCTCGCCAGAAAATCTAACAAGAACAGACTCAGGGAGTGTAAGAGGCATCATGCCAGTTACACCTGCAAAGGCAACAAGACCAGAACCAGCTGGAAATGAGATACCTATTGGGAATCTTGTATGGCTATCTGCACCTGTACCAACTGTATCTGGAAGACAAAGTCTGTTTAACCAAGAGTGAATTACTCCATCACCTGGTCTAAGGATAAATCCTTTTCTTGATGTCCAAAAATCAGGAAGTGTATGTTGAAGTTTAATATCTGCTGGTTTTGGGTAAGCAGCTGTGTGACAGAACGATTGCATAACCATATCTGCACCAAAGCTAAGTGCTGCAAGGTCTTTAACTTCGTCTCTTGTCATTGGTCCAGTTGTATCTTGAGAACCAACAGTTGTTGCTATTGGCTCACAGTATGTACCAGGTTTAACACCTACAATTCCACATGCTTTACCAATCATTTTTTGAGCAAGAGTAAAACCTTTACCGTTATCTGCTGGAATATCAGGAGTCATGAAAATATCTCCCGCGTCCATACCAAGTGCTTCTCTTGCTTTTGCTGTAAGACCTTTACCAATGATAAGTGGAACACGCCCACCAGCTCTCATTTCGTCTGGAAGTGTATTTGGCTCTATTTTGAACTCAGAAACAAATTTTCCATCTCTTTCAATTACACCATCAAAAGGTTTAATAGTAATTACATCACCTGTCTCTAAGTCACCAACTGGTGCTTGAATAGGGATACATCCTGAATCTTCTGCAGTGTTAAAGAAAATTGGTGCAATAATATTACCAAGAACAATACCACCAGTTCTTTTACCCGGGATATTTGGAATATCTTTACCCATGTGCCACTGTACAGAGTTGATTCCTGATTTTCTTGATGAACCAGTACCTACAACATCTCCAACGTATACTAAAGGATGACCTTTTTTCTTTAACTCAGCCATTGTATCTAATGGATTGTCCATTCTGTTAATCAAGAAAGAGTTTGCATGAAGAGGAACATCGGCTCTTGTAAACGCTTCAGAAGCTGGAGAAAGGTCATCTGTGTTTGTTTCACCAGGAATTTTATATACAGTGACTGTAATTTCACTTTCCATTCCTGGTTTACTTGTAAACCATTCAGCTTTTGCCCAAGACTCAACGATCTCTTTAGCCAATGCATTTCCATCATCCATAAGTGCTTTAACATCGTTAAATGAATCATAAACAAGAAGTGTATTTTTAAGCTCTTTAGCTGCAGACTCTGCAACTGCTGAATCACTTGATGTAAGTGCATCAACAAGAGGTGCAACGTTAAATCCACCAAGCATTGTTCCTAAAATTTCTGTTGCTTTAAGTGCATCAATGGTCTCACAAGTTGTGTTACCTTGAACGATATCATTTAAAAATGCTGCTTTAACATAAGCTGCATCATCCACACCTGCAGGTACTTTTTGAGTAAAAAGCTCCATTGCATAATCAACATCAGCTACTGGAGAGGCTTTAAGTAAGCCTACTAAATCAGCTACCTGATCAGCTGTTAAGGCAAGAGGTGCAACACCAAGTGTTGCACGCTCATCTGTATGCGTTCTATAATTTGCCAGTAATGACATATATATCTCCTATTTTTAGTTAAATAATTTATTAGGTTATCCTAATTATAAATAAGTAATTATAAGATTCATTTATCGTTTATTACTCGTAAATTATGAGATAAAGCGAGAATTCTTGTGACTGAAACTATATTGTTTGCCATGCCCTCATGGAAAATGCACCATATTGTACACCTTTATGAATACTTTTCATGCCTTGACTAACTGAAGCCATACCTGTGATGTAAAGCAGAGGGACGTAATGCTCAAGTGTTGGATGTACAGACTCCAAATCAACAGGTATATTAGTTAGTTTATAAAGTTCTTCATATTTCTTCTCTTCCACAAGCTTTTGAATATAGTCATCAAAAAGAATGGCTTCTTGGTTAGGTGCAGCATCAATATTACCCCTATCAAAGTATTGAAAATTGTGTGTTAATGCACCACTTCCAATGACTAAAACACCCTCTTTTTGCAAAGATGACAGCTTTTTCCCAAACTCAAAATGCTCTTGAAGTGAAAGTCTATAGTCTATACTCATCTGCATACAGGGAATGTCGCCTTTAGGGTACATATGTTTAAGTACTGTCCATGCTCCATGGTCTAACCCTCTTTTACTTGTAGGCAAGGAGAGTATCTCAGCCAACATTTTAGAGCCTTT
>JGI24023J19991_10000205_pt1 | contig 44077 bp, 37 predicted proteins | sample Cruoilmetagenom1_FD_19991 | JGI IMG/M metagenome (IMG submission 19991)
CATCGCCTGACATACCCTCACCCATATCGGTCATGACCGGCATGGTATCGGCATAAACTGCCGCTGTTGCCGTTCCATTTTCAGGGCGGTATTTTTCAGGTAAGTCATGAACGTCAACCAAACCAAATGGAAACAAAATAGCCAGACGTTCGATCAGGTTAGCCAATTCTCTGACATTACCCGCCCACTTAACCTGACACATAGCCATAACAGTCGCTGGTGTCAGACGCACCGAACCCCGTTTTTCATGCTCGATTCGTGAAATTAATTCATTGATCAGTAATGGTATGTCTTCGATGCGCTCGCGTAACGGTGGCATTTCTATGGGAAACACATTCAGACGATAATAGAGATCCTCACGGAATTTATTTTCGCTTATCTGGTTTTCGAGATTGCGATGTGTCGCTGCCACAACCCTGACATCAATATCAATACTTTTTGTGCTACCCACTCTTTCGATCACCCGTTCCTGCAATACACGTAACAGTTTTACCTGCATGGGTAACGGCATATCACCAATTTCATCGAGGAATAGCGTACCACCTTCGGCCATTTCGAAGCGCCCCTGGCGCGCACTGATGGCGCCGGTAAAGGCTCCTTTTTCATGCCCGAATAATTCGCTTTCAAGTAGATCGGGAGGGATCGCTCCACAATTGATAGGAACAAACGGGCGATCTCTCCTGTTCGAATAGTAATGGATATTTCTGGCAACCACTTCCTTGCCCGTCCCTGACTCTCCCAAAATCAGCACGGTAGCATCGGACTCTGCTACCTGTTCGATGAGATGGCGGATGGCAACTACTTTTCTACTGCTACCAACGAGACTGCGAAATAACTCGACCGGTCGCTGTGAACCAGATTGTTCGCGGCTTTCCCTGTAAACCTGGGCATTATGAAGGGCAGTATTGATATTGGCATGTTTGAAAGGAAACGAAATGACACCAATAATGCCCTGGTCTTCGTTTTGCTTGAGCATTTCATCCTTGGTATCGGAAATAATGAATTTCGCCAGATTACTGTCGATATCATTAATCTCTTTAATGATCCTGGCACGTGTATCAGAATCTGCAAAATCACCCAGGATAAGGGCATGATATTGAGCATCGTTCATTAATTGGGTTGAAAATTTATCGCCGTCTGTGAGGATGACATCGTAATCAATAAAGGCCAGTATTTCTCTGAGATGTTCGCCTCTGGCTTTATCGGCATCGATGATCAGTATCTTATTATTCTGCATAATGGTATCTCGTACCCGGTGACAAAAATAGTATTGATTATTAGAATAACTTCTTGTCTTTATTGGTTAATACTTCCATGCATCTGCTATTAAGTAAAACACTACTGGGGTAATATGTCAAAATATTGTCGTTATATTTTGTTAATTCGGGACAGTTTCCTGCAATCCATTATGTCTGAGTGACGAAAGCAGCGTGAATGACTATAGAATATAGATAAAAGTGATCAATTGAAGCAATTATCCAACTAACCGGTATAGGCAAAACATCTCGACCCGACTGAGATGATAAACACGGTCAGCAAACCCTATTGCTGTAAGCGTTTTTTCTCTGCTGCTACCTTTCTGCGGTGGGTAAGAAAAATATACTTTTCCAGGAGTTCGTGGACACTGTCATTCATATACAGAAACTTTGCCTGGCAGGTGTTCCCCTGGATTTTGACGGGCACACAGTACAATTGCATCGGTGCGAGTGAACTCGCGTGAATAAATAATTGTAATACCAACAGACCCGTCTCTTTCAAGCCACTGCACGTCCATTCGACCGTGTCACTAGTCAGTTTTATTGACACGATCGAATCCGATTTTTTCTGTTTTTCAATCATGGCGCTAACCAGGTTCAATAACAGATCCAGTTTCTTTTCTGTTTTTGTAACCTCGGTGGATTCAATCAGATGATCATCATGACAAATGTTTGCCAGTTCATCCATCAAAATGGCCTGTTTTAGACACTCAAGATTATTTTCCAGGGCTATCGCAATTTGTTCTGCATCAGGAGGACTATGCAGATATTGCCATTCGAGTGCCAGATGCGCCTCGTAACTTATTGGATGGTTAGGCATTCAAGGAATAGTGTGGCCGTTCATAGATGTGACATTAACTTCAGGCAAGTTTCTGATAAGCAAATTGTGCTTTTTTTCCACGATTAATTTGTTCCAGGCTATTTCCAAGCTTGTTGATATCTGACTTGCCCATGTCCATGATCTCTTTGTCCAGCTCCATAACAGTGGAGATACCTTCTATAATTCCCTGCACTTCATCCAGTTGTGATGTGGCGGTGAAATATTCCTGCATTTTATTCTGGCGTTGCGTTTCCATTTCAATGACCGTATTCCATTCACCCGAACGGGCATGCACCAACATTTGTTGTGTCATGTTGGTTATGTCATTCCATGCTAGTTTCTTATTCATATCAGATGCAATGCTTAAAGCTTGCTGGCCTCGCCTGCAATGGCATCCCAACCTGATTTAATTTCACTCATCAGGCTATGAACTTCATCAAGGTAATCACAGTTATTACTGACATTCGCCTCCAACAGGCGACGATTCATATAGTCATACAAGGCTTCAAGATTGGCAGCTATTTCACCACCCTTATCAAAGTCCAGACTACTGCGTAGCCCATCGATGATAGATATCGCTGAACTGATGAAACGACTTTTATCGGCAAAGCGATTGTGCATCATGTGCCCCTTGGCAGTACTGATTCGTTCAAGCGCACCTTCCATCAGCATTTGAACCAGGCGATGTGGCGATGCGTCAGTAACGTTGTTCTGTACGCCGACTTGTTTATATTCATTCAGTACAGATTGGATATTTGCATGATTCATTATGACACCTTATTTTAAGTACTTCGCAACTTAATTAATGACAGTTTTTATCTATTAATACTTTATCGACTATAGCCGATTTAATCTTGAATAAATCGACTACTTATTATTCGTATTCAACGAATTCAGCTGGGACTGCAGAAAATCACCGGTACTTGTCAGTGTACCCACTAGAGCATCTAATGCTGTGAATTGTGCACGAATGCGTTTTTCTACCAGCTCAAGACGAAATTCTTCACGGTCGATACGTGACTCCGTCGAATCAATAGAACGATTAACACCATCTTCCCTTGAGTCGATAAGACCATCCGGTAACAAAATATTGTCTGCCGCCTGCTTGAGACGAAACGCAAAACCCTGGTTGTCATCAGCAAACAGTTCAGCAAGACCATCAAAATCGGTATCAATAGCCGATTGTAGATCCTCGCTGTCCAGGGTCAATTTGCCATTCTTATCGAATGCCACGCCAACCTGTACCAGGTAATTGTTCGAGGTAGTCAGGCCAACAGCGGGAGTGTTAAACACACTCTTCAAACTGTTCTCAATACTCAGTAGTGCATTGTCACCACTCAATTCTCCTAATCTGAGTTTATTGATGGTATCTTCCAGTGCATTATAACTATCGATAAATTCCTGTACCACGCCAGTGACAGATTCGCTGTCCCTGTCTATTTTAAGATTTACATTACCGACACTGGTTGATTTAAGATTCAGCGTCACCCCGGGTATCGCATCCGTGATCGTATTGGTACTACGTGAAATAGTAAATGTATTATCGACAAGGACCTGTGAATCGAGATTGGCAATTGTATTGATATTGGTCGGATTCAGATTAGCCGCATCGGCAACAGTCCCCGATAGCGTGATAGCACTATCAGTACCAGTGTTATCGGATGTTAAAACAAGATAATTACTGGTGGCATTTTCAGATATGATACTGGCGGTTACGCCCACATTGTCAGCGGCATCATTAATCGCATTCCTTAGCCCTTCCAGTGTCAATGATCCCGCACCTGTCACAGTGAATGAATCCGCCCCAATGGTCAACGTTAAATCAGCACCACCCACTGTTGCTGTATCTACGTCTGCAAACGCCTTGGATTTGATCTTATGTGCTTCGGCCAGCCGGTCCACCTGTACATCATAGGTGCCCGTCGCAGCTAAACTGGATGCACTCGCAGTATATGCCGTTTCATCAGCAGGAACGGCACTGAATAATCTGAAATCAGACAGGCTATCCAATTTACCCATTGCCGTCTGAAAAGTTGACACAGCACTACTTAAGCGGCCATAGGCGCTTAAGTCACTTTCATAATCGGCTTTTTTACGCTGTAAGGCATTTAAAGGTTGACGTTCAAACGCCAATAGCTGGCTGACAATGCTTTCTACATTGAGACCTGAGCCGACGCCTGATGATGTGATTGCCATAAAACCCTTACCCGTTTTTTCGGTAGCTATTTATTAGTAGCAACATTGGTGCCACATTTCAGGCTTCGACCTCAATCAAGGTGCCTTCATGTGATTCCTCAATGGATTGCGCTACCTTTAAGATAATCTCTTCAGGTATTTGCCTGATGATCTCTTTACTTTCAGAATCAATGACTTTTATGACAGTCTTGCCGGATTCATCATCGACACTAAACTGCAAATCGCGTTGAACCTGCTGGACATAATTATTAATTTTAGCGATGGCCTTATCAAGATTGGTGTCATTCAGATCCTGAGAACGCTCGGATGCTGGCACGGTTTTGCCGCTAACGGCATCTTCTTGCCTGCCAGGTGGTAATTCAGATGCCTTGTGCAAAGGCAGAGGTGCAGCAGGTTTCTCTTCTGCTTTCCTGGTCGGGGCAGATGTCGTAGCAACACTAACCAGGTTACTTATCTGTGGATTGTTGACCGTATTCATATATACCCCCAAGCATATATAGTCGTCTACTTAACTTTAAGATGAAAACCCGGGGACGTACCCCGGGTGACATCAACTTACGTTTACTGCAGTAGTGACAATGCGGCTTGTGGCAAAGTATTAGCCTGCGCCAGTACAGAAATACCAGCCTGNTGCAGGATCTGGGTTCTGGTCAGGTTAGCTGTTTCAGCTGCGAAATCAGCATCCTGAATACGGCTACGTGCAGCCGTCAACGATTCATTGTTAGCTTCGAGGTTAGAGATTACCGCTTCGAATCGATTCTGAACCGCACCAAAAGTAGCACGCTGATTAGTGATCGTAGTGATAGCAGAATCCAGACTAGCAATAGCTGTATTGGCACTGGCTGATGTACTGATATTAACTGTACCCGTTGCTGTCAGACTGGTTGCATATCCTGTGATACCCGTTACTGCTGATGTGGAAACACTCACACGATTGTCAGCAGCACCTTCATAGCCTACCTGGAATGACAGTGTGCTGGACGCACTGAGTAGTGCCTGTCCATTAAACTCTGAAGTCTGGATGTTTCGTGACAATTCCTGTGTCAGCTGATCGACCTCTTTCTGAATTTGCTGACGTTCTGAATCACCAATCGCACCATTCGCTGCCTGTACTGCCAGCTCACGAATACGTTGAAGATTGTCGCCGACTTGTGCCAGTGATGTTTCAGCTGTCTGACCCAGGGAAATACCGTCACCAGCATTACGAATCGCAACAGCATTACCACGAATCTGTTTGGTAAAACCTTCAGCGATGGCCAGACCGGATGCATCGTCCTTTGCGCTGTTTATTCTAAGACCGGATGAAAGACGTTGTAAGGATGTTTGTAAAGATGATTGGCTCTTATTCAGGTTTCTGATTGAATTGATTGATGCCAGATTACTATTGACTACTAAAGCCATGATAAGCCTCCAAAAGACTCAAGAACCGGCAGATATATTTCATAATGGTCATGCCAGTCCTGTTATTCTTAGCGGATATAGTAAACACTGTTGTTACTATTCACCGCTCCCACACCTCTTAACGGCAGGCCGAGAATGATCTTTAATGCTTTTAGGTAAATAATCGAGGTAACAGGTAAATAGAAAAATATAGATATTGCAGCATAAAATCAACAAGTTATGTCTACTTTTTAATGTTGACGATAACATCATGTCAAAATTTATCTTACAATTTTTTCCATCACCCGATGGCTATTTAACTCGCTTTTTACTCTCCGGCCAAAGGTTTTGATACCTGTTATTCATTTCGACTGGTAACAAGCTTTTTGTCCAGGTTTCAACGTGCTGTTCCAACATATGGTTGGATAATACCCATTTTTTCAGTTCATCCCCTTCCTTATAAGCGGCATCGAGATCATAAATGCGCTCTCTTATAGCGGCTATCCATGAGCGAGCATCATTATCAACGCGTTTCACAGGTGCATTCTTATAAGGAAAGATATCGGTACAAACCACGGGCCAACCCATTGCCCCATATTCCAGTAAGCGTAAATTACTTTTCGCTTCATTAAACGGATGAGGCATCAACGGTGCAATGGCCAGATCCAGGTTTAAAGAGGCGAGTTTGATCGCATACTGTTCAAAATCAAATTCAAAGGCATGTACTTCAGCAACAAAGGGCCTGATACTGGCAGGACACATCCCAAAGAATACCCAGTCAATCTCATTGGCAGTTGTCCTCACTACATCTTCTACAAAAGCCAGATCGTCTGAATGCTGCTGAGCACCGGCCCAACCCACTCTCGGTTTACTGGCAATATGTCGTTCAGAATGCAGGTCACCCCATATTGAAGATTCAAGATAATTTGGAATAACAACAATGTCATCAATCATATGTTGACAGAGATCCCGTAATGGCTCGGTACTGACGATGAGCCGATCACAATAAGTGAGTGCCTTGCGTAAGCGTGTCCTGGCGTTGACGGGTATATTTCTTCGATATTCATTGCTTTCAGGTAAATCTGTAATCAAGTCATCCAGGGCATAACTAATAAATACATCACTGTATTTTTTGTACTTTTCCAGTGCATCTATAGAACTGTCACCTAGAAAATTCTGCACCAGAATAGCATCTGCCTCGGTACGAACAAGTTCAGATGCCAACAACACTCTCTGTCTATCAATACTGGCACTATAGGTATAATCAATTTGTGCATTACCCGCCCTCGCCAGAGTTCGTAACGGCGCCTTGACACGATATTCACCACTACCGCCACTGACCGGCATACCAAATATTCTTGGTCTCTCCTTACTCGCATTCATCCAGTTAATAACACAGGTGAAATCCGGTTCCGGAGTTACCTCTGAAAATGTGAGTTGTCTGTTGTAAGCGGGATCATTCTGGATATATGAGCGCCAACGATCCATCATTCCTGCCTGTTCGGTTTTGAAACGTATCAGCCCCTTCAGTTTTTTATCGTAAATACTCTCGGTTTCAATCTGACTAACCGAACCATGATGAAGAACGATAGAATACGCAGACCAGATAACCTTAAAACCCGCCTCTCTTGTTTTCAGGCATAAATCGACGTCGTTATAACAAACCTTAAAGACCTTTTCATCCATACCTCCTATCTGTTGATACACCGATTTCCGCATCAATAAACATGCACCCGTTACGGCAGAAAGCTCCTGATCGACTTGTAACCTGCTCATATAGCCCGGGTCTTTAGAGTCGGCATGTTCCATGTATGGATGCCCGGCAATTTCATGCATTCCTACAATAACACCCGCATGTTGAATCTTACCACTGCCGGGGTACAGTAATTTTGCACCTACAACACCGACCTCTGGTCTTTGTGCATGATGCATTAATCGTCGCAACCAATCCGACTGGATAATCAAGGTATCATTATTCAATTGCAGGACATATTCACCATATGCATTGTCGACACCAAGATTAATCATAGCCGAATAATTAAATTCAAATGCATATTCAACAACACGGAAACGATCCCCGTACTGCTCATGTTTTTCTTCGTAGTACTTAAAAACATCCGCATCGTCACTGCCATTATCGACAATAATCACCTCATAATCATCATAGGCAGTGACATTAAATATACTATCAACACAGGGTTTGACATATTCAAGCATATCTTTGCTTGGGATAATAATGGATACTTTTGGTTCTGATTCATGTTGATAGTGAACGCGTAATGTTTCAGATAAATAACCTTGCGATATATCTACTTTGACGTCTCTATTCGAAAAATAATTGCCCAGTATTTTTTTATGTAGTGCTTCAGGATAATCGGTGTGGTTTTTACGAAAATGAAACAAAACATTCTGGATATGCCCAACTGCCTGAACGCCATGAGCGCAAACCATCCTCAACAATGCATCATAATTCCTCAATGCATCTGCATCAGAATAATTTCCAATTTTATTCAGGGTAGTACGTTTAAAGGCTATAGCGTCACGCACATAATCCATTGAATAAAGATATTCACAATTAATATCCGGCTTGAAGAAAGGATCCTGAAAATACTCTGCCCGACGATAAGAATCATGATCCGTATAGATACATTCCCACTCCTGGTGTTCATTGATATAATCAGCAAATTCAATTAACGCATGCGGTTCCAGCAACGTACCTTCATTAACAAGAATCAACCAATCACTACTACTGGATAATGATGCCGCGTTAAGGTCTTTAGTAACATCAACACTGCTTAGCCAATGTAATTTATCTAAATCCTGGAAAGCGGGTATTGTACAATCATTGCGGGATATGACAGTCAGATGCCACTGTTGATATAACTGGGATTGTAAACTATTAACTGTTGCGATGATTTGATCATGATCACCATCCTCACTGAGACAAAAAACATGAAATGAGGGTTTGGTATTCCATTTGGTCATCATACGTTCTGCATAGATCTGGGCATCAATTTCACTCATCTGCCTCTGTCTACGCCAAAGTTGATACCGATCATCAGTTTTTTTCAAATTGATATCACTGATTTTTAGATCGATTTTGTTTATTGTTTTAAAATCCCTGTTGTTAGTCGAGCTTGATTCCGATATGACGCGCTTCAATAAGGACAGATAGTCAACTCGATCCCTGTCGAGACGATAATTTTTTCGTACAAATGTATTAGCATTTGCAGCAATGCCAAGTCGCTGTGACTCCGATTGTATAAGAGATTCAATCGCAGCAAACCATGCCTGTGTGGAATTTTCCACTAATATTCCAGTCACATTATTTTCTATCGAATCCTTATAGGGACCAACAGATGAATAGATACCAGGGATTTCCCGTATGGCGTACTCGAGCCATTTGATATTACTTTTACATTGATTAAAAATATTGTCACCCAATGGAGCCAAGGCTATATCGACCTTGGTTTTTTGTGACTGATAGACAAAATCAAAATAATTATCAGTAAATTCCCTGTATTCAACATTTGTTAATGAATTAAGTCTTTCTGTCCCACATCCATACATCCTCAGAATAACCTGATCATTATATTTTTGCAGAATATCACATAAAGCGTCCTCGATTATTCCCAGATCCCCGGCATGTGTCGGCGTTCCACAATAAGCTATCACTAACTTATCTGTATCACGCTTATTCAGGAATTGATGTACCCATAAGTCTTCATCGATTAAATTAGGTACTACCATAATTTGCCTGGCATATCCCTGATAAGCACTTAATAACCCCGGCGTAGATACTGTCACAAGATCTGCTCTTTGTATAACCTCCAATATGGCTTCTGCTTGCTCGGGCTTATTCATCGATTTAGAGAGAATTTCGGTCAATAAATCATCCGTTTCATAAATAACCGGCTTTCCTGAAGCCCATAGTTTTGAAAGTATATTGCCGCTCTCAGGGCAAGGGAAAAAACGCTGTATAATAAAGACATCACCATAGTCTATACAGTTGTCATTGATAACCATCTCTCCGTCATCACAGAAAGTAACACCATAAACCAACTCAATCTCGGCTGACCATAATGCCAAGTATTGCAGAAGACGTATCTGTGCACATGCCCATTTAGGTTGATCGAAAGAGTAAATGATTACTTTTAATTTAGGTTTTATATTTTCATCCATTTTCATTCAACTTAAAAAATACATAATTATTAATGCTGGCTGTTTACAAGATTTTGTGACATTTCATCCAGGTGTTTTATCGTGTGTAATCTTTGCTCAGATATTTCCGGGTTACCAAGATCATCATAACGATCATACATCTCGCGATAGAGTATAGGATATCGTTTTCTCTCTCTTACTGACATATTGTCAATATCAGAATTCCTTACCCTGACTTCTACCGTAGTGACAGGAATATGTTGAAATTTGGTGACGCGTGACAAGCGCAATAACATATCCCAATCTTCCAACGCAGACAGCTCCGTATCAAAATCACCCACCTTATCCAGTAAGTGCCGATAGTGAGCAAAGGTATTAACCGGGATAAAGTTACCTATGTGTAAGCGCTCAATCGAAAATTGATCATGTGTATATTGGTTACCCTGCTGACTGTAATGTACGACGCCATTCTCCTCTTCTTCCAATACATGCACAGAATCGGTATACACGAGGCCTGCATCTGAATGGACTAATGAATTCACTAGCGTGCCAAGGTGTGGTGGTAAAAAAACATCGTCATCGTCCAGATAGCAAACGATCTCACCGCTGACCTGTTTCAGACCTGTGTTTCTGGCTGCCGACAGACCCTTGTTATGCTCATGGCAAAAATAGCGGATGCGATTATTAGAATCCATGGTGGTTACTATCTGTTCTACATCTTCACCCGCATCGTTAACAACAATCACTTCCCAGTGCTGATAGTCCTGAGCCTTGATAGATTCCAGCGCATTTTTTAACGCCAATGGACGATTATAAGTGGGTACTATAATACTGACGAGAGGATGAGTGTCTGCAGTGTCCTTGTTTTCAATGCGGTCACTAATGAACGCTTCCCCCGTGGATGCACCCGGTGATTCCGCATCGTTTTTTACAACGGCCGAATTTTTCAAGTGATAAATGTCTACAATATTCGCTAATCGCTGCACAAAACCCTGGATATCATTTATACGAGAACCTTCCTCTACCACTCTGACCATTCCGAGCACTTCAGTACTGTGTGCCAATGCACTCATACTGATGGGTTGAGATGGACTAATCTTATGGATATCCACATTACCGCTATAAACAACATGCCTGGTCGTCCCACTCATGCTTTTTATTACCTGCTGCACATGTTCCGAAGCCCAGGTTTCACCTGTATGAAGGTATGATATGACCTCCCCTTTGGCAAAACGGAGACCTGCATTAATCACGGTTGAATAGGATGATTCGCGTTCCAATTGAATATAGTGAAGCTTATCCTGCAGATTAAATCTGTCGATCAAACCAGACACATCACAGCCCGAGTTGTTGACGATAATGGCTTCCCAGTTCTGATAGCTTTGTCCGGCTAATGAGGCCAGGGAAGTATGTAATTCTTCAGGATTGTCCCTGGTTTCTATAATGATAGACACCAATGGCTCCGTAACCATATCCCGGCACATACTATCGTCATGTGCCTGCTTCATCGTATTCTGTATTAGTTTGAGACGGTCAATCGCAACACTGATGGTTTTTTCTGTATAACCACTTATCCTGTTGACCAAATGTTCCTGTATCGGTGTATACCAGGGTAATAACCTGTTGGCCTGCCCGTTTATCAGGACGTTTTCAAGTATCCCGATATGTGCCATTAACGGCTTATCACTTTGATAAAATTCGTTGGAAAACTGGCCTTCATGTATCCGATAACAAGTGCTTGCCCTGTTAATAAATATGAAGTTCGAGTTATTTAATGCTAATTGTACAAACAGATACCAGTCACCAGCACGAATATTAATATCAAAACCCGTGAATTTATCAAGGGCACTTCTACGCATAACCGCAGACGATGGTGTGACATAATTATCGTAGGTCAGTAATTCTGCAACTTCATTCCGCCCCCCTGCATACTCATGCAAACAATGGCCAGGATGTTGTGACAACCTGATAATACGATCCTGTTCATCCACCCAGTAGCACGGACTATAAGCCAGATCACAATGAGGATTGTCTTCAAGACGAACCAGAGCGTCGTTCAGGTGAGCGGGAAGCAGATAATCATCACCATGTAACCAGACAAAATATTTACCCTGCCCGACTCGTATCGCCTTGCTGTTATTTGCATATGANCCGAGGTTATTTTCGTTCCTGATCAAGGTGACCCGGTCATCCAATGTATATTTTTCTGCAATAGCCGCCGTATTATCTGACGATGCATCGTCAATAATAATNAGTTCCAGATCCTGGATACCTTGCTCTAGGACACTTTCAATACATTGGGAGATATAAGCCCCATGATTATAGGCAGGTATAACAACAGTGACCAAAATACTATTGTCAGACATCATCATTTACTCTCACTCCTGCAAAAACCTGGTAGGCCATTGGTTAATTATTTCTGCTTACATGGACATCCAACTAACAGCCCATTCACTCAGCCACGTACTAATACGAATATGCTCAATAGCTAGCACTTTACATGCCCAAATAATAATGTGAACTTAATCAATAACTTATATAATTATTTCAGACCCAAGCCGAAGCCCTGACGTTAATTTGACGAAGAAATAATGATTTTATGGCGCATCGTTATTGATACATACCGAGTATGAAGATTCTCCAGTGATGACATGGTCGATCGACATGGAGATTCAATGCTATCAATTCACCCCTGTTATTACTCACACTACCTCCCTGGATTTCTGATGTGTCTGCGACGCTTTTAGCGGGTTTACTCATCACTGTATATTGGCCACAATCTATAAAATACACTAAGATGACCTGACATACTGGCTCAGGTAGGCAAACAGACAACCGCTGATGCCGCCAGTAAGCGTTTAGACAATTTAATAATGACAACTTCCATATTCATAATAATGTGTGATCATCGACAGGCCCGTTTTACGTGAAAAATAATAATAAGCTCGTTATCATTTTTTCCGGTTATAATCAAAGGGCCATCATTTCTTTCATGAGAACACTCGAGAAAAATGCTATCTCCTATACGATTATCGCGCGATCCGCACATGATCCTATTCTCAAGACCTGCTACAAAAGGCACGTCTCTGTCATCAGGACATCTGAGGACCTTGACCCAGCTACGATCGTCAATTACATCGAAGATATTAAACAAACATTCAAAGCAACTCAATATCTGTTAGCACCTTCGACAGAAGCCCTTAACCGGCTTCTCGTACACGAACGCGATCGTTTTTCTAATTTAGGTGTTGAAGTGCCATTGGTCAATGAAACACTCTATTGCGCTGTATCCGATAAAAAAAGTTTTAGTCAACTCTGCAAAAACAAGGGCATACTCATTCCTGATGAATACTCGTCTATTTCCAAGGCACGATTACCCTTTGTTGCCAAGCCTGTGCAATATCAGGCGCAAGATGGAAAAATATCACCACCCGTACTCATATCCAGCGATGAAGAAAAACAGGCATTCATAGACTCTTACGACGTCAACCATTTTTATTACCAAAAGCTAGTGAGTGGAAAAAGCTTTTATCTACTGTATTATTTTCATCGTAATGGCCAAGTCTATAAGTTTTCACAAGAGAACCTGATCCAGCAGCCTGAAGGTAAATCCATGATTGCCTGCAGAGCAGCAAATATTCACACACAAAGTGAATCCAGTCAGTACGAACAATTATTCCATGAGCTGAATTTCTTTGGACTGGTTATGATTGAAATCATCAGCAATGAAACAGGCCATTATATGATCGAGGCAAACCCGCGATTCTGGGGACCCTCACAATTATTTGTTGACGCCGACATGAATTTTTTTGAGGCCTTGCTGCATGACTATCATATGATTAAAAAGGCACCTGTTTTTTCAACAGACAAAAAGCAACAGTTATATTTCTGGTACGATGGCGTTAAGGAAACCCTATCACAAAACAAAATATTAACGCGCTATGATAAAGAAAATAATAACATCATAGAACATCTGGACAAATGGCTTGAACATGATGTTTATAATAGAAATGATACTGCTGAAATATTTAACGAGGAAACACAGTGAACTCTATAGAATTACTAAAACAACTATATGCAGTGAATAGCAAACACTCCAATTATCAAATTCTGTCAAACAGACTTTCTGAGTTACTGGATGAAAATCTGATCACTGTTAATTCCAGATACGAAAAAGAGCGCCTGGAATATATATTCAACAAAATTTCAGTAAAGGATAAACGCGTTCTCGATATCGGCGGCAATACTGGATATTTTAGTTTTGAAATACTTGAACACGGCGCTTCCAATGTGCACTATTTTGAGGGAAACAAGCACCATGCCGAGTTTGTTAAGCTTGCTGCCAATGAATTGGGGTACACTGATAAAATTTCTATCAATAACGAATACTATACATTTAAGCAATCTGAACCACAGAATTTTCATATTACCCTGCTGCTCAACGTCCTTCATCATATAGGTGATGACTATGGTGATAAATCGCTAAACATTAAAAAGGCCAAAGAAAATATTTTGAAACAAATAAACGCCATGGCAAATAAAACGGAGTACCTGATATTTCAATTGGGTTTTTGCTGGCAAGGCAATATCAAGACAGGTTTATTTGAGCAAGGTACAAAACTGGAAATGCTGGACTACCTTGACAAAGGAACCCGTCAGCATTGGGACATACTGCACATTGGCATAGCTGAAAAAAATGATGGCAACGTAATCTACGCTGACATCAACACAGCCAACGAACATCGCAATGACGCATTAGGCGAATTTTTAAACAGACCGCTATTAATACTCAGATCAAAAACATAATTTAACAGCCACCCAGGCCACCCCAAGCTATACAAAATGTTTCTTTATGTGCAGGATAACCTCATCTTGTTCACGCTCACTCAGGCCGTGATATACAGGCAAGGAGAGAATCCTTGATGCCAGGTATTCCGAATTAGGACACGCGCGAGAATTTTTCAAGTAGGGTAACTTATTCAGGGATGGGTAAAAATATCGCCTGGCGCGAATACTATTTCGCATCAATCTAGCCTTTAATTCCATTGTTTGAGATTCACTTTCCAGTACGATAGGGAAATAGCTGAAATTACCCAGGCTATCCTGCTGATAATCCTGGAACCCGACCAGCCCCGCTAATTCGTGTTTGTACTTATCCGATATCATTTTTTGAGCGTTGATTATATCGTCAATATCATCCAGAACACACAGCCCCATTGCGGCCTCAAGCTCGTTCATCTTCGCATTGATACCCAATTGCGTGATCGTATCTTCCTTGACAAAACCAAAGTTGATCATTCCCTTGGCTTTTTCAAATAATTCATCATCATTAATAACAAGCGCCCCACCCTCACCCGTATGAAATAATTTAGTGGCATGAAAACTCAGTATCGACACATCCCCATAATTTAAAACACTGCTGTCTTTATACTTTACACCAAAGGCATGTGCGCCATCATAGATCATTTTAATTGAATGCTTCTTGGCCAATTCGTCCAGTTCATTAACGGCACAGGGATTTCCAAACACATGTGTGGCTACGATTGCCGATGTATCTTCAGTGATTCTATCTTCCAGATTACTTTCATCAAGATTAAATGTAGATACATTGATATCGGAAAAAACAGGATTTAGATTTTCCCAGACCAGGCTGCTGGTAGTGGCGACAAAACTGAAAGGCGTTGTTAATACATCTTTTTGTAATTCTAACAACCGATAAGCAACTATGAGCGCCATAGTACCATTCGCTACCAAAAGGAGATTCTTTACTCCAAGATAACTCTCTAGTTGTTTTTGTAGCGACTGCACAAGTTCGCCATTATTAGTCAACCATCTGTTATCATATATTTTTTCCAGATAGGATTTATATTTTTCTTTATCAGGAAAAAACGGTTGCGTGACATTAATCATGGTCTTTCCCTATTGTTATTATTAACATCCATTATAATCTTCTTTTGATACAATTAATTTAATAGCAATCCGAAAAGCAATAAGATAGCGAGACCATATCGGTCTATTACATTTAAACGTTTCAAAGCGGCACAATTGATACGTTTATCTATCATAATAGCAGCAAGAGTTTGCATGCGACAGAGTGATAAGCAATTATAAAAAGTTAAAAAGAGATAATCCCTGTATTCTGACATAGGATTGCTGCGCAGCTTCCAGGCTGGTACGCCTCAGATTGAGTTCCGTGATCGCTTCTGCCAGATCAAGATCTTCCAGATCAGACAACAACTCCTTACTATGGATAACTAATCCTTCGTTAACGTTATTCTGGTTATCTACTGACACCAGGCGCGCTCCCGTTTTGGATCTGAACGTTGACAGATTATCCATCACTGCATCCATATCATCGAGAGACGCGCCTGACTGTGTATTATTTTCCAGGCTACTTGCCAGATTGTAAACGGCACTGAAGGCATTTTCTGTGGTATTATCGATATTGAAAAACAGGTCAAAACCATTATCACTGTCTTCAATCTGTCTGTTTGGGCCAATAGCGACGCGCCGCTGACCCTGATCACCCGCATAGGTGTAATTACCTCCGGCATTATCCACTACCGGGTTGGTCTCGCCCTTGAATCCCGAAAACAGATATTCACCACTGGCATCCTTACGCCCGGACAGACTGAGAATTTCATCGAGTTGTTGACGAATTTCTGCAGCAATGGCATCTCGATTACTTTGCCCTTGCGTATCATTCAAACCTTGTATCGCCAGTTCCCTGACTCGCTGATACACATCTATCATCCCAGTTAGCGTCACGTCCTGTGATTCCAGCCTGGCCTTCACCATATCCGTATTTCTCTGATATTGTTCATTGATATCGATGACTTGCTTCAAATCGAGTATACGAGCAGAACCTGACGGGTCCTCTGATGGTGTCAGGATTCGACGGCCCGTCGATATTTTTTGCTGGATGTCGCTCAGTTTTTGTTCCTGTTGCAACATTCTTCTTACGCTTTCCAACTGAAATTGTGATGTCGAGATTCGCATAATTTACCTCGAAACGGCTCCTAACAGACTTTGAAAAAGTTCATCTGCTGTTGAAATAACCCGCGCTACCGCCTGGTAGGCCTGTTGAAAACGAATAAGATCTGCCGCTTCCTCATCCAGATTGACACCTGATACTTCCAACTGTGACGACACAGAACGTTCGTACAAGACCTGGTTGGCGCCCATTGAAAACTCGGCACGTTTGGTCTTTACACCCACTTCGGCGACCAGTTCCGAGTAGGCTTCCTGGTAATTGGTACTACCATTCCCCACCAGTTTCTGTTCCTGTAAACCAATCATTGAGAGAATATTACGGTTATCTCCCGAAGCATTATTATTCACATTGATGTCCATCTGGTCGCCATTGGCCGGATTACCGCTGATATTAAACTGGTACACACCCACACCAGCCAGCGTCACCTGATACTGACTACCATTATTCGTCGCCGGATCATAAGACAGGACTGCGGATGGTGGTGTAGTGGCTGCAGCCGGACTGGCAACAAATTCATTCGTAGCACTGTTAAAAGTAAACGTAATGGTCGCTGCTGGTAAAGTACCTGTATTACTTAATAAGCCATCATTGCTAAAAATCGCATCACCTGTGTTGGCTGCATTCCTGCTTGCCAGGAGTGGTGCGGCAGCAGCAATCTGGTTCGTATGCGTCAGTGCCATATCGATATCACGCGCGGCATTAGCCACCGGAGAAATAAGGAAACTGTCACCCGTTGTGATTGATGACCCACTACCCAGCGCCAGCGTAAAACCTTCAGAGGCGCTAACTGTACTCGATAAAGTCGCCAGGCTGGCTGAACTACCGACAACAGCATTATCACTAAGTCTTGTCAACGAATATACATTGCCTGCGCCATAATCGAGGCGATAATTACTGGCCTGCAACAAGTTACTATCAGACACTGTAGCAGAGTAAATGTGATTCGTTGACGTCGCATTGCTTCTATTACTCAGACTGCTCGTCGCTGTCAAATCAGTGAAAAAATTACCACCCAGTTGATTATTCAGGTCATAGCCCAGTTGATGCTGGCTATTCATGTCTTCCGAAATGGCCAGGGCCACACGGCCTAACTGCTGATAGGCCTTATCCAGTATATCTTTTCTGAACGTCAACGCCCCACCCAGGCTACCGCCAGTCAATTGATCGGTGATATTAACTGCGCTTCCTCCAACAGCAATACCCACTTCCAACTGAGTTATATCAAAGGCATTGGGTGTTGTAGTCAATTGTTGACTGGTCGTGCCGACGACAAGACTCTGCCCCTTACCGATAAAGACATTGATCGAACCATCATCCTGTACAGTTGTTGATACACCGACTTTTTCGGCTAATTTATTAATCAGGTTATTACGCTGATCCAGCAGATCGTTCGCCGGGAAATTCGGATCNCCACTTCGGGAAGTCAATATATCCTTATTCAGGTCAGCGATGGATCGCGCCAGGCTGTTTATTTCATTNACCGCCGAACTGACTTCAGCGTTCACATTGGATTTCAGTCCTTGCAAACGACTATAGGTATCATTAAATACACTGGTCAATCCCTTGCCTTCACTCAGCAAGACTTGTCTCACCGGTGTCGACCCTGGATCGGTAGACAGATCCTGTAATGATTTGAAGAAAGTCTGTAATGTCGGAGAAAGGCCCACATCGGAATCAGCCAGGAGATTATCCAGATTACTGGCAAGACTGTGCAAGGTCTCTTGTTGTTTAAATAAGGCGGCACTAGAAGTGACCTGGGCTTCTACAAATTGATCATAAGCGCGACTCACTCCCTGTATTTTGACACCCGCACCTACAAATCCCGGCGATGAAAATTGTGGTACTTGAGTAGTAAGCTCTGTGCTTTGGCGACGGTAACCATCGGTATTCACATTGGCGATATTATGACTGACCGTAGCCAGGGAGCGCTGATACGCAAGCAATCCATTAACACCTATATTGAGTAAGTCTGCCATCGTTTACCGCCTTAAATATCCCGAACTCTGTTGCCATCAAACAATTGTGTAAATTCCGGGCGATCCATGATACTTTTTATCTTGTTTGCATATTGCGGGTCTGTCGCATATCCGGCTTTTTGTAATTCCACCACGTAGGCATCAGGATCAGCCGCCTGTTTGAGCGCATTACCATAGCGTTGGTTAGTTTTGAGGAAATCCACATAATCCTGAACACTCTCTTTTATTGATTCATAGGACCTGAAGCCTTCACGGCTCTTAACCATGACACCATTCTTATACTCCAACGTATTTGCCATGGCTTGCTCGCCTTGCCACTGACGTCCTGATTTAATCCCGAACAGGTTATAACTGCTTTCACCGCCAACCGTCTTCATAATGTGCTTGCCCCATCCCGTTTCAAGAGCTGCTTGTGCCAGTACAGCCTTGGGATTCAGACCGCTTTCCTGTAGTACATCCTTGGCTACATTCCAGATCGTTTGTATAAACTCCAAAGGACTATCAAAATTCAATGGTAATTTGTCTGACTCTGCAGAAGACACCTCTTTATGATCAATGTTTGTTGATTGAAGCACTTTGTTTTTATTACTGAAATCATCCTGTATGACGGTTGCTCTAATCTCTGGAGTAACGGGCAGTTGTCCCTTTTTCTGTATGGCGCCAGTGCCCATGTCACCTTGCGTCATCATCATTCTCGCCAGACCAATACCGCCTTTATCTGACAGGTTCATTGCCACCTGTTTGTCAAACAAATCGTAATACATTGACTTATCGTTACTGAATTCTTCATTGACCTGAATTGTTTTACGCATTCCAGAGAGCATCATCTGTAAAAAAATAGCCTCAAACTGTTTTGCGACTTTTTCTATCGCATCATTACCACCTGACTTAATCTCTCCTTTTAATGCCGTAAGAGAAGACAAGTCGGTATAGACATTAGCATTTTGTGAAATCGCAGAAGGCATTTTAATGACTCGTGTCCTGACCCCTAGATAACGATTAAATCGGCTCGAAGTGCACCCGCTTGCTTGAGTGCTTCAAGTATGGCCACCAGATCGCCCGGTGCTGCTCCGACCTGGTTGACTGCCCTGACAATTTCATCAAGCTTGACCCCAGGATTAAACAGGAACATACGACTATTATCCTGTTTAATTTGAATATCAGATGATGGCACGACAACGGTCTCGCCACGCGATAGTGGAGCTGGTTGGCTGACCTGATCAGTTTCCGTTATCGTCACTGTCAGGCTACCATGCGTCACGGCTGCTGGCATGACTCTTACATGACTACCAATAACGATGGTGCCTGTCCTCGAATTGACAACGATACGCGCCGGTGCATCCGCCGGAACAACATTTATATTTTCCAGCAAGGACAGAAAAGCAACACGCTGAGACGCATCTTTTGGCGAACTGACCTTGATCGATGTCGCATCCATAGGCTTGGCAATGCCTGGGCCAATGACATGGTTAATCGAAGTGGATATCCTGTTGGCAGTGGTAAAATCAGGCGTTGTCAGGTTCAACACAATAAAATTATTTTTCAAGAATGCATTGGGTACAATCCGTTCCACCATGGCCCCATTCGGGATACGTCCTACACTGGGAACATTGACAGAGACACGTGAACCATCACTACCAGAAACACCAAAACCACCTACAACAAGATTACCTTGTGCGACAGCGTATACATTACCATCTGCCCCTTTCAATGGTGTCATCAACAGGCTGCCGCCCTTGAGACTTTTAGCATCACCCAGAGAGGACACGGTTATATCAATAGATTGCCCAGGCTTTGTAAAAGCTGGCAAAGTAGCATGAACAGCGACAGCGGCTATATTTTTTGTTTGTAGATTAACATTCGGTGGTACCGTAATTCCAAAACGGTTAAGCATGTTTTTAAGGCTTTGTTTCGCGAACTGGGTTTTCCCTCCCGTTCCATCCAATCCGACAACCAGACCATAACCCAATAGCTGATTGGAACGTACACCCGCGATCGACACCAGATCCTTGATCCTTTCAGCAGACACATCTGACACTATCAGCACTAGTAATATGTTCAGGATGATTTTAAATTGGATTTTTGTATGCATATCAATTTCCAATGTGCTCTAGAAGGGCCAGTACTGACTATTAAAGAATCTGGCAAGCCAGCCCATTTTATTCGAGTCGGACACCGCGCCTTCACCGCTATAAACAATTCGCGCATCTGCGAGCAAGGTCGAAGGAACCGTGTTATTCACGCCAATATCCAGCGGCCTGACAATGCCACTGATTTGTATATATTCATCACCCTGATTGAGCAACATCCGCTTCTGGCCTCTGACGAACAGATTACCATTGGGATAGACACTGGCAACCGTAACGGAAATTGTTCCATTCAATGCATTACTCTGTTCGCTATCACCTTCTCCAGTGAATTCCTGTTCGGTACCAACACTAGCCCCCAGGATATTGCGCCCACTGTGTGTGATAGGGGACCCAAACACGGTCGGTGTACCCAGGTCAATTGTATTGTCTTTCTTAGTTGAAGTGGTTGCCTTCTTTTTGGCATTGGTCTTCTCGGACAGGACAATCGTCAAAATATCGCCAACCCGGCGGGCCTTCATATCCTCAAATATAAAACTGCTCGCTTGACCCCGGTAGATGGATCCATCTGTACCCTGCGCCGTTATTTCTTTTACCGGCTGTGTCGCTACAAACTTGTTTGCATTCACTTTTTTCTCGTTCGCAACACAACCACTCAGCAGTGATACGGCCACCAAAGAATAAACAAGTTTCACAAGGTATCTAGCATTCATCATGTTCATAGGGTTAATCCCGATAGATAATTCACAATATTCATCATTACAATATTAAATAATGCGATTATCGTGCCAACTTAGAGTTGCTGCGAAGCATATTGCAACATATCATCTGTTGTAGAGATGGCCTTCGAATTCATCTCATAGGCGCGTTGAGCTTCGATCATATTCACCAGCTCTTCAACCACATTAACATTCGAGCTTTCCAGGAAGCCCTGAGTGACCGACCCCAGGCCTGATGTAGACGGAGCTGCTGTTTGCGGTGTGCCACTGGATACAGACTCCCGGTACAGGTTTTCACCAATGGCTTCCAGACCTGCTGGATTGATGAAGTCAGCTAACTGCAATGTACCTAGGTTCGTCGGGGTTGCGTTACCCGAAACCAGTGCTTCAACCGTTCCATCATTAGAAATGGTCACACTCAAGGTATTCGCAGGCACAGTAATGCTGGGCTGCATTGGATAGCCATTCGACGTTACAATCTGGCCTTGTGAATCAGTTTGAAAAGATCCATCACGTGAATAGGAAGTGGTACCATCCGGCATCAGGATCTGAAAAAAGCCCCTACCCTGAATGGCAACATCCAGATTATTCTGAGTATTGACCAGATTTCCCTGTGTATGCATCTTTTGTGTTGCCACGGTACGAACACCAGCGCCCAGCGATAAACCTGATGGTAACTGTGTGGACTCTGATGATTGACCACCGACCTGCCTGATATTTTGGTAAAGAAGATCTTCAAAAACCGCTCTTCCACGTTTAAAACCAGTCGTGTTGACGTTGGCGAGGTTATTGGAAATAACTGCCATGCGTTTTTGTTGCGCATCGACACCTGTTTTTGCTATCCAGAGTGATGATTCCATATTACAGCTCCTACGAAACTATTGATAATTAACTAACTGTCAGTAACTTTGATGAATTGCTATCATTCTCTTCGGCATTTTTCATCATCTTACTTTGCATCTCGAAATTTCTGGTCAGCTCTATCATAGTGACCATCGCATCGATGACATTAACATTACTGCTTTCAACATAACCTGAAACCACCTTGACGAAGGCATCAGCAGGCGCGACAGCCGAGTCTTCCATATAAAGTAAGCCATCGTCGCCTTTAGACAAACTGCCCTCATCAGGGTTAACAAATTTAATCCGGTCGATAACGGCCAATGTAGTAGAGTCTTGTCCAACGGGTATAACAGAGATAGTCCCATCTTCACCAATCTCCACCTTGCTTGAAGGCGGCAATGTAATGGGACCACCATTACCCATAACCTGATGGCCAGCACTGTTTAGTAACAGGCCATTCTGGCTTACCTGTAAACTGGTAGAGCGGGTATAGGCCTCACGGCCGTCACCGGACTGAATGGCCATAAAGCCTTTACCATTGATGGCAATATCCAGGTCATTGCCTGTGTGTACTATCCTGCCTTCAGTGAAATCTGTTCCGATTTTATCCATGACGGAAAAATTTCTACTGGAAGAACCCGATCCATACACCTGAACATCCTTGAAAGCCTGTAGATCAGCCCTGAACCCTGGTGTACTGGCATTGGCAAGATTATGGGCATTAACTGCCTGGGATCGCATAATCTGCTTGAGTCCCGATGCCGATATATAAAGCATTTTATCCATTACACATTTCCTATACTTAGCTCTGTGAAAAGACTATCACTACTATCTGATATTGATGATAGTTTGTGTCACGGTATCGGCTGTCTCGATCACTTTAGTATTTGCCTGGAAATTTCTTTGTGCTGTGATCATATTGACTAACTGTTCTGTCAAATCAACATTTGAACCTTCAAGAGCACCTGACTGGATCAGACCCAGTGTCCCCGTACCGGCAGTACCCACCAACGCCGAACCTGATTCAAATGATTCAGCCCACGATGTATCACCCAGTTGCACTAAACCATTCAAGTTACTGAAATTTGCCATCGCAACTTGTGACTGAGTCAAAGATTGTCCGTTGGTATACCTGGCAGTAATAACGCCTGTTTCTCCAACGTCAACGCCACTCAACCTGCCAGTAGTGTAACCATCCTGGAGTAACTCGTTGACACCAAAGTCAGTACCAAACTGAGATATGGTGCTCAAGTCTACGTCAATGTCTATTGGTGAAGATCCCAGACTGGCGATAGTCGCTGGGTCATAGTTGGCTACAGTACCTGTACCTGGCGTTACTGTGTTGATAGCGCCATCCGCAGTGAACGTTAGTGTCAATGGAGCAGGTGGAACCGAACCACCCGTTGCACCGGCAGGCACTAGTTCTGTATCAACACCTGAGGGATCTGTCAGGTAAGTGAACATATTCCAGTCTGACGCCCCACTCTTCTGAAAATATAAGGTCTGCAACAGTGCATTACCTCTCGAATCGTATGTTGTCAACGAGGTCGAATGGTTATAGGTCGATGCATCGTCTTTATTGAAATTAACACCCGGTGCTGTTTCAGAAGAATCCAGATTGGCAGTCAAATTAATCAAGCTCGTGGCTTGCGGAGGCAGGTCCTGAGTACTCAATTGAATGTCACCCAATGCACCTGTAATCGTACCTGATTGATCAGCTTGAAATCCAGTTAAGCGCTGATTCTCGCTATTAATCAGGTAACCTGCCCTGTCGACACCAAAACCACCGGCGCGACTGTATTTGGTCACACCATTATCATTCAATCTGAAAAAGCCTTCACCACTGATGGCCATATCCAAATTACTGTTGGTGAAATCTATGTTACCTTGACCGAACTCCTGTTTGATATCGGAAACCTTGACACCCGCACCGACCGCATTGGAAGCGATGCCTAATGATGTGGTCGCATAAATATCTGCGAACTCGGTCCTCGACTTTTTAAATCCAGTTGTGCTTGCATTGGCAACATTGTTACCGATAACTCGCAAATCAGCTGCAGCTGCATTTAACCCACTAAGTGCTATTCTGAATGGCATAATTAAATTCCCCTATCTACTAGCTTATTTGTAAAATATCTGAAAACTTCCTGCTTCCCAGATCACGTATGTTGACATTCACCTCACTGCCATTACCTCCAAAGGTAATACTTTCAACAGGAAGGTCTGCGTAATTTTTCACAGCGATGTTTTCACCATTTATCTGTGCATCCACTGCTATTTTATATCCACCTAAAGGTGCCTGTGTGCCATCGGGAAGAGTGCCATCCCATTGATAGCGACTAACACCCTGGCCCAAAGCTCCAAGATTAAAATTATGTACGACCTGGCCTGTTGAATTGTAAACAGAAACATTGACCTTTGTAGCCGCATCAGGCAATTCCACTGCAGCACTTAGACCTTCTTCTGTTAGCGGCAAATAATCTGCAGGTACCAGTACATTCCTGTTGATGAGACCGGCTGCCTGTAAACCTTGATTCGGTACCATCGATGTAGAAAATGTTTCGAATGATTTTTGTAAATCCTGTATGCCTGTTACTGTACTGAATTGGGCAATCTGCCCCAGAAATTCACCACTCTCCATTGGTTTAAACGGGTCCTGATTTTGTAACTGAGTCGTCATCAACTTCAAAAACTGTTCCTGACCGATTTTATTTTTATCTTCCTCACTCGTCTGTTTGGCATTTATACCCAGATTTTGTAGTACGTTCGAATCGATTGCTGTTGTCATTTAAATTGACCTCACTGACCCAGTTTTAGTGTAGCTAGCATTAATTGCTTGGCTGTATTCATGATTTCCACGTTATTCTGATATGACCTTGATGCCGAGATCATATTCGCCATTTCTTCCATGGTGTTCACGTTGGATTGGTAAACAAAACCTTCTTCATCGGCGAGTGGGTTATTCGGTTCATAGCGACGTGTACCTTCTTGTGCACTCTCTTGTATATTGACGACCTTCACGCTACTAAGAGCAGACTCACCACTGACTTCTTTCATCACGCTGGCGAATACCGGATTTTTAGCTCGATAAATATCTTCTGCCTTAGCGCTGATATTATTGGCATTGGCCATGTTACTGGAAACGGTATTCAGNCTGGTTGTTTGTGCNCTCATACCAGAACCTGCAATATCAAATATATGAAACAGACTCATTATCTACTCCTCTTTAAATGCCTTAATCATGCCGCTGAATTTACCTGTCAGAAAACGCAGGGTGGTTTGATATCGAACTGCATTTTCAGAAAATTCTGATTTTTCCAGATCAAGATCAACCGTGTTACCGTCCAGCGATGGTTGTCCAGGCATCCTGTATTTTAATTGCATACCCATTGAGTCCATACCAGATGCTTGCATATGTGATCCGTTGGTTTTTTGAAGTGCCAGCATATCGCCGCCGGTGCTATTCAGNATTTGCTTGAAATCAAGGTCACGCGCCTTGTATCCCGGCGTATCCGCGTTGGCGATATTGGATGAAATCACACTGGCACGNCGCGCCTGAATCATCAGCGCNCTTTCATGATTACCCAGTGCTTTATCAAAATTTATTGGCATGTTGCTGTCCACGTTATGTTCTTACTAACAAAACAGTGCAACAGACGTGCCAATTTTACTAAGGGATTGATTTACATGTAATACAGAGGATTTATTAAGATCGGTAGTTTGCCGGACGGCAAAGTTTTCCGTCCGGCGGCAATTATGGTAGAAAAATAATCAGATGCGGCAAAAAGAAACCTTCAGGGCTTTAACTGGTAGACGACACCGCCGTTGGTCCTGACCATGTCCAGTTTATCGGTAATGCCGGTTATGGATTCAGAGCCACCGAGAAACAGATAGCCACCTGGATTCAGGCAACGGCACATTTTTTCGAGGATTTCTTTCTTTGATTCAGTTGAAAAATAGATCAATACATTCCTGCAAAAAATAATATCAAAACGGCCCAACAAGGCGTAATTCTGCAACAAATTAAGAGGTCTAAATTGTATACGCGATCTTATCAAGGGACTCACTTGCCAGTAGTTAGGCGTTTCCTTGAAAAATTTCTTTTTACGTTCAGGAGATAGTCCCCTTGCCATCGACATATCATCATAACGGCCTTTATCAGCCGCACTCAGGATGGCAGGCGAAATATCCGTGGCAACGAGTTGTACTTCAGAATTAAGCATACCAGGATTGGCAGACTGAAATTCACTGATGGTCATACTGATAGAATAAGGTTCCTGGCCAGATGAACAGGCTGCTGACCAAATTCGGATAGGCTTTCGACTCTTTTTAGCTAGCTCAGGTAATATTTTCTCTTTTAGTGTATTAAAAGGATGAATATCACGAAACCATGATGTTTCGTTAGTCGTCATGGCCTCGACAACCTTGTTGGTTAATTCACGTGAATTATCTTTATTTAGTAATACCAGTAGTTCCCCCAGAGATGCCAGTTTATTTTCATGTAATAGCTTGCTAAGGCGGCTATTAACAAGATATTGTTTGTTGTCCCCCAACACAATTCCGCACATATTCTCAAGATATTTGCGAAAATTCTGGTAGTCTGTTGCGCTAAGAGGCTTCTGAGTTGCTTTCTGTATCATTAATAAATTATCCATTTAAGTCACCAGAGTAATAATAAGGTTAACAGTCATTTTCCCTGTTTACCCATTGCGCATACAATATACACTCTAGTGTTCTTTCGTTTAAAAATAACTTCTGAAATACCTCTGACCAATTCAGATAACAGATATGACAGTTAAAATTTAAATTCAATATCCACAATCTCGTATGGATGTCACAAATTATTTGTTCTGTATTTCACCCATAGCATTTATCACACTACTGGCAAGTTCGTCTGCATCGAATTTTGCAATAAATTTGTTGGCCCCGACTTTCTCGACCATGGCATTATTAAAAACGCCACTCAGAGATGTATGCAACATAATATAAAGATTTTTCAACTCGGGATCTTTACGTAATTCAGTGGTTAATGTGTAGCCATCCATTTCAGGCATTTCAATGTCCGAGATCACCATGGCCAATTGCTGTTCTATCGGGCCCTTGCTTGCCATCTCCTTGATTTGATTCAAGGCATCTCTGCCGCTTTTCGCAAGTACTGCTTCATATCCAATCTGTTCCAGTGTACGTTTCACCTGTGTACGGGCAACAACTGAGTCATCAGCAACCAGAATGGTTTTTACCTGGTCAACCGGGCTGGCAGGAGTATTATCCACCACCGACTCAGACACCTCTATCTCACCACCTACTATTTCTGACATGACCTGTTCAACATCGATGATCTCTATAAGCTCATCATCTATCTTTGTCACCGCCGTCAAGTAACTGCCCCTACCCGTTCCCTTCGGTGGCGGCATGATACTGTCCCAATTCATATTGATGATGCGATCCACAGAGCTCACCAGAAACCCTTGTGTCATACGGTTATATTCAGCGATAACGATAAAGGCATCTTCATGCCTTGTGACCGGCCGCATTCCAATGGCATGCGCCAGATCCATGACACTGATCGTTTTTCCGCGCATATTGGCAACACCACGAATAACGCTATTAGCATTCGGCAGTTTGGTTAATGGAGGGCACTGTATCACTTCCTGGACTTTGAAAACATTAATCCCGAATTGCTGTCGTCCACCCAGCCTGAATAGCAGCAACTCCAGTCGGTTATGTCCGGCAAGTTGCGTCCGGCTATCCACACTGTCTAAAAGTCCAGCCATGTCCTCTCTCCTCTTTATAAACTATGCATCCTGTATCGGCGTCGTTTTTATGAAACTTGAGAAGATAATCGACGGCATATATCTTGCTTGATACCAGATAAGGTCGTCCTAACGACAACATTTTGACAGACATGCCAAGGCATCCATTTAACTAACTGTTTTTTAAAAAAATTATGAAAAATACACGCGCATATCTATTCTTCATTATAGCCATAAGCAATCTCTTGCTTGTGATGTCGGCCCATGCTGCACCTGTATTTATCGAACATGAAGAAATCAGACAACAGATCAAACAATTCCTGACTGAGAAAACCAGGGAATTAGACTTTGAAGAGACTCATATTGAAGTGGGACATATCGACAACCGTCTGAAGTTGACTGCCTGTGATAATGATCTCGAAGTTATTCTGGGTAACAGCCGACTACCCGGTAATCTTTCTCTGGCTGTACAATGTAATACAGGAAAATCATGGAAAATATACCTGCAAGCCTCCGTGAATGCTTACCAGGCCATTTATGTTGCCCGTAGCGCGATAACACGCGGCTCCCGTTTTAATGATGCTGACCTGATGTTGGAAAAACGCAATATCACCTCTTTAAATGGAAACTATCTGACTGATCCTGCACATATAAAAGAGCATGTCGCCAGACGGGCAATCCGTAAGGGGGAAATTCTAAAACCATTCATGTTGGTCAAATCCAAACTGGTTAAACGTGGCGAACAAGTGACCCTGATCGCAGAAACCGCTGGGATAAAAGTACGCATGATGGGTAAGGCGCTTAATGACGCGACAGCAGGTCAACAGGTCAGGGTCAAGAACAATAATTCCAAGCGAATCGTTGAGGGAGTCGCTATCAATCGCGGTGTTGTTCAAATCAATATGTAGGTATTCATCTAAAGTATTGATATAAATAGACGCTATATATTGTTATGGCACAGCTTTATTCTAGGAGTACAGAGAATGGCGATTATTAACTTTAACCTGAACAGTAACACGATCAATAAAGCAGGCCAAAGTACACAGGCAACAACAGAAAATAAAGAATCTGGCACTTCTTCCGTTACCAACGATCGTCCCTCAGCAACTGATACCATTGCCCTGACTGAATCTGCCAAACTGGTACAGCACCTTGAAGAACAACTGAAACTATTACCTGTTGTCGACACTGAAAAAGTGTCACAAGTAAGAGAAAATCTGAATAGCGGTAATTATCAAATCTCCTCTGATACGATCGCCGATAAATTTTCTCAATACGAATCATTACTCAATGCTATCTAATCTAATGGTCGAGCTATGGATAAGAAAAACTGTCATATTGCACTTGCTAAGAACCTGGACGAAGAACTCACTCACTCGCGTTCACTGCTGACAATCTTGAAGGAAGAAAGTACTATTTCTCATAAAGAGGCGGATAAACTACTGTCTATTAGCGAGAAGAAAAATACACTGCTTAATAAACTCGAACAGCTTAATACAAACAGAAACTCCCTTATCCAGACATTTGGCTTCAACCCGGATCACCAGGGCATGGAATCCTGTATTGCCTGGTGCGATCATAGTCGCCAACTCATCAATAAATGGACATCGTTTCGACAACTTGTGAGCGAGTGCCGAAGCATCAATCAATTGAATGGCAGCATAATGGATTCAAGCCTGCGCACCGTAAAACAGGCACTGGCGATTCTTTATGGTCAACAACTGAACGAAAATACCTACAATGCCAACGGCCATGAGCAAAATGGTAGCCTGGGAAGAAGTATTGCCAAGGCCTGAAATAAAGTTATAATTTGCTTTTATAACAATTGACTATGCTGTTACACTTTCAATTCTAAATGTTACGGTCCATCAAAGAATACGTATGATTTCTGCCGCAGGATTTGATTAGCTGAAATATAACACGAGGCAATAATCCACTAACAATTCCATTCGTTATAGTTAGTGGCGGTCCCCACAAATAAGAAAGAAACAAATATTTTGAACGGTGATAAAATAACAAACATTCAGGAGTCTGCTCGATTACTGAATACTGTCAAAGCCAGGCATTCACTGATTCAGGTATCCATGCCAGGCGTACCTGAAATCTTCTTTAGCGCTATACTTTCTGTCAATCCCAATCAAAATTACATTCTTCTTGATGAGATCAACTCCCCGCATGGACATGAGCTATTACTGATCCATAAAAAATTTAATATCTTAACCAAGATAGATGGTATCGAATTGCAATTTTCCGGCAATCTAATTAACGCAACTGAAAAAAATGGAATAGCAATATACAAAATTGAGTTTCCTGAAAGCGTTCTCTACCTGCAAAAAAGACAGAGCTTTCGTATCAATATTGGCCTGGGCACCAGCATCCCGATCAAGTTAAAGAGAGAAGATGGCATACCGGTATATGGACGGATCATCAACCTTTCCGAAACCGGAGCCGGTATCATGCTCGATACACCATGCTCAATCCAGATATCTGATATTTTTCCTCACTGTGAATTACGCATTTCCGAAGAACTCACGATAAAATGTCAACTCGAAGTCTGCTATATCAGCACCGATAAAACAAATGACCCGCAACGTGTCGGCGGACAATTTATTGGCCTGGATGGTTCGCAACAGCGAGAATTAAGAAAACTGGTATTAAAACTCCAGCGTGATCTAATGAAACGCCTGCCAAAGAATACAGCTTGATAATTGCCCGCCTGAGATTTTTCAAGCAATCTCCCGTATTACCTAGGGCCTGTTAACACTAATTACGCCCCCGCGCTGGAGCGTAATTAGTGTTAACAGGCCCTAGACAATCCATGCACCTTGATAGCTGCCATCAATCAGCTTTCACGCAGATAGAGTCTGTAATCCTGTCTATCATCGATATCCCGACGATGTTGCAGTAAATACACATTAAGCCGTAACCTTTTCAAACGTTGCAGGGTTTGTTCAAGTACCCAACAAGTGCTCCAAGACATATTAGTGAAGACAGCGGGTAATGACTTTTTCATCGCGATCAGTCCATAACCACCATCTAAAGTCGGTGTCAGTACGACATCAGCTTTATCTTTCAAATGCCGAATAGCCATCTTGATATCATGCACCTCAATTCCTGGAATATCTGTCCCACTGAGTATCATGATGCGCGAACCATGCATGGCATTCTGCCTGAATGCATAAGACATTCGACGACCCAGATCAGCTCCCGACTGGCGCATCAATACCATATCAAAATCACGCGCACACCTGAGAAAAAAAGGGTGCCGAGTATCCGGATAGCACCAAAGCTGTATTGAAACATCAGGTATCGAGCTTATTTTCTTCAGATGTTCGTACAGCATTTTTTTATAAATCATCGTCGCATTTTTATTACCGATACCTTTCGCCAACCGGGTTTTCACTTTACCCGGTAAAGGTGACTTGGCAAACACCATCATGATCGGTCCTGACTCAGATTTAATCATACATTTTGACAAGTTTATCCGGGTCCCAGCCGAAAAAAAACAACACCCTCATTTTCCACATGAGAAAAATTGTTCTCAACACGCCACCTTGCTCCCAGCGCCGACTCGACGTGGTCAGACACCTTTTTTTGATAACAGGCGAACTGAATTTTTTCAATTTTTTGCAGAGATCTATATCTTCCATTATGGCTATATCAGAAAAACAACCTGCCTCATTAAACAACTGTCGATGAACAAAAATACCCTGATCACCCGTTGCAATACCCGACAACGAAGAACGCCAATTCATCATCCATTCTATTAGCCGATAAACACGCCTGTTACCATCGAGCCTTACATTAAAACGCCCCCATTGTCTTTCCGACAATTCAGTTAATGACCTTAAATAGGACTCCAGGGGATACAAAAAACCGCTATCAGCATGTATAAACCAGAATATCTCACCCTCAGCATGCAGAGCACCAACATTCATCTGTCTGGCACGGCCTTTCTCCGCTGTCAACATTTTCAAGCCAGGCACCGAATCAACAGGTTCATATTTTTCCGTACTACCGCCATCAACAATAATAATTTCATGACCATATGCTGTCACCACCAAAAGCCTTTCGAGCAATTCGGGCAATTGCTGCTTCTCATTAAAAACTGGAATAATAATGCTTATCTTCATCTTATACGGAATAGCCTGCCTGTTGATTTATCTGTATAATAACTACCCCGTTATTACTAAATTGTCATATAATAACGCACCCAGCCCCGGTAGCTCAGCAGGATAGAGCAATCGCCTCCTAAGCGATAGGTCGGACGTTCGAATCGTCTCCGGGGCACCATTTTAATAAAAAAATCCCATAGACTATAATTCTCCATGTAAGTAAATTAATCATAACGATTCGAAGGTCCGACTTATAAAACAGTGTTCGACAGCACCGCGATAGCGGTGATGAGCGATGGAGCTTGCGACATCGACAGCGAAGCAGTGAGAGCTCTGCTCGAATAATCGTCTCCGGGGCACCATTTTAATAAAAAAATCCCATAGACTATAATTCTCCATGTAAGTAAATTAACCATAACGATTCGAAGGTCCGACTTATAATTGATATTGTATTTTAGCCTCTATGTACTCCGCTTCACATCCAACACATTAGATAACTGCGATAATTTTGCTAACAACCGGCTTAATTGTTCGATACCACTGACTTCAACTGTCAGTTTCATCTTTGCCTTGTGATCTTTTATATCTGTCATGGTATTCATACTCAAGACATTAACCTTCTCATCTGTTAACACCGATGTTATATCGCGCAACAGGCCCTGTCGGTCATAGGCAAAAACAGATATATCGACCGGGTAAGTCGTTTCCTGCTCTTTACTCCAGGATACTTCAATCAAACGTTCCCTGCCCTGCCTTAAAACATTAGAACAATCGGCACGATGAATAGTGATACCGCGGCCCTTGGTAATATAGCCAATAATCGAATCACCCGGTGCCGGCTTGCAACATCGCGCCATGGTTGTCAGTAAATTGCCGACACCATAGATTTTGACATCGCCCTTTACATCCTTCGCCGCGGTAATTTTGGTCTTTTTGAGCACTTCGGCATCATCATATTTGGGGGTCGATAATTCCTGTGCCGCACTGGCTATCTGTACCAATGTGACATCACCCTTTCCTATTGATGCGAACAACTCCTGTGGATTTCCATAACCCAGCTTATGGGCAATGGCCTCATGGTTCAATGTACCCAACCCCAGTCGAACCAGCTCCTTCTCAAAGATAGACTTACCTGCACGCGTATTTTTTTCCAGATCCTGCTGCGTAAACCATGTACGAACCTTCGCCCTTGCCCTGGATGTTTTCAGATAGCCCAGATGTGTATTCAACCAATCCCGGCTGGGCGTCCCTGTCTTGGTACTCAGGATCTCGATTTGATCGCCGGTTTTTAACACGTAAGTCAACTGCACGATTGAACCGTTTACCTTAGCACCTCGACAGTTATGACCGATTTCTGTGTGGATATGATAGGCGAAGTCCAATGGCGTAGCCCCTAATGGCAAGTCCACAACATTGCCTTTTGGAGTTAGCACGTAGACGCGGTCTTCAAAAACCTCTGATTTGAAACGATCGACAAATCCGTCCGCATCGGACTCTTCATCTTTCCATTCGAGTAATTGTCGTAACCAGACTATTTTCTGTTCATAGCCCGGATCATACTTGGAACCTTCTTTATATCGCCAGTGAGAAGCGACACCTAATTCGGAGCGCTCATGCATCTCCCGCGTCCTGATCTGCACTTCGAGAGTTTTCCCACCTGGACCGACCACTGCCGTATGCAGCGACTGATAATTATTACCCTTGGGCGTGGCGATATAATCATCAAACTCTTTTGGAATATGAGGCCATAGAGTATGCACGATACCCAATACGGCGTAACAATCGGCAACCGTATCACATAGCACCCTGACCGCACTGACATCAAAAATATCATGAAATGCGACCCCTTTTCTGTCCATTTTTTTCCAGATACTGTAAATATGTTTGGGTCGCCCGGATATTTCATACGCGACATTAGCCTTTGAAAACTCATTCTCCAGGATGGATATCACTTTACTGATGAATTTTTCCCTATCGAGACGTCTCTCGTCCAACAGTTTGGCGATCTTCATGTATTTATCGGGTTGCGTGTAGCGAAAAGATAAGTCCTCGAGTTCCCACTTTATTTGCCAAATACCTAGACGATTCGCTAAAGGGGCGAAAATCTCCATGGTTTCTGCTGCTATTCTTTTTTGCTTATCCTCAGGCAGGTGCGATAAGGTACGCATATTATGTACACGATCAGCAAGCTTGATCAAAATAACCCGGACATCCTCAACCATGGCCAACAGCATCTTTCTCAGGCTCTCGGCGTTATCCCACTTTGCTTTGTGCTTATCATGGGAGGTTTTCGTCGATGTACCTTTCATCAGTTCCATTTTAGTAACACCGTCTACCAGGACACTGATCGAGTGGCCGAAAATGGACTCTAACTGCTCCAGGGTCACGGCGGTATCTTCAACTACATCATGTAGCAATGCCGCAATCACAGACTCATAGTCGAGATGTAGACCAATCAGGATTTCTGCCACCTCAAAGACATGTATCGCATAGGGATCGCCTGAGGCTCTTTTCTGATGTTTATGCGCCACCATGGCCATGGTGGCGGCTTCTCTTATTCTGTCTTTTTGATCTTCGGGATAGAGCGTTTCCAGTTTACTCATCCAATGGTCCAGGGAGAACTCATTAGGTTTTCTACCTGGTTCCGGCTTCTTTGTACTAACCATTGGGAGCCTCATTACCCTTGATAAAGACAATCGAATACGATAAAAAACGGGAGGGGATCAAACACACACAGCAGAGTTTACTATGAGCACGCGTTGACAGTGCCAGAGATTACTCTCGCTCAGCTGGATAACACCAATCTAGCAACCCTCTCAACTAATATCATACCTGAAGTGAATGCAGAGTTCATAGAAAACCTTGCATCCAGGTAGAATTATAGGACGTTACTTATTGGTTAACTTTCCACTCAGCGAGATTTTTATAGGTTCGGTATCCACCCGAAGTAACATAATTCAGGACTTTGTTCAGTCGGCTGAAATGCGCAACGGACGATAGACGCAGGACCTCAATACCATTTTCATTATAAAATACCAGGGTTGGCGTATAGAATATCCCCAGTGATTCGGCCCATGCGCGAGCTGAAATTTTCTTGCCTACGCTGTTGATGATCGGGGTCTGGCTCCAGATATCCAGTTGCACGACATCCAGTTTCTGCATCTGCTCCATCAATACATCAGTAGACAGCGCGCCAGAATGCAATACATCACAGGCGTGACAATCGGGTTGTTCAAATATGACCAGTAAGGGTCGCTGGGCAATAATACGGTTACGTTCAAGGATATACGGTTTTGTCATAGAGAAAGAGCGATGGTTCAATTTCTCATCATCGCTGGAATCAGCTCTTTCACCGCGAGAGAGGTATTGCCTGAATGTCTCATTGGCGTAATGACTGTCTGCCACGTATTCCAGTATGGCGCGAAAAGTATAGGGCTTGTAGTAACCCACCATCCGGTGTACTTCCTTTCCGCTATGATCAAAAAAAAGTAGTGTCGGTGTGAAATTGGCCTTGTTCCTGACGGCAAATTCTTTTTCCGAGATCACCTCGCCCGATAATGTGGTGACACTGCGGCTGCCGCGGACGTCGATCGCAACGACATCAAAATTTTCCTGCGTATAGGAAACAATATCAGACTTGCTAAAATTGACATCCATAAGGGCTTTACAATAGGGACATTTTTCCATACCAAAATAGAGCATCAGGCCTTTTTTTCCTGACTTTTTGGCCTCTTCAAGATCTTCCCTGATATCCAGGAAGCTTAATTTAAACCAGGGAGGCAGCTCGATGGTTTCTTCCAGCATGGAGTCGTCAAATCCAGCTTCACCGATTCCAGGTTCAGCAAAGACGCTGGACAGACAGGCCATATTTAATAATAAAAAATACAGACAATACTGGCTTAATACTTGTAATTTAATTGAAGAAAACAATGCTTCCACCTATTAAAAATCACAGGCGCTAAATTAATTTATGGCTTGTTAGCGAATATAGACTAACAAAGGCAAGTAATATTTTAGCAATCCTAAACGTCGTCTTATTTCAAACCAGGAGAGCGGACTACAAACATCGTAAAACCATTCTTGGTATCGACCACATCTCCCAATCTGACCGGTATATTATCTTCCTTTCTGCGAATTATAGCGGGAGTGCCTGACACATAACTTACATAACGGGGTAAAATAAGCTGCCATTCATCATGCAGGCCCTTAACCAGGATACCAGGTAATAGTTCCTGGGTATTCTGATCCTGACCAGGTTCCAGAATGGTCACAGCTTCAGCAAAAACGGATATTTTAACGATGGCGACATCCAGCTCTCCATCTCTGAGGCGATCCAGCCGTGTGATATAACCTAGCTGTGGAAAGCTGTCACCGCCCTCTTCTTCGTTGCGTATCGCCACCACATGACCCACTTCCATGGTATGCATATACTTGGTCTCTACGGTGCGTATCAACAGGCCAGTATCACTTTCATTCATCACCAACCATTGGCATTCCAGCTCACTCGAAAGATCATCGACCAAGAGAGAAGAATGGCGCGCAGCCGCATCATGGAAACCGCTGTCCTGCTCCCTGTGACTCGGCTGCCTGCCCAACTCATATAACAGCCGATAACTTTCAGCAAGGCCGCTGTAAACCTGAACTGTGCGGGAACCATACAGGGATTTTCTATTGCTCGATCTTGTGATGCTGGACAAGTTCTTGTTCAACAGAGTCAGTAAACCCTGATTTTCCGAAAGGTCATCTACCTTGCCCTGAGGTTGCAGTCGTTTTTTGTCCTTTTCGCCGATAAATTTCTTGCGGTCTATCTCATCCAGCTCTCGTTTTATTTGTCTTTTCAATTTAGCCAAATTGATATAACAACAATTGAATGAGGTTTCTTTTTCTTCAAATAGCGGTGGGGTATCGGCGTTTGCATAGGTGACGATAAAATCCTCAAACGCTGTTTCGGGCTTGTCCAAATTAAAATCCAGGAGGTCTTCCTGTTTATCCAGGTATTGCTCTATCATCAGAACGGACCTCGATGGCCAGCTGGTAATATCAAGCATACCGAAAAGTTGTACCGACAAATAAAGCGATACAACGCTACGTCTCTCGGTATTCACGCTAAAAACACCCGATGCCTTGTACAAGACAAGATTATCCGTCATTTCCGTGGCTTCACGGATATCAAAAATACTCGCGTAGATAAAAAATACCGTATTAAATTCTTTCCAGTCCTGTGCTGACAATCTCTGGAAGCGTATCGCCTGATAGCGCTGCAACCACAGGCTTAACTCGATAATCTTTATCGTGATGACACGAACGCGTTCACGTTGCTGATTAAATTTTTTCAGTGGCAAGGTATAATCATGTGCCAGCAGGATTTTATATGACAGGATCAGGTTGTGCATTAAGTTGACGCATGCGGTCAGATCCGTTTTACGTTCGGCACTCTCAGGAAAACTCGCACCTTTTGATACGTATTTTCGATACAGGTCAGTCAGACAACTGGCCGTACTTTCCAGAATGGCCTGAGTCAGACTAAAACGGATGTTTGGTTTCAGTTCACACTTATTATATTGTTCAAGGAATTTAACCCCTTCCTGTATCAGTTGGGTTTTTTCCCTGGCATAAGTAGACAGATGATCCTTGATTCGAGTGGCATTTGTCTCAAGACCTTTGGGTTTTGTATTCATCCGCGGAAGGCCCAATTCCAGGCTTTCCTGACGATCATCTTCAAGAGGGTCTGATAATTCTCTCTGTAGCGGGAAGCGAAAGTTTGCCAGGTATTTTTTCATTTATCTTTTACAATTAATTCAAGTAGTTAACGTTCCAATATTGAGAATAATCTATTTTCGGTTAAACCGCTATCATTTTGTAATTATTATTAACATGACAAAAGCTTTTGTTTTTAATAGACATAACTATCTCAGCCAGTAAGCTTGTCGAGAGAGACCAGCTTGTTATTCTCGTCATAGACAATTTTAAAGCGTCCGTGGACACCATTATGTTCGACATATTTTTTAATAAATTGAACAGGGAACTGTATCTTTGTATTATCGGCCGCGGTGACTATGACCTGGTTTACAATTCCCTTGTAATAACACAGAATTTCTTCGTGACTGATGTCAAGATTAAAATACAGTGTTTTAGAAAATTTACTATTCATTCTTTTATATCATGTCTGACTACGAATATATATTGAAAAAAAGGCTAACTGAGAACGATGCCTATTTTTCATTTAAAGGTGACTTTCAACATATGCCCGTTACCTGGCATGTTCACTTATGTACGTGTCACTCTCAAGTATTTGATAATAGTGGCAATAACAAACAATTTATCGACATTGACAAGTCACCGGATTCAGGTCATTACCAGGCCTGTGTGTGCCTGAATATCACCAGGATCACGACTGCAGATATCACTAAAACCATCATCATGCTGAATCAGTACAAGCACCTCTCCCTCGGCCGACACGAGTATGGTGAACCCTTTTAGCTATGGTCGTTACACCGCATGCCCAAGCCGCTGACAGTGACTCTATCACCCGTCAGCCATTTAAGTTAAATGCGTTTTCAAATGATTCCAGCCAGACAGATACGGAGAGGCCGCATCGGCTGAGCAGGCTTTGCCAAAACGCCCGATCAGCTCATTAATGCGGACGACGTTATCCGGTCTGCCCTTGGGGAAATCAGCCTGCTCGGCAAACAGTATCATGCCACTGATGTCCTGTTCGGGAACAATCTGTTTTAACAGGTCTATTTTTTGCTCCAGATCAAAAAAAGGATTGGTAAATTTATAACTCTTTCGCTCAATGATCTGGGTCCATTCATTAATACCCGGTGCGGCATAGATATGACCGGAAAAATTTTTGATCTCCAGGGCCACGATCCCCTTTCTGGACAAAAGTAAATAGTCGAAGAATGCGTATTGCTCTCCTCCCAGATCGAGCGAAATATCCTTGAAAAAATCACAGGAAATTTTTTTAACCGTCTTGTTAACTTTTCTCAGATATCGATCTTTAACTATCCACCGATAGACAAGTAACAAGCTGTAGCTCACCAGTATGGCCGATACTGCCAGGATAAGAATCTCCAGTTGGCTCAGTTGGTTCAATTGACTGAATATCGATAAATCCATGCTGCTCCTGTTTTTTTTCTGTCACTCATTAATTCAAAGATGATCACGTGTGAATGTCCATTCGCGCCAGCCTTGCAAGAGTGGAAAATACAGGCCCAATTTTATAGGTCTATCGTCTATGCGCGCAACTATCCTCGCATATGTGTCCAGTTGAGCGCGATAGCGTTGCATTTCCCTGTCAAGAAACTCATCTCTACCCGCACCACTATGTCCACCGGTCTTGTAATCAATAACCCAGCGGGTACCCTGTTCATCAACAAAGGTTCGGTCGATAACAATATGCTTTAATTCATCGTTAACAATGCCGGTCAGGGCGTACTCAGACTGTGGTTGCTCATGTTGTGGGTTCAGTATCCATCTGCCCCTGGGGTCGTCCAGACAATTCTGCACCGATGTCATCATTTTATGTACTGACGTTTCCAGTTCGGTTCGATTAACACCATATTGAGTCAAAAGATATTGACCACGTTTCCTGTATCGCTCAAGCGCAGTATTATCTAATGTATTCGATGATGTAGCACTGATATCCTGCAATAACTCGTGCACAACTGTGCCGATAATCCGCGCCGTTTCCCCCGCCCAATCAAATTCAAGCACCTCCTCATGAACATCCGCCACCTGACTGTCAACCTGGCAGGAGCGCGGTGCATCAGGCAGAACCCACTGTGTAGGCAATCTGTCGATGCTATTGGCTGTCCTATCTTTCAGATCGTCAGGGCGTGCCTGCTCTTCCTTGTCGTTATTATGCTCACTCAGGGCTTTGACAAAATCATGCTGAACCGCAGGCCAGAGCGCAGAAAGCAGCGAACCGCTTGCAGGCGGGCGCAGCGTAACGACATCTTTATCAACCGCACTTTTTACATGCCCGAGCAAATGTAATTGCTGTCTGGCACGGGTAACGGCAACATACAGCAAGCGACCATTTTCAAAGTATTCTTTCTTTTTTTCAAAATCCGCTAATAATTGATACTTTTTATTGATCTCTCCGCCTGCCTGTTTTATGGGCGCCATCAGCAAATCATTCGTCTGCGATTTTGCGGGTCTCTCAAACCATTTCATCAAATCGCTGTCACTGGAGGACGGTTTATAGCCCAGCCCGGGCAAAATAACCGCATCAAATTCCAGTCCTTTGGATTTATGAATAGTCATGATCTGCAATGATTCGTCCGCCGAGATATCCGGCAAGGCAAACAAACGCTCGATAGCCAGAGCCGTCACTTGTGAGCGATCTGATAAGGGTACGCTATCCATTTTTTCCAGTAACTGAAAAAATACATCGGCATCTTTCAGATCCGTTTCATTGTGCAGACACGCAGGCCCGCCCAGCAGACACCAGGTCCCTTCTATCCAGTCCCGCAAGCTGTTACGTTGCACATGTTCCAGCGAACGCTGGAGTATCACGGCGATCCTTTGCAATCGCTTCTGACCATCTTCACTGATATTCACCAGGTACTGCTGATCAGAAATCAACGCCAGGATCGGTATGGACTCATTCAACGAGCACAGTGTATGCATATCGGCCAAAGACAGCCCACACCAGGGGGCACGCAAGATACCCAGCCAGGCAATGTTGTCTGCGGGGTGTTGCAGTGCTGTCAGCAGGGCGAGCAAATCCTGAATAACAGGTCGTTGTGACAGGGCCTCCAGCTCAACTGCCCTGAATGTTATCGACGCATTTCTCAGCGTATTGACGATATCAAACAAATGGGTACGACCGCGCACCAGAATGGCAATACTGGAAGCTGCATTTTCCTGTCGAATGGCGCTGATGATATCCCTGATTTTCTCAGCTTCCGCTACTTCCTGCTTGTCAAAATAAGGGTAGATACGGCAGGCCTGTTCCCGGGTTTCCTGATGAAATGCAATGCTATCGACATAACTGACTGCCCCGCTTTGCATGTCATTTTTTCGAGGCATGATATCTTTGAAGCTTTTATTCACCCAATGGATAATCCCTGCCTGAGAGCGAAAATTAACTTGTAGATAAATCGTGTGTAAATCAATATCACCTATGCCTGATTCCCAGGCCTCGAGAAACAGGCCGACCTCGGCTTCACGAAAACGATAAATGGATTGCATCGGATCACCGACCAGAAACAGTGTCCTGCCGTCATCCTGTTGCCAACCCGCTGTCAATCGCTTGATTAATTCAAATTGTGATAGTGAGGTATCCTGAAATTCATCCACCAGGATATGTTTGACCTGATAGTCCAACGCCAGGGCGAGGTCGGTTGGATGATCCGTTTCTCCGAGGGCATTGATCGCCGCGCGCGACATAGCAGTGAAATCCACACTGGCTGATTCCATGAAAACCACTTCCAGTTGCGCGGCTGCAACGCGTAATAATTCAAATAATGCCTGCAGTGTCTGCCATTCCTCGTCGCTATAGTGAGGGTCCGGTAATTGACGAATCAGATGTAATTTTTCCTGCATCAAAGGCAAGCCTCTGATGCTATCCAGCAGGCCACTCATGGCTTGTTTCATATCGACAAAAAGGGCTTGTTCTGCCTCGTCACGTGCCGCCGTTTTGGCAGGAAATCCCTGGTTTTTGTTCACCGATTTCCTGACATTACCGTCTTGTGTCAGGACAAAATCGGCTATCGTCTTCCAGGCGGATAATTGATCAATACTAAAGGCGGGAAGATCATCGCCCTGCTTTACAATCGCCTCAAATGCAAGCGCATCTCCGGCTGGCAAATTGTTGAGAGCAAAATTCAGCAGTCTGTGTACATCAGCATTTATTTCAGCAGGCCATACTGACTGCAAGTCAAACAACATCCCTTCAATCAATCGGCATAAGGCCGACTCCAGGTTATCGCGATCTATACTGGGATGATCAGGATCCGCCACATGGCGTAACCATTGATCACGTTTTGCCAGCATGCTGCAAATCAGGTTTTGCAAATAATCGAGCCGATTATCGAGATGGGCAACCAGATAACCGATGGACTCAGACCAACCCGCATCAGACTCCAGTTCATCTATTGTATTGATGGCCGCTTTTTTATACAGCATGGTGGCATCTTCGGCGATATCAGGTATGGCACCAAAGTGCGATAACAACGGCATCTGGTAAACCAGTGTTGCACATAAAGCATCGATCGTTTGAATACGTAGCCGCGTTGGGTTTACTAACAGCCCCCAGTCACGGCTGTGATCCTGAGCCAGCACCCTACGTGCCAATTGCCAGGTCACACGTCGATAATCGTCCTCCGGTTCGTCTGCTTCATCGGCCTCACGCAAGGCTAGGATGATTCTCTCGCGCATTTCACTAGCCGCCTTGCGCGTAAAGGTAATCGCCAGGACTTCCTCGGGCTCATCAACCCGCGCTAATAACACCAGGATACGCTGCACCAGCAAGCCCGTTTTACCTGACCCGGCTGGCGCTTGTACGATAAACGAACCATGCGGGCTTATCGCCAGCTGTCTTTGCTCATGATCCACGACTGTCTGGCTCATGCCTCGTCCTCGTTATCTTTACGCTTGCTGTCCTGTTCATTAATTCGGCAGAGTTGACCCAGACGACAATACTGGCAGCTGCCTGGGTAGCGCAGTGGATCGACGTGGGCATGACCTTGCCTGTACTCCGATGCCAGTCTTTTGATCGTCGCCGTCCACTCTGCCAGTAAGGCACTCCAGTCCTCTGATTTTTTTGCCTGGGGAATCTGCTCATAAGACCTCACCCCCGGCAATACATTTTTTTCCTGTGTGACACCTTTGAAAACCGAGTCACCCGGTTTTAACTGGGCGAACGTAAGTCCCACCAGATGCTCTGGCAAGGTCATGCTATATAGGGGTAATTGCGGTTCTTCTGGGCGCTCCCCGAACCATTGCGAGGGACTGACATGACCGGTTTTGTAATCGATCACGACACGTGCACCCCCTTCGAGCTCATCCACCCTGTCGACCTTCAGGTTGATCGTCATGTCTTCTATTTCAAGTTTTATTTTTTGCTCTGCCTGCATGACGGTGAAGGGTTGGCGCTGTTTTTCTATCATCAGCCATTCATGTGTCAGCTTTTCCAGTCTTTGTTGTTCCAGTCTTTGAAAACGCTCGCTGATCGCCTCGCCGCGCTTGTGTTCGAGACTACTGATCGCTCGCCTGACACAATCAGCTATCACTTTCCTGAGAAGTGGCTCGTCCATGTCCAGCAATTGCTTTTGATCACCGACGCGACTCCAGAAATGTTCCATTACCTGATGAACCAGGGTCCCTCGTTCTGATGGGGCAAGCCCCATAGTCGCATCATCCACAGGTCGGGCACCCAGACGCAATTCTGCAAAAGCCCTGAACGGACACGCTGCCTGCAATTTGAATATCTGGCTACCTCCCCTGACTGACGTGACATCCTCTACAGGAACGGGCATATCCCGCCAGGTTTCGTAGGCCGCGGCATGATAGATGACAGCGTCCCATAACGGTTCCTGCCACAGGGGTATTTGCTCCAGTGTTGTCTGCGTTAAGCCACTCAGTATGGCACTTAACCTTAGCGGCTCATCTCCCACACTACCCGGATAACTGAAGATCACGTTAGCGGCACTCCCTAACAGTCTTTGGGTAATATGTGAGGCCACCATCAATTCACGCGTGGAACTGGAATGCGGCAGCTTCTTCTCTCTCTGCAAGGCAACTGGAAGGAATTGATTGGGCCTGGG
>JGI24023J19991_10000207_pt1 | contig 43520 bp, 41 predicted proteins | sample Cruoilmetagenom1_FD_19991 | JGI IMG/M metagenome (IMG submission 19991)
TCTCAAGAAGAAACTATATTCGGTGACTTTCTTGAAGGCTTAGCAATTTTTATTAATGGAAAAGTCTACGGCGGCAAAAAATCATCTACTGAAAAAATCATCTACTGAAGGTATAGACTTAGAATTTTCAAAGGATGGTATAAGATACATTGTGAGCATTAAATCTGGACCTAACTGGGGAAACAGCAGTCAAATTAACAAGATGAAAGATAATTTCAAGAAAGCTAAAAAAATTTTAAGAACGAGCAATTCAAAAATTCAAGTTAACGCAGTTAATGGCTGTTGTTATGGACGCGATAATAATCCTGATAAGGGGGAATTCTATAAATATTGTGGTCAGCGATTTTGGGAATTTATTTCTGGTAATGAGAATCTTTATCTTGATATTATTGAGCCTTTAGGTCATAAAGCACGTCAAAAGAACGAAGTTTTTCAGCGATCATACTCTCAAATAATCAACAAATTTACTTTGGAATTTAGTCAAGAATTTTGTTCGGATGGAATAATTGATTGGGATGCTTTATTAAAATTCAATTCTGACTGTGATCAAAAGAAAAAATAATATTTACATCCATTAGTTCAAAATCACCAACTTATTCCCCTACTTTTTATAGAATCTAGTAAGTTACTAAGCGGTTTATTCTCCGCCACCCAAAAACTTCCGGAGTTTTCAGGATTGAAAACAGGTTCTTTAACTTTACAAGTTTTTATTGTATCTCTGCAGTCAAGATGGTTTGTTTTTCCATTTTCGTCCATTCTTGAACAGGTAATCTCAAAGTTTTCCATATTAGTTGCGGCAGCATTTATAGCCAAAGCTGACCAATTTCTTGTATTTAATTCTGAAGCCCATCCTGCGCTTGCTCCAGGGTCTTTTGATATCGGATGATTCAACCATAAATTCTTATCTGATATGTTGTGAAATAAGTATAAATTCTGTTTTGTAGAGCCTTCATTTAGAACTAGGCTTTTCCCGTTGAATTCATAACTCTCAGCTACGCAGCCTTGCGGGAAATCTGTTTCCAGGCTGTCCCCACTACATCCAATAGTAAATAAAGGTAAAAATATACTGACTATAACAAAACATTTTATTAGAAAATTCATTTTATTCCCTCCATCTTGAACTTTAATTCTCTTATCATACCCAATAAAATGCAATTGATACTACTAGAAACGAAATTCAAATAGAATCTGAAGAAGTATCGGTTATCCTTGTTATATAAAGTTTAAAGGGGACAAATGGCGATGAAATACATTTCAGCTTTACTTGTTTCAATATTAATCTTAGCTTCAATTTCCTGCGATACCATCGATAATATCACCGATAGCGTAGATCCTACAACAGATCCATTGATAACTGGCGAGATAGCTGATTCTCAAACTTATGATCTCGTAACGCCGGTATACGGAATGCAGGTATCAATAGATAATCGAGTAGATAGGGCAACAGATGCGGTTTTAGATATTCTTGACCGAAGGGCTACTCAATTTTTGGATTGTCAATTTGCAGAAGGATCTCAACTAGGTTTTGAAGATGCAATGCTGAGCGATGGAACAATAGTCCCCCCGCTGTCTGATTTAAGGATATTTGTGGTTCCAAACAGGTATGAGTGTGAGGTATTGGGTACACGTGTATGTAACGGGACTTATTTCGGCGGATTCGACATTGTAGTCGTCTCAGAAGGGGGTTTCGTTAGATGTGATGATTTTCTCGCATGGAAACATGAGCTAGGTCACAGGTATGGTATGGAAAGCGATCATAGTAATCAATCTGATTTTCGGTCCTGTATCGGAGATTCTAACTGTGATATAGGGGATATTATAGGTATAGATTAGCTCCAAAGTTTAATTTGTTTGAGTCTCTTTTCTCCGAAGCGCTAACCATATAGCAATGTTTATAACGAAGCATAGTAAAATTAAGAGCGCTACCGTGTACTTAAAAAACACTCGCGGCATTATATAAAAAGAAAGGTCATATTTGTTGTTTTGCCAAAGGTCGTTGTCAAAAAGAAGCGGATGGAAAATATCTTTCCAGAAAGTTCCAAAAAACGGAAGTATCATTAGTAAGGCAATTATAATCACGGAATTTATTAAAGCATAGCGGGATACTCTTTTCCTATCATAGGTTAGCGCAAGTAAAACCAGGCTTATAAGGGCTAAGAAGAACATTTTATCAAATATGCCGCGCACTTCTTTTAGGTGTAGTTTTTCTTTCTGAGTGAGGAAGCTGTCTAGCTCTCCCTGGTGTCTAAAAAAAGAGGCAAGTTCATCAATTCCATCGATTGCTCTTTCATTTCCGATCACTTCACATCTATCATGCCACTTACAGTTAAGGGCCATCCACTGAGGCAAATAGAATGTAATAGTCATGGGTAGATAAAAGGTTATATATAGTAGTGAGGTAAAAAGAATAATTCTTTTTATTTTGTTTATTGCCGTCATTTGATATCGGAGTTCTGACTACTTTTATTAAAATTCTTACTCAATAGAATCATCATCTTTGTTAAGAGAAGATTTTAAGATGAGATACCCGGCAATTGCCGCAATGAAGGATCCAACTAGGATTCCTATTCGCGCCGATACTGCATCGTCGGCGATGCTGGTGTCAAATGCTAGAGTGCTGATAAATAAGCTCATTGTAAAACCAATTCCGCAAAGTATAGAAGTACCATATATCAATCGCCAATTGATATCTGAAGGTAATTTTGCTAGCCCCAATTTAACAGCCGCAAGCGAGAACCCGAAAACCCCAACCTGCTTACCAATAATAAGCCCAAGGGCTATCCCAAGCGGAATAGGTTCAAATAAGGTCCTAAATGACATACCCTGAAGCGACACTCCGGCATTGGCGAATGCAAAAATCGGCATGATACCAAATGCTATCCATGGGTGAAGAGAATGCTCCATTTCCCTAAGTGGACAGGGCTCATCTTCTTTTGTTCTAAGCGGGATTGCAAAAGCAAGTACTACGCCTGCGAGCGTTGCATGGACACCCGATTTTAAAACGCATATCCAGAGTATTATTCCGACAACTACATATGCCGCTATTCTCCTTACGCCAAACAAATTCATCGCGATTAAGACAGCAATGGCTACTGCTGCAAAGATCAAAGAGGTTGCCGACAGATCTCCTGAATAGAAGATAGCTATAATTACTATAGCGCCTAAGTCATCAATTATTGCAAGTGTAAGTAGGAACAGCTTTAGTGATAAGGGTACTCTAGAGCCCAATAGAGCCAGTATGCCAAGCGCAAACGCAATATCAGTCGCTGCAGGTATCGCCCATCCATTTAGCGCTGAGGGGTTACTCATATTGAAAATCACATAAATCAGAGCTGGAATTGCCATACCCCCTATTGCTGCAATGCCCGGCAATGCAACTTGGGAGAGACTCGATAGTTGGCCATCTAATATTTCGCGCTTTACTTCAAGGCCAATTAATAAAAAGAATATAGCCATGAGACCGTCATTAATCCATAGCAAGAGCGGTTTCGCAAGCTGAAGGGCTCCAATCCGGATCTCAACCGGAGTGTCTAAAAACAGATCATATAAGCCTGAGAGGGGAGAGTTGTTAATTATTAGGGCAAGTACGGCTGCTCCGACGAGTATGATGCCGCTTGCTGATTCAAGTTTGAGGAATTCTCGGATTGCTTCTAACGCGCGAATTGGCTTAACACTCATTAAATTTAGTCCCCCCAGAAGTTGAAAAAAATTATACGCTAAAGGTATGGATTATCAAAACAGAAAAATGCCGGGTTAAAATTGATAAAATAAAAACAAATCAAATATCAGTATAGAAGGTTGTAATCTGTCTTTGTAGAAAAATGCAAGTTGTGTTAATATCCATGTCCATATTGTTTTAGTTGGAGTTCAGAATTGGAAATAGGATATTTTACAATGCCCCTCCACCCAGCGGGCAGAGACCTTTCGGAAACCCTTCAAGAAGACCTTGAGCAGATTGTTCTATTAGACCAATTAGGTTTCAGGGAAGCCTGGATAGGGGAGCACTTTACAGCGGGATGGGAGAACATCGCTGCCCCTGATTTGTTTATCGCAAATGCTATCCCACTGACAAGCAGCATTATTCTGGGAACAGGTGTATCATGCCTTCCAGATCACGATCCATTCATTCTTGCTCATAGAATTGCCGTGCTAGATAATTTAGCCAAGGGTAGATTTCAGTGGGGTGTAGGCGCGGGAAGTTTTATCGGTGATTTTGAGGTATTTGATATTGATCCGAGATCTGGAGAACAGAGAGACCTAACTAATGAATCATTGGCCTTTATTTTGGATTTGTGGAATGACCCAAAGCCAGGGAAGTATAGCAACAGCAGGTGGAATTTTACAGTTCCATATCCCCAGGACGATGTTGGGCTTGGCGTTCATACAAAACCTTATCAAAAACCACATCCTCCAATTGCGGTAGCCGGTATTACTGAAAGCTCCAGCACTTTAAAAGTAGCGGGTGAGAATGGTTGGATACCTATGAGTATCAATTTTGTGACTAGTAATGTTTTGAAATCTCACTGGAATTCGGTAGAAGAGGGAGCGCTGAAAACCGGCAGGATCCCGGACAGGTCTAAATGGAGAATAGCAAGGGACATTTTTGTTGCAGAAACTACTCAGGAAGCGCGGCAAATAGTTAAAGAAGGTACTTTAGCTCGGGATTTTACGGATTATTTCTTTAAGATGATTCCCAAAATTAGAGGCAACCTTAACATATTTAAATCAGATAAATCAATGCCTGATTCTGATGTCACAATTGACTATATGATAGATAATTTATGGATTGTAGGCAGCCCGGATGATGTTGCGGCTCAAATTGAAGATTTGTACGACTCTGTAGGTGGTTTCGGAGTACTGCTTGTAATGGGGCATGAATGGAATCCTAAAGATAAGTGGAATCGTTCTATGCAGCTATTAGCAGAAGAAGTGATGCCCAAGCTAAAGTTTTAAATTAACCAGCATTCAATAAGAATCTATTCGTCCAGATCAATAATAGTGGGAGTGCTTTCTTCTTTAATACGATTGGTGTTTATTACCTTGTTAATTCCATCCGATTTTATAACCGAAAGTCCGTTCATGCTGAGTATGACATCGAAGAATTTTAGGAAGTCTTCTTTTTTCATCCCCCCATCTGGAGTAATAATGCTCACGCTCTGAGTTTTCACTGATTCGTCTAAAATATATGTCTCCTCGTTAATTTCACTTACTGCTTTTATTAACTCCAACAAGTTCATATCTTTTTGAAGTTGAACCATGTTTTCTTCGTTGACAATCCAGTCATTTTCATTCGGAATCTCAGAATTTTTTGTTTCAGATATAACTCTATTTGTCGGTATAATAATATTAACTACTAAGATTAAGGCGAAGATTGCGAATACATGTATAAATTTTATAGATGAGAGGTCAATTTTCATAGGATAGATAACCCATTGGTAATGGCTAATTTTTTACTATCCTAACATATGCAAAAAAATATCCTAAGAGAATTTTTAATATTCATCGTTTGATTTGATTTCTTTTACCCTTTCAGATCTGTAATCTTTTCTCTCTAGAGCTTTTCTCCATAACCTCTTTTCTTCGGGAGTTTCAGGGTCAAACTCAGGAACGGGCTTTGTAGAGCCATCTTCAGCAATATGGACAAAACTTAAAAAAGCTGTACAAGTATGACGTTGCTCACCCGTCATAATATCCTCCGATAGCACTTTGATTCCAACTTCTAGAGAGCTCTGACCTACATAAGTAATGCCGGCTTTAAAAGTTATTATGTCACCAATTCTAATTGGAGAATAAAAGTAAAGATCGTCTAATGAACCTGTAATCATAACCCCTTTAACAAATCTCATTGCTAATATAGATGCCGCCTGATCTATGTCCATAATTAACTTCCCGACAGCCATAAAGTCTCCGTAGAAAGTGTCCTCAGGTAACACGACTTTGGTAGTTTCTAGGCGTTCTCTGACTATTTCGGTTTCATCAATAACATTTCGGGCTTGATTATCTCTTTTAGCAACCTGAGCAAGACGTTCGTCCTTTCTTTTTTTTGCCTCCATATATATAGCCATCTCCTCACTGTCTGAAGGAGTAATTTTCTCTGCAATCTTCCGCGGTTTACCCTTTTCATCCACAGCAACGAATGCCAGATGAGAAGAGGTCGTAAGTTTCTTGTTGCCGGTTTCAGGGTTCTCAGAGTAGACTTCAACTCCAATTTCCATTGAACTTGATCCGATATATTCGACCCAGCTCTCGAGAGTTACAATGTCTCCAACCAGTACAGGATTGATAAAATCTATACTGTCTGTTGCTCCTAATACTGTTATTCCTTTTGAGATCAGAGCTGAATTTATTGTTGCAGTTTGCATTATCCAGTCCATTAACCTCCCACCGCTTAGTCTTTTGTGTACGCTTACATGCTCGGGGAAAACGAACTGAATCGTCTGACGTTTTGTTTCGAGAATTGAGGGCATATGATCTTCCTTTACGTGGTTGAGTTTTCTGTGTTTTCTTCTTTTTGTTCTGTTGTGTAAGTGTGTACATCCATTTGCGGATAAGGTATCGAGATTCCGTTTTTATCAAACTCAAGTTTTATCTTTTCAGTTAAATCAAACAAAACTGGCCAGTAGTTAGATGTGCTTACCCAAGGGCGCACATATATATTTACACTGCTGTCAGCGAGCTCTCCAACTGCTATAACATACTCAGGACTGTTTAATATACGGGTTTCAGCTTTAAGAGCTCCTTCAATTATCCCCTTTGCTGTTGCTATATCATCTTCGTATCCAATACCGAAAACCATGTCTATCCTTCTTGTACCTGTAGCTGAATAGTTGGTAATGACACCTGAGTATATAGCCCCATTGGGTATAATCACCTGCTTATTATCTGGCGTAAGAAAAGTGGAACTGAATATGTTAATTTCTTTTACAGAACCTGATGTGCCTCCCGCCTCCACAAAATCTCCTACTCTGAACGGCCTGAATACTAATAGCATTACTCCCGCAGCGAAGTTCTGCATTGAGTCCTTTAAAGAAAGCGCAACTGCCAAACCAGCAGCACCTATGAGCGCTATTAATGAAGTAGTGTTTATTCCTAGCTGGCTTAAGGCTGCGATTATTACGAATAGGAATAACAACCACCTGACTATGGCGGATATAAAGTTTACAAGTATTTGATCCATATTCGCCTTTAATAGAAGCTTCTTTACAATCCCATTAATGATTGATACGAAAATGCGCCCAACGATAAAAATTATTAAAGCAAAGCCAATGTTTATACCCCATGGGATCAAATAAGTTTGTGTCAGGTTATTTATATCTATGGATTCAAGCATTGTTTTGCCCGCCTATTAAATTTATTTTATGCTTTCTGATAGCACAAGGGCTTCGTCAACCATTTCTCTTAGCAAATCAAGCCCTCCCTGCCAGAAGTCAGGATCTTTTATGTTAACACCTACGCGCTCTAATAGCACCTCAGGAGCATCACTCCCGCCAGAGGAGAGAAGCTCGATATATCTTGGTACAAATACATTTCCTTCGTTTATGTATTTGCTATAGAGAGAAAGTACCAGCAGCTCTCCGAATGAGTAGGAGTAGCAGTAAAAAGGCGAATGAATAAAGTGTGGAATGTACATCCACCAGTTTCTATAATCATCAGTCATTTCAACAGATTTTCCAAACATTGCGCTATTCGCCTGAGCCCAGAGTTCATTGATATTCTCTGAAGTAAGTTCTCCCCGGTCTCTCCTGGAGTGATGTAGAGATTCTTCAAACCTCGTTAGCACCACTTGACGGAACACTGTTGCGAAAATATCTTCAAGCTTCCCACAAATAAGGGCGAGTTTGGTTTTAGGATTTTTTTCTGTTTCCATTAGTTTATGAAAAACAAGTATCTCAGCAAACACACTTGCTGTCTCAGCAGTTGTTAATGGGGTGTCCGAGTGAAAATAACCCTGCTGTCTAGATAAGTATTGGTGCACACCATGACCTAATTCATGTGCAAGCGTCATTACATCCCTCATCCTGCCTGTGTAGTTCGTAAACACATACGGATGCACGCTTGGCACTGTGCCGTGGCTAAACGCTCCACCACGTTTTCCGTCTCTTACCTCAGCATCAATCCAATTCTTATCAAAGAACTTCTGAGCTATATTTGCCATCTTAGGGGAAAAATTATGGAAAGACCCTAGTATTATTTCTCTACTCTTTTTGTAATTTATGATCTCAGTATCATGAAAAATCGGAGAATAACGATCATAGTCGTAAAATTTCTTTATTCCTAAGAGCTTCTTCTTCAGACCATAATAAGTATCAACCATGTCATAGTTTTTCTCACAAGAAGTCATAAGAGAATTTAAGGTTTGCTTGTCTATTTCATTACTCAGATTCCTGGAGTCCATAGGATCGTCAAAGGATCTCAAGCGGTCGTTAAGCGAATGGTCATGAACCAGAGTGTTAAAGATAAAAGTTAAGACGTGCGCATTATCTTTGAGCCCTACCGTCAAACTGTTGGCTCCAGCTTTTCTCTTGTTGCGGTCAGGATCGTATAGCAGTGCGAGAATTTCGGTTTCTGAAAGGGATTGTTGCTTTCCATCAAGTTTTATCTTGAAACGGATATTGTTCAGAACTTCGTCAAATAGTCTTTTAAATGCGCGTGATCCTGTATTAGCTTTTTCATCCAGTATTTTCTCTTCAGCCTCAGTCAATCTGTGAGGTTTATACATTCTTTCCTGCTCCAAAAAGTGTTTGTGAGAAGCCAAGGTTTTGTAGCTAAGAAGAGAATCCACTTTTTTGTTGCTCAACTTGATCCACTCAAGCTCAAAAAACATTAAATGTTTTCTGGCTTCTGTAGACTTTTCTTGGATCATCTGTAAAAATGCCCCGTTTTCTGGGTTCCCAGTGTCTCCCGCAAAAACCAGGTAAGCAAATGAAAGCAATTTGCCAATTTTCTCAGATATATCTTCCAAATCCTTGACAGAGTTAAGAAGAACTTTTGGAGTTAGTTTTGGAGAATTTATCATTCCTCTGTAATTTTTCTCAAAAGCTTCTGATTTAAGGAATAGATCCTTGATATCCCTTTGTATCCTCTTGTCTTTAAGCCCAGAATATAGATCAGATAAGTCCCATGTTATTTCTTCAGCGCCTGATTTCTTTGCTCTTGCCGTTTTTGCCATTTATCTATCCTCTTAGTTAATTGTGACTAAATTCATTAGTGTTTATTGATTGGGTTCCCTGTTTCTTAACCTTCAAGCATTTCTCTTACTATCTTATTTACTGTAGAACCGTCAGCTTTGCCTTTAACCTTAGGCATTAAGGCTTTCATTACCTTTCCTATATCTTTCATGCTCTCAGCCTGAGTTTCCTCGACGGCATTTTTTACAACATCTCTTATTTCATCCTCACTCATTTGCTGAGGCATATACTTCATCAGAATTTCTATCTCGGCCTTTTCTAGATTAGCAGCATCAGGTCTGTTTACTTTTTCAAACTCCTTAACAGCGTCTCTCCGCTTCTTAATTTCCGCCCCTACAACACTAATTACATCTTCATCCTTAAGCGCTTCTTTCTTATTATCTATCTCTCTGTTCTTTAATGCAGCTTGAAGCATCCGCAAAACAGATAACTCAAGTGATTTTTTATTCCTAAGCGCATTTTTTAAATCTTCAGGTATTTGTTCTTTTAATCCCATTTTACTCTCCAGGTTCTTGATTGTTTTTAAGTTTAACCGGAACAGGAAGTTATTAAATATTATTCCTCCCAATTGCTCATTCAATCACATAGATATCTGGTAGATTGCGACCCTCTTCAGCGAAATCTGTTCCGTATCCGATGACAAATTTATCATCGATTTCAAATCCAACGTAGTCCACATCTATTGCGGTCTCTCTAGTTTTCTTTTTGTTCATTAAAGCGCATATTTTCAATGATGCAGGTTGCTTAGAGAGAATATATTTTTTAATGAACTCTAAAGTTGCCCCGGTATCAAGTAGATCCTCTACTAATAAGACATCTCTGTTTTTAATAGGGGTTTGCAGCTCTGTAATAAGCTCAATATCACCCGGGTTTATTCCTTTCCCATAGCTTGACACTCTAATAAAGTCGATCTCTGTTCTAATTTCTATACTCCTTACCAGGTCGGCTAGAAATATAAAGCTTCCTTTGAGAATTCCTATAATAACAAGGTTCTTATCTTTGTAATCTTCTGTGATTTGCTGTCCAAGATCATGCACCTTTTTTGATATTTCGGACGATTCTATGAGAATAATTAGCTTTCGTCCATTAATTTCTTTTAGCATGGATTTTAGTTTATATGATTATATAGAGCTGACAATGAGAGTGGTCTTTAATCTCGTATCGATAACTGCCATTGACTAAAGTTCCTGATATTCTATATTTTTGAGCGACAATCTCCCCTATAAAATGAGGTGTTTTGAAATTGAGTTTTAAAAAACCAGAAGAGCAGCTAGAAATTATAAAGCACGGCACCGCTGAAATTATTTCAGAAGAAGAGCTTTTAGCAAAGCTTAAAAGATCTGCAGAAACAAATGAGCCGCTCAAGATTAAAGCGGGGTTTGATCCAACAGCTCCCGATCTTCATTTAGGGCACTGCGTTCTTCTAAAAAAATTAAGGGAATTTCAGAATTTAGGCCACATAGTATTATTTCTCATCGGTGACTTCACAGCTATGATCGGCGACCCCTCGGGAAGATCAGAAATAAGACCCCCACTTACGGAAGCGCAGGTTAAGGAAAATTCCGAAACTTATGAAAGACAGGTTTTTAAGATACTCGACCATGAAAAGACTGAAGTTGTTTTTAATTCCACCTGGTTGGGCAAGATGAATGCAGCAGAGTTGATTAAACTTTCTGCTCTAGAAAATGTGGCCCGAATGCTGGAAAGGGACGATTTCGAAAAGCGCTACAAGAGCGGTGTATCAATTTCTATAAAAGAATTTCTATATCCCCTTATACAGGCATATGACTCGGCGCAAATGAAAGCAGACGTCGAGTTTGGTGGTACAGATCAGAAATTTAATATTCTCCTAGGCAGGGATGTACAGAGACATTTTAGCCAGCAACCACAGATCGCGATCTTATTGCCAATATTAGAAGGTCTTGATGGAGTAAGGAAGATGTCTAAATCGCTTAACAATTATATCGCAGTACAGGATAGCGCCCAGGATATTTTTGGTAAGGTGATGTCAGTGTCTGATGAATTAATGTGGCGCTATTATGAACTTTTAACATACAGAACTGATGATGAGATAGCCCAACTTAAATCCGGCCATCCTATGGACGCAAAAAAGGCCCTCGCATTTGAATTAACTTCATGGCTTCAAGGAGAAGAAGAAGCAAGTAAAGCAAGAGAAGATTTTGATACAAAGTTTTCAACTAGAGAGTTTCCTGAAGATGCAAGAGAAGTTAAGTTGGAAAAGGATGAAACCAGAACAGTACTTGATTTGGTTATGGAGTCTTCAGCAAGTTTAAAAAGCAGGGGAGAAGCTAAGAGGTTAATAATACAAGGTGGACTCAGTATCGATGGAGAGAAGGTCTCCGATATTAATAAACTCTCTCCTGATAATGGCGCCCTTAAACTTAAGATCGGCAAAAAGGAATTTGTATTGGTAAAAATAGAAGCAAGTTAGCCTATAAGCCGAATTCTGTCTTGGACAATCATTCATCTGGGACACTCATTACTGAGTGCCTCAAGCAACATACCCGGAAGCTCAAGACGGGCAGCCTCGTTTTTCCTAAGAAAAAGCGCTTCCCTATTTTGTCTTTCTCCAAGCGGGGTTTACCATGCCGCAGGTTGTCACCAACCTGCGCGGTAGTCTCTTACACTGCCTTTTCACCCTTACCGGTTCTCCAGTGATGAAGAACTTAGGCGGTTTGTTTTCTGTGGCACTTTCCGTTGCCTCACGACACCTGGGTGTTACCCAGCGCTACGCCCTACGGAGTTCGGACTTTCCTCCAGTTCTGCAACGAGTGCAAAAACCAGCGATTGCCCAGCTCACTTGCTTCTATTATGAATGATATTCATCGATTGCCAGGTTTGCAAGTCTATCTGCATCCCTGTTTTGTTCTCTAGGGATATATTTAATAGAGATATCTTTGTAGTTTTCAAATAATTTCTTAGCTTTTTTGTTAAGTGGGATTATTTCAGGATGCTTAACTTTCCACAAGCCGTTAATTTGGTTAGCTACTAAAAGTGAGTCCGTAAATATCTTTATTTGGTTATTTTTGAGGTCTTGTGCAGATTCAAGAGCGGTAATTAATGCAGTATATTCTGCCTGATTATTGGTTGTAGTTCCCAGATATTCTGTTATTTCACGATCTTCTAGTTCAGTACCCCTAATTAGGACACCTATGCCGGATTCTCCAGGGTTTCCTCTGGCCGCGCCGTCAATAAAGATTTCTATTAGGTTTTTCTGGTCAGAATGAATTGGTAAATCACCCTGTTTTAGCTTCGTTATTTTCTTCATCTTCACAGTAAAGAATTTTTAAACAGCTTGGGCATTGAATAATTCTATTGAGAGTTAATATCTCATTAAAAAGTTGTGCAGGTATATTCATATAGCATCCGGTGCATACTTCATTTTTAGCGACAGCAAGTACTTCGCCATTTTTTTTCATTATCTTTTCGTAAAGAGGAAGTATTTCCGGATCCAGCGTTTGAACAGTCTTTTCTTTTTCTTGCTTTTTCGGCTCATAAACTGCTTTTATTTCTTCTAACTCTAATTTGTATTCGCTTATTTTTTCTTGATATTCAGATTCCATACTTGCTAATTTTTCATTCTTATCAGAAATTTCTTTTTCTAGTTTTTCAATTTTTTCCATTTCATCAAGAAGTTTCTCTTCGTGATCTGAATTTAGTCTTTTTGTTTCTGTAATTTCTTTTTGAAGGGCTTGGTATTCTTTATGGGTCTTGATCTCAAAAAGCTTTTCTTCAGATTTTTTTATATTCTCTTCGTTTTGACTGATATCGTTTTCTAATCCAGTTCTAACTTTTACAAGGTCTTCTTTCTGATTGTTAAGGCTGAGTAATAATTCTTTTGAGGATTTAAGTTCTTCTTCTAACGCGGATATTTTATTTGGGTAATCTATTAAGTGTAATTCTAATTCGCTGAGCTCCAAATCAATTTGTTGGAGCGCCTCGAGAACTAATATTTGTTCTCTCATCTATACCTCCATAATATATCGATAATAGATTTAAATTTAATATACTGAGTAGAACTTCTCTGGGTAGAAGAAATTGCTAAGTTCTGAATAAAGGAGCTGTGTCTTATCTCTTCTTTTCTGTCCATGAATCAGTAAAAAACTTTAATGTATGGGCCCACCCGGACTCGAACCAGGGACCAACGGATTATGAGTCCGCCGCTCTAACCAACTGAGCTATGGGCCCTCAGTATAATAATTTTAGCAAATTTACTATTGTAGATAACTATCCTAGCCTTGTCAATGAATTCACTGAAAATCGGCTGAAATAGTTGGTGTTTGCTGGTTTGTGATCGGTTAAATTGAATTGTTATTCTTAGCAAATTATACAGTATACAGTGAAACTTAGCTGATTCTCATCTCCGAACAGCATAATTTTTTGCTTTCAGATGCTTGTAGTACTCAAGCACTTTTGCAATATAATCGGTTGTTTCCGGATAAGGGGGTATCGTGAAACCGTGTTTGATTACAGAGCCCTTACCAGCATTATAGGCAGCGAGAGACAATTTCAGGTCCCCATCAAAATAATCTAATAAATCCTTTAGATATTGAACCCCACCCTCCATGTTTTCCTTAGCATCAAAGGGATCTTCGACACCATAATCACTTGCGGTTCCAGGGATTAGCTGCATCATTCCCTGAGCATTCTTTGAGGAAACTGCATCAGGATTAAAGTTTGATTCTGCCTTTATTACAGCTTTTACAAGATAAGGATCAACTTTGTGCTTTTCGCTGATTAATATTATTTCTCTATCATATTCGGTAATAAATCCGTTTGATAAATTCGCCCCGCTTCCGGGACGTTTTACTTTAAATTTTGCAAGTGAGGCGCGGTTAAATACCACTGTCGGCATTTTGTTGTTGCACTCAAGAGTTTCATGCGTTCCCGATCTTTCAATTAGTATCATGCAATTTGCTATCTCTAGTATTGTAACCTTCTCGGACTTTATAAGATCAAGTCTGTCACCGTTGACATATTTGCCAAGTTCCCCAGTTACCGGGTTTTTGATTAAGGCTTTGGTCGTCTTTCCGTTTGTTATTGTTCCTAATATAACAAGTTGCAAGTCGGATTTTGAAACCTCAACTGATAGTAATTCATTTTCTTCTGTTCCAGGTTCAGGTTGTGTTCCATCATCTGCAAAAGAGCCAAAAGTATCAACAGAATATGATTTTCCCGTATGGGATATAATAAAAAGTGGGAATACTAGTAAAAACAAGAGTTTCTTATTCATATGGACGCAATGTTGAATGCGATATACGTTCAGGATATATGATTATTAACCCTGAAAAGTAAACAATTAATATTTGATTTCATCTTTCCATTCCGAAGGTTTGTGTTCATAAAAATTAGGGTGATCAATCCGGAAACTATAAATTTAGATAAGAGCTATGACTGGTTTAACAGCGCATAGCTCTTGTTTTTTTGAATTTAATGTTTTCTAAGTTTAGTTTTAAAACAGAAGTTTGTCTTATTTCTTTTTAATAGGGTAAAACTTATAAGATTTGACCTCTTTCCCGTCTTTGGTTTTTTTAACAGTACCTACAGTTACACCCATTTTCTCACCGATTTTCAAACTCTCGGGGTCATCCACTTCAACTTGCGCCATAACTCTTACTCCCTCCGGGAAGTCAACCAAGGCTAGCGCATATGGTACGGGAAATTCCGGCATGCTTCTTCTTACCACTGTAAAGGAATGAAGCTCGCCTTCAGCACTTAGCATTTTCTCTTCTATCTCATCTGAAAAACTAACAGGATCAGCCATGTATTTAGGAAAAGTATAATTGTCAGATTCTTTTGAGTAGCCGGCAACTAGTCTTACTTTGCCTGCATCATCAAATGCAAATAGTTCGGGAAACATAATCTCTTCGTTTTCTAAATTCTGAGCCATAACTACAATATCTCCTTGGGGAAATTTAATGTGGAATATATATTACATCCATTTTTAATTAAGTCTAGAGTTCGTTCATAGTGTGTTTGTAAACATTTTAAAATGTTTGTAGAATATGTTCCGGTGAGTGAAATAATCCCAAGAGCACTAACAATTGCGGGCTCTGATTCAGGCGGTGGCGCAGGGATCCAGGCCGATTTGAAAACGTTTACAGCGTTAAAAGTATTTGGTATGTCCGCTATAACCTCTGTGACTGCTCAGAATACAGATTCTGTCTTGGGCATCAGTGATCTTTCTCCAGAATTCGTAGGTCTTCAGATAGATGCAGTAGTCAATGATCTGGGAGCGGATGCTGTAAAAATCGGCATGCTCTCAAATAGAGATATCATAGAGACAGTTGCTGAAAAAATTCTCGAATATGATCTAAAAAATATTGTATTGGACCCTGTAATGGTGACATCAAGCGGTGATCAATTATTGAAATCGGATGCTCAGGAAACCTTGATTAAAGAACTATTGTCCCATGCTACAGTTCTTACGCCCAATATTCCTGAGGCTGAAGTAATTTCATGCCTAAAAATTTCATCTGTTGAAGACATGAAAACGGCAGCTGAAAAAATTAGAACACTTGGCCCTAAAAATGTTCTTCTAAAAGGCGGGCATCTTGATAAATCGACGAATGCCGTAGATATTTTATACGATGGTAACGATTTCTTTGAGTTTAAAGCTCTTAGAGTAGATACTCAAAACACCCATGGAACGGGGTGTACTTATTCAGCTGCGATATGCGCTGGCCTTGCTAAAGGGTTTTCGGTTATAGAGGCTGTAAAAGAAGCAAAAGACTATGTAACATTTGCTATTCAGAATTCATTTGATATAGGGAAAGGAAACGGTCCGTTAAATCATTTTTGGAATATTGATTAAAAGGAGTTTACTATGGCTGAAATTATAGATGGGAAAAAGGTATCAGAACACATAAGAGCACAAATAGCTGAAGGGGTTGAAAAGTTAAAGGGGGAAACCGGCATAACACCAGGGCTTGCTGCTGTGCTGGTTGGAGAAGACCCAGCATCTGAAATTTACGTAAGAAACAAAAGAAAAGCCTGCGCTAATGCAGGTATGTATTCTGAAGAGCACAAGCTTCCCGCTGAAACTACAGAGCAAGAGCTTCTTAACCTAGTAGATAGGTTAAACAATAATCCCAATATTCATGGCATATTGGTACAGCTCCCTCTACCTGATCATATTAATGAAACAAAGGTTCTAAGAGCTGTTTCTCCTCTAAAGGATGTTGACGGTTTTCACCCCTATAATGTTGGGCTCCTTGTGGAGGGGAATCCGAGGTTTATCTCCTGCACTCCTCACGGGATTATCAAGATGCTAGAGTTCTATAATATAGACATTACCGGCAAAGAAGCTGTGATAGTCGGGAGAAGTAATATTGTAGGCAAGCCTGTTTCTATGCTCCTTCTTCACCGTCATGCCACAGTAACAATCTGCCATTCCCGTACCAAACCCCTTGATGAAGTAACAAGAAGAGCTGATATTTTGGTTGCTGCTATAGGGCGAGCCAATTTTATTACAGCTGATATGGTTAAAGAAGGGGCTGTTGTTATAGATGTCGGAATTAACCGTAATGAAGAAGGCAAACTCACCGGCGATGTCGATTTTGAAGCGGTTTCGCAAAAAGCATCTTACATTACCCCTGTCCCCGGTGGAGTAGGGCCTATGACAATATCTATGCTTCTCTGGAATACTCTTGAGTCTGCAAAAGGTACGACTAACTAAACTAGGGCTTTTGTATGTTGCCGCAGTCAATTAGCGCTTCAAGATACTATTTATTTCTAAAATAATATCTACTATTTTGTGGATAACTTCATTTGTTTTGAGTCGTTATTTATTCACACTAAAAAGCCAGACTATCCTTCTTGATCTATAACTATCTGTAATCACTATGTTTATGATTAATCATTGCAGTTAGTACAATGTGGACAAACATCTTGATTTTATGTGTTTATACTGTGGATTAATTGTGGATTACAGTTGAAAAATTGTGATTTCCTCATCTAGTTTTACAACTTCTTTATTGTCTTCTAGTTTATTTAGTAATTCCGTAACTGTAATTTTAAGCAAAGGGTGTATAAACTCAGGGGCTATCTCGCATATCGGCTCAAGCACAAATCGCCTTAGATGCGCTCTTGGATGAGGTATGATTAAATTGTCGTCTTTTATAACTTGGTTGTCGTAAAATATTATATCAAGATCGATAGTTCTGGGCCCCCATTTTTCAGTTCTTACTCTGCCAAGTTTCTCCTCTATTAAATTGAGATTAGTGAGCAATTTATGAGGAGAAAAATCTGTTCTAATTTCAGCAGCGCAGTTGATAAAGTTCGGTTGTTCCTCATAATCCACTGGGTCCGTCTCATAAAGAGAAGAGACTTTAACAATTTTAGCAAAAGCAGCAATTTCTTCTATTGCTGTTTTACAATTACCAATCTTATCTCCGAGATTAGAGCCTATACTTATAAAAGCACTGTTCATCATTAAGTAAGCTTAAATTACAACGCTTTGACTATCCAGTCGGCATTCATTAATTTATATATAAAAAGGGGGTTAGATTTATGGCTTTATTATCAGAAAATGAAATTACGGAAGGAATTAAAGGTTTAGAAGGTTGGGAACAAGTACAAAATGAGATTGTTAAACAGTTCAAATTCAAAAACTTCGTAGAATCAATGGGATTTGTAACGAAAGTTGCCATACTTGCCGAAAGAGTTGATCATCATCCGGATATATTAATTGAGTACAGTAAAGTGACAATAACACTTTCAACTCATAGCGAGGGGGGTCTTACAGAAAAAGATTTTAATTTGGCAACTGAAATACAAGAAGTCTCTTAGAGAGCTAAGCGCTAAGGTTTCTTTTCCTTCTCAATTATCTCATAATCACTTTCATCTAAAGTAATTGTAGTTGTACCGCCGTCTTTTTGACTAGCGACCGGTTCTTTTTTCTTGCTGCCCAAAGAGGTAATAAACCTAAGTACTGTTAGCACTATTACTCCAATCGCTACCGCTATTCCTATAAATAGTCCAAATACAGCTAAAACTCCTATTACTAGGAGAACCAATAAAATCATAAGGGGGAAAAAGTAGAAAGGCGGTTTTCCTCCTTTAAATTGATAAAAATTTATTTGTCTGTTGTTCATATTATTACCTATAATACTCCCTATGCCTGTCCGTGGCATTTCTTATATTTCTTGCCGCTTCCGCATGGGCAAGGATCGTTTCTTCCTACCTTTTTTTCTTGTCTTCTTATTGGTTTCTTCTTTTCTTCCTCATCTGATTCACCCCTGCTTAATACCATACGCTGCTGCTCGGCTCTACGTTGCTTTTCTACCCTTTCCATATCCGTTTCACTGACGGGTTGTACTCTAAAGAGTTTTTCGCATACATCATTGCTTAAACGATACATTAGCGAGCCAAACATATCATAGCCCTCTTTCTTGTATTCATGCAGAGGGTTTTTCTGAGCATAACCTCTTAGTCCAATACCTTCTCTCAGATGGTCCATGTTGAGTAGGTGGTCTTTCCAAAGGTAATCTACTGTCTGCAGCATGACAAACCTCTCTATCTGCCGCATGGTGTCAGAGCTAATACCCTGCTCTTTTTGTTCATAATATTCGTGTACCTTAATTTGAATATATTCAGATACATCTTCTTTTTTAACAGCATCTTTAGGTAAATCTTCAAAGTCGATTTCCACATTAAACTGTGCGTGAAGGGATTCTTTAATCTCACCCAAATCTATAGTGTCCGAATTGATTTTTTCCGGCAAGCTAGCTTCTGCGAGATCATCTGTAATATCATCGGCCATTTCATATAAGTTTTCTTTTAAGTTCTCTCCGCCTGCTAGGAATTCTTTCCTCTTTGTATAAATAACATCTCTCTGAGTGTTTAAAACGTCGTCATAATCAAGCAGATGCTTTCTAATATCAAAGTTATGGCCTTCTACCTTTTTCTGAGCGTTCTCGATAGACTTGCTTATCATCTTGTGCTCAATTGGCTCGCCTTCTTCCCAACCCAGTTTGTCCATGATCTTTGTTATAGTTTCAGAGGCAAATATTCTCATTAGATCGTCTTCGAGTGATACATAGAATCGTGAAGACCCCGGGTCTCCCTGTCTTCCGGCTCTACCTCTTAGCTGATTATCAATTCTTCGGGATTCGTGTCTTTCAGTTCCGATAATGTGAAGACCGCCCATTTCTAGAACCTTCTTTTTTTCCTCGTCGCAGATTGCTCTTGCTTCTAGTATAGCCTCTTCAAACTGCTCCGGATCAGCTTCTGCCATGTCTACCTTGTATTCTTTTTGAAGTACCTCGTTTGCCAAATGCTCGTGGTTTCCACCGAGAATAATGTCGGTTCCCCTACCAGCCATGTTTGTCGCAATCGTGATTGCTCCGATTCTTCCAGCCTGCGCTACTACACCGGCCTCGCCTTCGTGCTGTTTTGCATTTAATACTTGATGCTTTATTTTGTGTTTTGTAAGCATATTGTGAATCTTCTCTGATTTCTCAATCGAGGTAGTACCCACAAGTATTGGACGTCCTTGTTCATTAAGTTCTTTTATCTCTTCCACAACTGCATTGTATTTCTCATTTTCAGTTTTATAGATCAAGTCGTTCCTGTCATCCCTGATCATTGGTTTATTGGTGGGGATTACATTTACATCAAGCTTGTAAATATTCTTAAATTCAAATGCTTCAGTATCCGCGGTTCCAGTCATACCAGCTAACTTTCTATACATACGGAAGTAATTTTGAATCGTTATAGTTGCTAGTGTCTGGTTCTCATTCTCTATTTCAATACCTTCTTTAGCTTCTACTGCCTGATGCAGTCCGTCACTCCATCTTCTTCCAGGCATTAATCTTCCTGTAAACTCGTCCACAATTATGGCTTGACCGTCCTTGATCATATATTCTACGTCCCGGTTAAATAGATTATGCGCACGGAGCCCCTGAATAACATGATGAAGTAGCTCTAGGTTTACCGGATCGTAAATGTTTGTTATGCCAAGAGCCTCCTCGGCTTTTGTAGATCCCTCTTCGGTTGGGGTTACCTGTTTTGTTTTTTCATCAATAGTAAAGTCAACTTCCGGTTTTAGCTTTCTTACAATTTTATCAATTTCATAGTAACGATCTGTCGAATCCTCAGATGGGCCTGAAATAATAAGCGGTGTCCTCGCCTCGTCAATTAAGATGCTGTCTACCTCGTCCACTATTGCAAAATTATGTTCTCTTTGAACATAATCTTCGAGCGAAAATTTCATGTTGTCTCTTAGATAATCGAAGCCAAACTCGTTGTTTGTGCCATAGGTGATATGAGCTCCGTAAGCTTCTTTCCTTGAGCATTCAACCAGTTTGGTCTTGAATGCTGACAGTACATCAAGGTTCTTTTCCGGAGGGATTTCCATATCCGCATATTCACTTGGCCATACACTTAAATTATTGTCAATTGCACTCTGAGCCCTTTCGGGGTTTTCCCACTCTATTAAGTAAGAGATGTCATGATTTACGACACCTACTGATAGACCAAGAAATTTATGAATAGACCCCATCCAGGTTGCATCACGTCTTGCCAGGTAATCATTGACTGTAACAAGATGCGCGCCAAGCCCCGTAATTCCATTTAGAAAAAGGGGTAGGGCTGCTACAAGAGTTTTTCCTTCACCGGTTTTCATCTCTGATATTTTCCCCTGATGAAGGACTAGCCCACCTATCAACTGTACATCAAAAGGCCTCATTCCAAGTGTCCTTTGTGCAGCTTGCCTTACAACACCAAAAGCTTCAGGAAGTAATTCTTCAAGCGTTCTTTCTAGTATCTCGGCGTGCTTTTCATCATCGATCTCAGCATTACCATTTAAACTGTTTTTTACATGTTCTATGAAAGAATCGGTCTTTTCCTTGAGTTCAGAATTTGGAAGCTTTATTAGGTTCTCTTCATGCTCGTTAACCACGTCAATTATAGAGCCCAGTTTCTTTATCTCTCTTTCGTTCTGAGAGCCCACTATTTTTTTCATTATGTAAGAAATCATATTCTAATAAACCTCCAAAAAATTAAAACAGACTAAAGTATAAGTGTAAAACCTATCTATAACAAATTGAATGATTTTATTTGATTACGGCGAATTTCTAATAAATACAACACATAATACATATATAAATTCCATACTTTTTCAAACTGTTTCCTGAAATTGCTTTTAATAGGAGTGTGTTCTCTTAGAACTTAATCACTTGCTTCTTAAATTCAATTAAGTTCTACAGAAACCACTGAAGAAGTGCCTGATTTATTAGAAGTGATGCCGATAAGAGAATGTACTTCCTGCATTGTTTTTTTATTATGAGTAATTAGGACCACTTGAGAATTTTTATCTATTTCTTTAATAAGTTCCATGAAATAAGATGTGTTTTTGTCGTCCAGGGGCGCATCTATCTCGTCAAAGAGTAAAAATGGCGCCGGCTTAATCAAGCAGGCTGATATTATTAGGGCTATAGCGGAAAGAGCCTTTTCTCCACCTGAAAGCAAGTTGATAGATTGAAACTTTTTCCCTCTCGGCCTTACCATTACTTCAACACCTGTCTCAAGTATGTTGTCCTGGTCTGTTAAAACGAGTTTTCCCTCGCCACCTCTAAATAGGCGGGCAAATATTTGCTGAAATTTTTCGTTCATAACTTCAAAAGCTTCATTAAACCTCTTCTCTGATTCTTTATCTATTTTGCTTATTGCTTTAGCTAGAGAAGCTATTGCTTGCGTTAGATCGTCCATTTGCTCATTTAAAAAAGTATTCCTTTCTTCTAACTTGTTGTATTCCTCTGGGGCAAGAAGGTTTACCGGCCCAAATCTTTCAGTCTTCTGCTGGAGTCTTCTTAGTCGGGGCTCTTCGATATTAAGGTCTATATCTAAAAGTTCTTGTTCTTCTTCCGGGCTCATCTCCTGCTGGTTTTCCATGTCGAATGAGTCATTTCTTCTCAGAGTATCAGTAATATTCTCAATCTCAATTTGAACGGTATTTAGGTCTATTTCAAACGAATTGCTCTTAAGCCTTACCTCTGATAACTGTGAGTTTATATTTTCCCTGTTCTCGCTAGTGATTGATATTTCTTCTTGTAGTTTTCTTCTTTCTTCATTTTTTCGAGCTAAGTCTTCCTCTTTTTCTTTAAGTTTGTTTTGAAGGCTATCAATCTCGATAACTGTATTCCCTTCTTTTTCTATAAGATCCAATTTTTCCTGTTTTTTCTCTTCTATATTAGTTGATTCAAGCTCTATTCTTTTGTTGATATCTGATCTACGTATATCAAGCTCCACTAAATCCTCATACAAACTCCTTTCTTTTTCTCTCAGTGATGCGCATGTGACTTTTCTATCAGAAATATCTCTTTCAAGATTCCTTTCTTCTTGTTCTTCCTGTTGTATTTTTTCCTCGACAGTGGCCAATCTTTGTTCAAGGTCAATTTTTTCGATATCTAAAATTTTAATTTTGGAATTTGATTCATCAATTAAAATAGCTTTTTCGCTTGTATTTTTATCAATGTGCTCAAGGTTCTTGGTAACAAGTTCAATCCTTTTTTCTATTTTCTCCAAATACCCTTTGAGATTCACTATATCTTTTTTTGTTTCAGCTTCTTTAATGTCTATTTCTATTAAACGGTTGTTGTAGTCTGTAATACGATCGTTTATTGTTCGGATTTCGTTTTCATTGCTCTCTATTTCTGAAGCTATTTTTTCGATCTCTACTTTCAGTTCTTGGGCGCTAACTGTTAGATTCTCAATTTCTCTTTTTCTTTCAAGTACTCCGGGTTGGGTAGGACCGCCCGAAATTGCTCCGTTTGCATGAAGATAATCTCCGTCAGCGGTTACGAAAGAAGAATTTTCATTCGCCCCCTTTTTAGCTTCTAGAGCTTCATCAAGAGAGGGCGCCAAGTATACTTTCTTTAATGTTCTCTCGATAATATTGCTTCTTATGTTCTCAATCTGTACTATGTCAAAAAGGGATTTCATGTTGCCGGAACTCTTATAAATTTCAGTGTTTATTCTTTCGTCCTTAACAGAAATGAATGTTCCTCGGCCGATAGACTCTTGCTTTAAAGAGTTAATGGCTGTAATTGCTTGTGAACTCTCCTCGACTAAAATCCACTTAAGTGTATCTCCTAACGCTGTTTCCACTGCTCTTTCATAGCCCTCGGGTACAGAAATATAATCTGAAAAAGTGCCAAGAACACCTTGTCCTTTGTTGTGCAAAATGAAATTCCTAATGCCTTCGGGCAGCCACTCATAGTTGGACTGGATTTGTGTAAGCGCATTTAATCTTGAGGTTAATTCGCTTAGCTCTTCTTTTAAAGAATCACTCTTGTCGATGATTAATCTTAGTTTCTCATTTAGTGAAATAAGGCTTAATGCGAGTTTGTCCTTCGTTTCTATGATATTTTGTTTTCTAGACTCATTCTCTTTGGAAGTATTCTCAAGGTTCGCAACATCCCTAATGGCGTTTTTTTCTTCTTGCGTCAATTCCTCATGTTCATTTTCAATTTGGGATTTCCTGGACCTAAGCTCATTAAGCTCTTTTTCATGCCCGAGGGCTGAGCCCTTTAATGAACTATATTCGTTTAGAGTTTTAAATAATGAAGTCCTAATGTCCCTTAGATCATCTCTTGATTGACTATGTTTGGTTTTTAGAGTTAACAGAGTATTTTCTTTCTCTGATATTTGAGACTCATCCTTTTCCAAGTCTTCTTTTACGTGGTGAGACATATCTCTTTTGGATTGTAGCTGTTCAGCGATTCTTGCTGTCTCATTTTCTAACAGTACAGCTTCGCTCTCTATCTTCTCAATAAATTTATCAATGCTGGAAACTTCATTTTTTAAAAGTTCCTGTGATGATTGTCTGGTTTGAAGGTTTATTCTTGTAATATTGGTTTCTTTCTCAGATTCTTTTAGAGATTCCTCTGCATTTGTGAATTGGACATTAAGGGTTTTTAAATGGTTTGTAATCTGTGCTGATTCTTTTTCAGATTCGGAAATCTTTTTTTCAATTATTGCTTTTTCATTAAGTATTTTGTCTTTTCTCTTTTGTAGTTTATAAAGTTTGGCATTGAGAATTATTGATTCCAATTTGTTTGCTTCTTCTGAGAGTTCTCTAAATTGCTCGGCTTGTTTCGCTTGAAGGCTTAGTGTATCCATTTGGCGCTTAACTTCATTTGCCATATCCTGGACCCGGCTTAGGTTTTCTTTTGTAGTCTTAATGCGCGTTTCAGTTTCACGCCGTCTGATCTTGTATTTTCTTATACCCGCAACTTCCTCAATTAATGTTCTTTTTTCTTCTGGTTTTGCAGTTATTAGTTTGTCTACGCTTCCCTGTCCAATTATTGAATGAGTCCTGGCTCCAGATCCGGTATCAATAAATATGTCCGTAATGTCTTTTAACCTACAGGAAACTCCGTTTAGGTAGTATTCACTTTCGCCGGATCTAAATACCCTCCGCTTAATCTCTACTTCTTCAAAGTTGTATTTCGGAACCTGCTCTAGTACTAATGCGACTTCAGCCATGCCAACCGGTTTTAATAGTTCGCTACCGTTTGAAATAAGCTGTTCCATCACTTCTGCTCTAAGTAGCCTTGGGTTTTGTTCTCCGAGAATCCATCTAATTGCATCAATCACATTTGATTTGCCACAACCATTGGGGCCAACAATTGCGCTTAGCTGATTATGAAACCTTATTTTGGTTTTGTTATAGAATGACTTAAAACCGTTGATTTCAAGGGAAGTTATTTTCATGTTTTTTATGAAATTCTAAGTACAAGTTAAATCAATATACCAAATCTAATCAACCATAAATTTAATTATTAAAAACTTATTTCGATATGATACCTCTCGCTTTTTATCAAACTATCCTTGGGCAGGAAATAAACTATCGTTTGCTACTATATCAGCTTTCCGCCTTAAATTTTGTATCCACTTTTGCAACAAGGTATTTCTTTGCGTTTGAAGTTCTTGCTCCATTAATTCTGCTTTTTGCAATTCAAAGTCTTGTGGATCAGCGCTAATTCTTTCTTCGAAGATTACAACATAAAAACTATTGTTGTTTTCATAAACTCTGCCTAGTACTGTTGTGTTATCATCAATTTCAAATGCTTCAGATTTTAGCTGTTCAAGGTTTATCTCTGGAACCCTTTCCATTCTGGTAAAAGGGCCTGTTTCCTCTAGGCTAATTCCCAGCTCTTTAATTGTGTCTGCTATTTCTTCTTTCTTGACTGATTTTAGTTTGAGTAGTGTTTCGTTGGCTTTTTTTCTAGCCTGGTCCTTAGATTTTTGATTCTTTATTGCTGCTATAACATCAGGCTTCGTCTCTTCAAGCGTTTTCTCTCGGGGCTCAGAAATTTCACTTAATTCAACAACCCATATCGATGTTCCAACAGGTACAACGATTAAACTGCCTTTCGCTTCAGAAAAAGCTTTGTTTACTATTTGTGGGGGAATGTCTCCAGTCCTTTCTGATCTTGCAAATGGAGCGCTTTCGCTAATAGTGTCAATTGAATTCTCTTTTGCTATTTGATCAATATCAGTCTCTGGATTTTGAAATAGCTCGAAGCTTTCTAAGAACTCCTGGCGAATTACTTCAGCTCTTTGGCTTTTTAGGTTGGATGCGACAGCGGTTTTTGCTCCTTCAAATGAAAGAGCGCTTCCATCTTCAGATAGGAATTCCTCAGGGTATGCATTGTAGTAAGCGTTTAATTCCTCATCGGATACTTGAACATTGTTTTCAAAAGTTTCAGGCTCAAGAATTATATAGTGGATTTTTCTAAGTTCATCGGTCTTAAAATTGGCTTTTCTGCTTTGATAATGCTTGTCTATTTCTTCATTTGACGGAACTTCTTCATCTAAGAAATCAGCGCTAGAAAACTCTATAAAACTAAGATTTACAGTCTCGTTTTGTATACTATAAACACTCAATAATNTCTCATCAGTGACTATTATGGTTTCACCAATAAAACGCNCCAATTTTTGAGCNAATAGCCTCTCTTTATAAGAGTTTTCAAACTCAGTTAAATTCTGGTTCAGNCCTTGCTCAATAAAATTCGTATATCTTTCAACTCCTACAAACTGTCCATCAATCTGAAATGAGGGNTCAGAATGTATGGCATTATTGAATTCTTCATTAGTAATAACAAATCCCATTTCTTTAGCTTTTTGCGCAAGTAATTTGNAATCTATTATTTGGTTAAGAGCTCTCACATTAATNATATCAATTGCAGCTTGAGGCAATTCTTGGCCNGTGTCAAACTGTCTTCTCATGTTGTCTCTTGCTAAAGCATATTCTCTCATACTTATTTCTTCGCCGTTTACTTCTGCTACGGAACCTGATGAACCACCGGTAAAGGAGCCAAAATCGGCGGTGAAAAACCCAATACCTAAAATAAATGTAATGGAAATGAAAAATAGTATAGTTAAGGTAAGCCATCTATGCCTTCTTCTAATCATGTCAAGATTCATATTTAATATTCCTCTTTAGTTTATATTTGATATAAAATCTATCCCACTTGCTAGGTAGTTTCAAGATCCTATGTTGTTAATAGACTACTATATTACCCTTTAATTGAGCTTGGTTGAAACATCTATATTACATAAGTTCAATTAATTGATGATGCTAATACAGTCATATCTCATACTTGACAGTATTAAAGCACTCAAATATTCTAAAAAACGCCTTTTGTTTGCTGAATAAAAAGAGAGAATTGATATTCTTATTCTACCCTCTAAAAAGGAAAAATTCTTATGATAACTGCCCTTGGAGGCGGTGTAGGGGCTGCTAAGTTTTTAGAAGGCCTTTCTGCTGTAATTGGAGATGAGCAATTAAACGTCATAGTTAATACAGGTGACGATATTTGTTTGAACGGGCTTAATATATCTCCTGATATAGACACTGTAATTTACCGCTTATCTGATGTAATAGACAAAAAAAAAGGGTGGGGTCTAGAAGGGGATACCTTTAATTCTCTAAATTCTCTCGATAGATTTGGTCTAGATACCTGGTTTAATATCGGGGACAAAGATTTTGCAACGCATATATACCGGACTTATTTAAGAGGCAAAGGACACACACCAACAGAAATAGCCTCAAAAATAGCAGAAGCTTTTAATATTCCTCAAAATATCATGATATTGCCTATGACTGATCAAGACGTTGAAACTTGGATACAAACGAATGAAGGGGAGATACATTTTCAGGAATATTTGGTGAAAAGAAAAATGAAACCAGAGGTGTGTAGAGTTTCTATTAAAAATATAGACAGGGCCGTACCAGCCCCCGGTGTGATTGATTCCATAGAAAAAGCCCGTGCGGTAATAATATGTCCCAGTAACCCCATTATTAGTATTGGTCCCATACTTCAAGTCAGTGGAGTTAGGGATGTGTTAAAAAAGACTCAAGCTGAGATAGTAGGTATTAGTCCTCTTGTTGGCGGTATGCCGCTCAAGGGCCCTGCAGACAGGCTAATGAGGGGGTTGGGGCTCGAGGTGTCATCTGCGCAGATAGCGAGACTTTATTCCGATTTTTTGCAAACAATGGTTATCGATATTGAGGACGCGCACGAAAATCAGGAAATAACAGATTTAGGTTTAAAGACCTTGGTAGTTGATACTGTAATGTCTGATAAAGAAAAGGCTTCAAGATTGGCTTCTTCCGTTCTTGAATTGATCTAATAATTTATTTGAATAACTCCCAATATACTGCATACTAATTATGCTTGACAACAATATGTCCTTTATGCGAATATAAGAGGGTTAAATTAGGGACTGCGTTCAGAGACGTCCCTTATTTTCTAATTAACTGGGGTAATTAATCAAAAATTCAACATGGCATCGATAGACAAAGATTGGGGAAATATACTTGATACTCTAGGGTGCAAGTCGTTGTTGAACGGTCCTTCAAAAAGGCTGTCCGCAATATTGGAAAAAGCGGAGTGTGGAGAAGTTGTAAACCGGGAAGAAGCGTTGTATCTAGTAAATATAGAAAAAGACGAAATTCCTTACTTACTATTGACCGCGTCTGAATTAAGAGATCGTGGAAAAGGGGAAATACTTACCTATTCTAAAAACGTATTTGTCCCTGTAACTCAAATATGCCGCAACCATTGCGGTTACTGTACTTTTAAATATGAACCTGGTGAAGGACCTCTTTTTATGAGTCCGGATGAAGTTCTGGACATGGCTAAAAAAGGAGCAGAACTGGGGTGTACCGAACTGCTATTTGTTACAGGAGATAAGCCTGAACTGAAATACCCGGTTTATAAAGAAGCTTTACAAAAACTTGGCTATGAAACAACAGCTGAATATTTAATAGCAATGGGTGAAGCGGGACTCAAAGAAAATATTTTTCCACATACTAATCTCGGTTTAGCAACTAGTGAAGAGCTGCTTGCATTTAGAGAATCTAATCCAAGTATGGGATTGATGCTTGAGAATATTAGCCCAAGGTTGCTTGAAAAAGGCAAGGCGCATTATAGGTGTCCCGATAAAGTTCCAAAACAGAGAATGAAAACTATGGAGCTTGCGGGAGAACACAGGATACCTTGGACTTCTGGAATACTTGTAGGAATAGGGGAGACTTGGGAAGAGCGGATAGATTCACTTATTGCGCTCAGAGAACTCGGAGAAACGTACGGCCATTTGCAGGAGATAATAATCCAAAATTTTAGTCCAAAGCAGGGGATATTGATGGAGAAATTTCCTCCCCCTAGTTTTGTTGAGATGTTAAAACTAGTTGCGATATCTAGACTGGTATTTGGCGGGGGCATGAATCTGCAAATTCCTCCTAACTTAAATCCTGGGACATATCCGCTTTTTATTCATGCTGGAATAAATGATCTAGGCGGCGTATCTCCAGTTACGATTGATTATGTTAACCCTGAAGCTCCTTGGCCTAAGCTAGAGATTATGCAGGATATGGTAGAGGACCTCGGATTTGTTCTCAGAGAGAGACTTCCCGTATATCCTGAATTTATTGATAACGAGTTTATTGATGAAGATGTACTTAGACGAGTAGTGAATTTTGTAGATAAAGACGGTTATGTACCACTCCAAGAGGTGACAAATGTCTGACATTAAAGAAGCAATCGATAGAATTGAGGAAAATAGAGCTCTTGGGCTTGATAGCCTGCTATCTAAAGTTAATGGTACAACAGGGCGAATTATCAATAAAGCTCTTGTTGGAGATGAAATATCTATTGAAGAGGGCGAGGCATTATTTAATATAGACGACCCCGATGAGATCTCAGCTCTTGCAATAGCTGCAGATGAGATTAGAAGAGAAGATGTTGGCGACGTCATTACTTATGTTGTGAACAGAAATATAAATTTTACGAATATATGCAACACATACTGTGGATTCTGTAATTTTATGGCGCCTGAAGGGGATGAAAGAGCTTATTTCCTTAGCATGGATGAGATAGCCGACAGAGTAAAAGAAGCCTGGGATATCGGCGCTACCGAAGTTTGTATGCAGGGGGGTATGCACCCTGATATAGACGGTAATTTTTATATTGAATTAATCAAAGCTGTCAAAGAGGCAGTACCTGAGATGCATACGCATGCCTTTTCCCCATTTGAAATATTCTACGGGGCAGAATCGCTTGGCATTACAGAAGAAGAATTCATCGAGAGGCTAAAAGATGTAGGGCATAACACCTTTCCTGGAACTGCAGCCGAAATATTAGTCGAGGAAGTAAGAAAAATTATTGCACCAAGAAAAATGCCTACAGAAGCATGGATAAGGATCGTCAAAAAAGCCCATATGTCTGGTATGCACACTACCTCAACTATCATGTATGGTCATGTTGACGAACCCAAACACTGGGCTATACACATTGGTATCTTAAGGGATATTCAGAAAGAGACCGGTGGATTCACAGAGTTTGTGCCTCTGAGGTTTATCCCCTGGAACACTAGGTTGTTTAAACACTCAAAGGGGAAAGTTGCTGAAGGTCCTACGGACTTAGACCAGCTTAAGATGTACGGTGTGTCTAGGTTGATGTTGCGGGGCTGGATAAATAATATTCAAGTTTCCTGGGTAAAGCAGGGTCCTGAGTTCGCCCAATTTTCACTTACTGCAGGCGCTAACGATTTCGGTGGGACATTGATGGAAGAACAGATTTCACGTTCGGCTGGAGCAAGCTATGGACAGTATTTTCCACCCGAGGAATTTCGTCGTCTAACCAGAGATCTTGGAAGAATCCCGGCAGAAAGAAATACTACATACGGCATTCGTCAAATGTTTGATGCTGATGGTATTGATTAAACTACTTGGGATATCACTACTTTAGAAGTTTGATTATTAAATATTAGAAAAGAAGAATACTCTTACTCAACAACCTCTCCGTATAGATCGTAAATATCTGCATCAGTAATTTTAATATCTATTAAATCTCCCAGAATAAGCTCTCTATCCCTTTTAATGTAAGTATATCCGTCTACCTCAGGGGCCTGTGAAGATATTCTAGCTATATAATTTCCATCTTCTACACTTTCTACAAATCCTTTGTGGACAGTTCCTATAAGTGACTTGTTCTTCTCAAATGATACTTCGGATTGTACTTCCATTAGGCGCTCGAACCTTTCTTCTTTTACTTCTTCAGGTACTTGCTCGGTCATTACACCCGCCGGTGTGCCTTCTTCCTGTGAGTATTTAAAAGCTCCCGCTCTGTCAAACTTAGTCTCTTCAACAAATTCCAGGAGTTCTTCAAATTCCTCTTGTGTTTCTCCCGGAAATCCGACAATAAAAGTGGTACGTAGTACCACGTTCTCAATTCTGCTTCTTAATTGTTTGATAATATCCCTGATGCGCTTGCTCGAGGTTTTTCTGTCCATCTTTTCGAGAATCCTGTCGTTAATATGCTGAAGCGGCATGTCCACATACGGTAAAATATTGTTATCTTCTGCAACAAGGGCAACCAACGAATCTGATATCCCCCATGGGTACCAGTAATGAATTCTAATCCAGTCTATTCCTTCGACTTTCGACGCTTCCCGTAACATAGTTTCAAGGTTAGTTCCTATATCCCTTCCATAACTAGTCATGTCTTGAGCAATCAAGTTTATTTCTCCGACCCCTTGACTGGCAAGGCTGTCAATCTCCCCTACAATAGAATCTATAGTCCTGCTTTTCATAATCCCCCTCATCTTGGGAATTATGCAAAATGTGCAGGTTCTCGAACATCCCTCAGACACTTTCACAAATGACGAGTGGATAGGAGTCAGCATTACTCGCGGCGAATCAGGGTCGTAAATCGTGCCCGGAGGGTACATAATAATTTTGTTTGGTTTCTCTTGTTCTAGGACCTGATTTATTTTAAGGATATTCCCAGTTCCCCAGAACGCATCAACTTCAGGTATCTCTTTGCTTAACTCCTCAGAATATCTTTCAACCATACAGCCCGTAACTATGAGTTTCTTGCAACTGCCGCTTTTCTTATGTTCAGAAAGATCAAGAATCGCATCTAATGATTCTTTCTTTGCATCTCCAATAAAGCCGCAGGTATTAACAATAATGACCTCAGCTTCTTCTTCGGTTGATATTTGATGGCCGGATTTTTTAAGCGAGCCCAGTATCAGTTCGCTGTCTACGAGGTTCTTAGAGCACCCTAAACTTTCAATGTATATTTTCATGCACGTCTCTTAATAGTATGTGTGACCTCACCGGACTTTACAGTAAGGACGACGTCACCTTTTTCACCCCTGCCGAATAAATCAAAAGCTACTCCTTCAAGGTGCTTTGAGATTATTGCATCAAGTCCTCTGGCTCCAGTTTGTCTTCTCTTAGCTTCTTCAATGATATGATCTACTATTACGGGGTCCAGTTGCAGCTGAAACCCTTCTTCTTCAAATTCAGCTTGATAGTTCATGATTTTGAGATGAATAATTTCTTTTAGTGTCTCCTTGGTTAGTGGTGAAAATGGAACTATTCTGTTGAATCTGGCAATGAGTTCAGGTAAAAATCCAAAGAGTTGAAATTTTGTTATGTCATCAGCTTCTTCCTGACTCATGTTGTATGCTATCGTATCATCTTGAATATTGTTATTGTCTAAATTTTTTATGAATCCTGCTTCATTGCTTCCGAATAAGTTCTTTATCCCAGAGAATGCGCCGACAGCAAAAAAAGATATGTCTCTGGTGGAAATAAGCGCTCTCGGGCCCCTGCTTGAAAAACCGAAGTCCAGTGGTATTTGTACATCGGTTCCCTCTAGTATTTTAAGAAGCTCCCTTTGTACACCAAAACCGGAAACATCTTTTGTAGTGCCTTGTCCTGCAAATCGGGCGCTGCTGTAGGACCCTGCAATTTTATCAAATTCGTCCAATACAATTATGCCGCATTCAGCTATGTCAATGCTTTCATTCGCGGCATAAACTAATTGCACTAGTATGTTTACTACATCATCCCCTACATATCCAGATTCAGTGAACTTTGTCATATCTATTATGACAAATGGGAGCTTGAAGATTTCACCGAATAGAAGCTCAATGAGGTAGGTTTTACCGCAACCAGTAGGGCCCATGAGTATTGAATTAGGTCTTGGAACCAACTCAGTTCTAGGAGTGTTGCTCGAGTGCATCTGTTTTAATCTCTTTACATGCCTGTAAGCCGCAAGTGATACAGCGCGTCTAGCATCAGTCTGTCCCTTATAACCTAGTTTATCTAGTTCGCTAAAGATTTTCTTAGGTGAAGGGAGAGGGACAGTCTGTATAAAGTCCTTTACATAATAAACTTTTTCTCCTCGTCTCATTTGAAAAGCCCCCAAGGTATAATGTTCGTAATTCTAACACTTTTATTAAAGATATGATAATAAGCTTAACACTTCAAGCGCTATATGAATTGATATTCTTGGTTTTTTAAGAAATTGAATTACGAGAAGTATAAAAGCTTATTACTTGAGAAACATTTCCAAGATAGCTTTTCCCATATGTAATTTATTTTCAGCCTGCTCATATATTACTGAATTAGGACCTTCCAATACTTCTTCGGTTATTTCTTCACCTTTATGAGCTGGTAGGCAATGCATTACTATGGCATCAGGATTGGCAAGAGATAGGAGGTTCTTATTTATTTGAAACGGCTTAAAAATCCTTTGTTTCTTATTGGTTTCTTTTTCCTGACCCATGCTGACCCAAACATCTGTATATAGAACGTCTGCATTCTCTACAGCTTTTTTGGGGTCGTTTACTATTTCTACAGATCCATTTCCATTTTCTTTAGCTTTCTTGAGGAATTCACTATCGGGCTCATATCCCTTAGGTGTGGCTATTGATAGATTGATGCCTAATATAGAGGATGCTCCAATGAATGAGTTGACGATGTTATTCCCGTCTCCAACGTAGGCCAGTTTTATCTTGTTGAGCTTCTTTCCACTTTCAACAATTGTAAAAAGGTCTGAGGCAATCTGAGTGGGATGGCCCAAGTCAGTAAGCGCGTTTATAACTGGAACGGTTGAATGTTTTGCAAATTCCTCGATCCTGTCCTGTTCGTAAGTTCTTATAATGACCCCATCAAGATATGATGAAATTATTTTAGCTGTATCGGCTATTGACTCACCTCTGCCAAGTTGCATATCACTTGGGTTCATATATAAACAGCTTGCCCCCAGGTCATTTATTGCAACTTCAAAAGACACTCTTGTCCTTGTTGAAAGCTTCTCAAATATCATTCCAATTGATTTTTTCTTCAGGATTTGATGGCTCTTCCCGGATTTCTTTTTCTTTTTTAGCTGCGCAGCTCTTTTGAAAAGCATTTGAAATTCTTTTTTTGATAAATCGAATACGCTTAGAAAATGTTTAGGCATCTGTCACCTCTTGTAGTGCCTTGTCAATTATTTTTACTGCCTGGTTTATCTCTTTTAGCTTTACATTTAAAGGGGGCAATATTCTCATGACGTTTTGTACTGTTAGAATTGTAAGTAGTCCTTTACCCATGCATTTTTCTACTACTGCTTTAGCTATTTCTTTCTTCTTAAACTGTATTCCTAGAATAAGACCTTTACCCCTTACGTCTTTTATTTCCTTTTTGTATTTATCTTTCAGTATTTGGAGCTGATCTAAAAAATATTGACCGGAGTCTGTTGCCCCGTCTAATAATCCTTCCTCGTTAATAGTATCCAAAACCGCTTTTCCGGCACTCATTGCAAGCGGGTTCCCCCCCAGTGTTGTGCCATGCATTCCAGGGCTTAAGTTTTTAGCGACTTTATTCGTTGCTAGAAATGCCCCGCACGGAATTCCTCCTCCGAGAGCTTTAGAAAGGGTCATAACATCGGGCTTAATGCCGTAATGCTCATACGCAAAAAGCTTTCCGGTTCTTCCCATACCAACTTGTACTTCATCAAGCATTAATAACACTTTTTTCTTTGTGCAGAGTGTCCTAACCTTTTTGAGGTAGTTATCTGGTGGTAATATTACGCCGTTTTCTCCTTGGATAGGCTCTAAAATTACAGCGCATACTTTTTCATCTTCTAAGGCATTCTCTAAAGCTTCTATCTTGCCGTATGCAATCGACTTGAATCCAGGAACTAACGGTTTGAATCCTTCCTGATATTTTTTGCTCGTTGCGCTCAGGGCGCCCATGGTTCTGCCGTGAAATGAGTCTCTGGCGTAGACAATCTTATACTTCCCGCCGTTGTTAGCTCCCCATATTCTTGCGAGTTTTATAGCCCCTTCGTTTGCTTCTGCGCCACTGTTGCAAAAGAAGACTTTATCCGCAAATGAATTCTCTACCAGCATTTGCGCAAATTCGCCCTGCTGCTCTATGTGAAAGAGGTTGCATGGTTGAACCAATTTCTTAGACTGGTCTATTATGGCTTTTGTAACCTTAGGATGACAGTGCCCCAAGTTGTTGACGGCAATGCCGGTTATAAAATCCAAATATTTTTTGCCGTCAGCATCCCATACCCAGGAACCTTTTCCCTTGTCCATTGCTATGGGATAGCGACCGTAGGTGTTCATTAAATAATTTTTAGTTTTTGATATTTTTTCCTGAGTGCTCAAAGCAAAATCTCCGTACCAATTCCTGAGTCGGTGAAGATCTCCAGTATCAACGCGTGTTCGACTGTACCGTCAATTATATGCACTTTCTGTACACCGTCATGAAGAGCTTCAATTGCGCACATTACCTTGGGTATCATTCCGCTTGATATTATCTCTTTTTTGATTAATTTTTTTGCCTCAGTTTCAGTAAGCGTCGAAATTAAATTCTTCTTGTTGTCCATGATTCCTGCAACATTGGTGAGGAGAACTAACTTGACTGCGTTAAGCGCTCCCGCTATCTTGCCAGCAACATGATCAGCATTGATATTAAAGGTCCTGCCCTCATCATCAAATCCAATTGGCGCTATAACGGGTATAAAACCTGAGTTTTCGAGCACTTTGATAAGATCCGGGTTTACGCTTTCAACTTCTCCCACCATTCCTAGATCCGCCCTCTTGGGAATTTTAAGCCCATTTTCTTTAGCGAATTTCTTTAGGTCTAGTTTTTTAGAAAGGATCATCTTTCCTTCTTTTCCGGATGTGCCCACGGCTTTTCCACCCATAGAATGAATGGCTTCAATAATCTTTTGGTTGATCTTTCCCACAAGCACCATCTCGGCAACTTCCATTGTCTGCTCATCCGTTACGCGAAGGCCTGCAATGAACTCAGTTTCTATACCGAGTTTTTTAAGGTGGTTTCCAATTTGAGGACCCCCCCCATGGACTACAACAGGGTGCATGCCGACATATTTCATGAGAACTATGTCGCGGGCGAAATCCCGAAGGTCTTCATCCCCAACACTTCCCCCATATTTTACGACTATAGTTTCTCCGTAAAACTCCTTTATGTAGGGGAGGGCTTCGACCAGTGTTTGAGCTTTCTGTATAAGTTCTTTCATTTGCGTTTTTTCCATCCTAAAATTAAGCTCACTATTATAAAAGATATAACTGACTCTGCCAACAAGTTATTTTCAAAACGTGTTTTTTAAAAATATAGAAGACAAATCCAGTACCATTTAAAGAAGCGGTAATATTAATCGCCAATGAGAATTTATCCTGTTATATTTTCTACCTAAGGAGATTGTTTATATGTCGATAGAGAATAGCGATACTAAATTGGATCTGAGCGAAAAAGGGCGGGAAAAGGACGGAACAGTAATTTCTTCAGACAAGAGACTGTTTATGCAGTTTATGGCATTTGGAGACTGCTGGAATACGCGTGAAGTAACAAAGGAATTACAAGATACTAAAATGGACTTGGTTCTATATGCGGATATAAACGATCCCTACGGTATTGGTCTATTAGCTCTAAGCGAGAGCCCTGATTTCTTTGTCGGTGAATTGAGAGAGTTTTTAAACGGTTCATCTTTCATGGAACTTACGCCAAAGCCAGAGTTCACTATGCTAGGAAGAACCTATGCACTTGGGTACGAGCCCGATCTAGAGAAAACTCTGCTAACTGGTCCTCGCGCTAAAGTTCTGGACCCTGAGTGGCTCTGGGCAATTTGGTATCCTCTTAGAAGAGAGAAAAGTTTTGAAACTCTGTCTGCAGATGAACAGCGAGCAATATTAGGTGAACACGGTAAATTAGGTTTTAAATTTGGACATGCGGGTTTAGGACGGGACATAAGACTAGCATGTCACGGACTTGATAAATACGATAATGATTTTGTGATTGGAGTTTTGGGGAAAGAGCTTTTTCCGCTTTCGGCACTAATTCAGGCAATGCGTAAGACCAAACAGACCTCTCAGTATTTAGAAAGTCTTGGGCCATTCTTTGTAGGTAAAGCGATTTGGCAGGGACAGATTTAAGTCGGGCAAATAATTAGTGGGACCCAAACAAATTTACTTCAAACGTTATTTTGCCGCCTTTAGTTAATGCTGTCCAAGTAGGGTTAACAGGGTCCCAATCCGGGCTTTCCATTGAGACTTCATGATTTTCTTTGGTTTCCCATTCAATCACCGAGACCATTTCGTTCACCTCTTCACAGATGAATTGTTTAACACTGATAAATCCCTTTTGCTTCTTTAATATTCGAAGCGACAGTTTTTTGATCTCAAGCAATTCTTCTTTTATATCATCGTCATAAACGCACCTGGTGATTGCAAATACCGACACCTTGTCTCTCCTTTAGACGTTTCTTCCTTATAGTATATATCGGCTTAAGTCCCTATCTTTTACAATGTCAGAGATCTTATCTTGTACATATTTAGCATCTATAACTATTTTCTCGTCTGTCATGTCAGGGGCTTCAAAGGAAATGTCGTCAAGCATCTTTTCCATAATGGTATGAAGCCTTCTAGCGCCGATATTCTCTGTCGATTCATTTACAGTTTGAGCGGTTTCGGCAATTTCGGTAATTGCGTCATCTGCGAAAACAAGTTCTATGTCTTCGGTGTTAAGAAGCTCTATATATTGCTTTATGAGAGCATTTTTGGGTTTGGTTAAGATATTAACGAAATCATCTTTTGTAAGAGGCTCAAGCTCTACCCTAATGGGGAATCTTCCCTGAAGCTCCGGTATTAAGTCTGAGGGTTTTGATACATGAAATGCACCGGCGCCTACAAAAAGAATGTGGTCGGTCTTAACCATACCGTGTTTGGTATTCACTGTGCAGCCTTCAATTATCGGAAGCAAATCCCTCTGCACCCCTTCTCTGGAAACATCAGGGCCGGCAGAGCTTTCACGTCCTGCAACTTTGTCTATCTCATCTATAAAAATTATGCCGGATTGCTCAACCCTGTCTATTGCAAGTTTTATCACATTATCCATGTCTATAAGCTTCTGAGCTTCCTCTTGTATCAGAACCTCCATTGCCTCAGGAACATTCACCTTTCTCTGTTTTGTCTTTTTAGGGAACAAATTGCCAATCATGTCAGAGATATTCACATCCATTTCGTCCATGCCCGAGGGTGAGAAGACCTGTATCGGAAGATTTTTAGATGTAACTTCAATATCAACATATCTTTCGTCGAGCTTTCCTTCTCTTAAGAGCTTTCTAAGCTTCTGCCTAGTATCGCTGTTTGATTCCGCTTCCTGGTTTTCAGGATTGGCGCTTGGGGCAGGTAACAATAAATCTAGCATTCTTTCTTCAGCAAGTTCTTCGGCTTTAACTCTTACAGAAGTTTTTTCTTCATCGGTCACCAATTTAATGGATATATCTGTTAAATCCCTAATCATAGATTCAACATCTCTTCCCACATAACCAACCTCTGTAAATTTGGAGGCCTCGACTTTTAGAAATGGGGCCTGAGCAAGCTTGGCTAGCCTTCTTGCTATCTCTGTTTTTCCAACCCCGGTTGGACCAATCATTAGAATGTTTTTAGGCGCAATTTCATCTTTTAGATCAGGAGATACACGCTGGCGTCTCCAGCGGTTTCTGAGTGCAATTGAAACTGCCCGTTTAGCTTTATTCTGGCCGATTATATATCTATCAAGCTCGGAAACTATTTCTCTTGGTGTAAAAAATATGTCATTACTCATTTGTATTTAGTACCTCTACTTTGATATTGTCGTTGGTATATACACAAATCTCAGATGCTATATGCATGGATTCTTTGACTACATCCTCTGCACTTAAATCAGAATGTTTTGTTAGTGCCTTCGCCGCTGCTTGAGCAAATGAGCCGCCTGAACCTATCGCAATAATATTATCGTCGGGCTCTAGTACATCACCGCTTCCTGAGATGAGAAACATGGATTCATTGTCAGCTACAGCAAGAAGGGCTTCAAGTCTTCTAAGTACCCTGTCGGTTCTCCAGTCCCGGGCAAGCTCAACAGAGGCTCTACTCAAGTTGCCCCTGTACTCTTCTAACTTTGCCTCAAACTTATCAAATAATGTCATAGCATCAGCAGTAGCTCCAGCAAAACCTACAATGACTTTATCACCATAGATCTTTCTTACTTTTCTTGCTGAGTGCTTTATAGCGGTGTTTCCAAGTGTTACCTGTCCGTCTCCGGCCATAGCAACTTGGTTCTTTTTTTTAACGCATACTATTGTTGTTCCGTGAAAGTTTTCCATTTTTTACGCTCTCGGATGTGTTTTATCGTAAATCTCCATTAATTTTTCTACTGATGTGTGAGTATATCTTTGTGTTGTGGACAAGCTCTTATGTCCCAGCATTTCTTGAATAGCCCTTAAGTCGGCCCCGCCCCCTAAAAGATGTGTTGCAAATGTGTGCCTTAACACATGCGGGCTTATATTTTTTGGAATTCCTGCCCTTACCGCATATTTTTTAATTATTCTGTCAATACTCCTAGTCGTAAGTCTTCCGCCCCTTGAATTTACAAACAGATGATCCTCCTTAGGTTTTAAATCTAATCTTTGTCTTAAATATGTTTCAATTGCTGAACAAGCCTTAGAACCCAGTGGGACCATTCTTTCTTTATTACCCTTTCCTAATACCTTTACGCTCATAGAGTTTAGATCTAAGTCGTTTAAGTTTATTCCTACTAGCTCGCTTACCCTTAATCCACAAGAGTAAAGAAGCTCTAAAATTGCTCTATCCCTTGATTCAAAAGCATTGTCAGAACCTGGTGTCTCTACAAGTTTCACCACTTCATCTACTGTTAAAAAGGTTGGAAGCCTCTTTTCTCCTTTTGGGGTAGGGACTAATTTTGCAGAATTTGATTTCATTTCTCCTCTACGTATCAAAAATTCAAAAAAAGTTCTAACTGAGGCAATTTTTCTTGATATAGAAACCTTCTTGTTTTTACTATGTAGCTTGCTGATGTATACCCTTATAGGCGTTTCATCCATATGCGCAAAATCTATATCCCCATTTTTAGGTGAGATCAGATTCATTTCCTTGAGTACTAAGCTAAATTCTTTTAGATCGGCGATATAGGCTTTTAAAGTGTGTTTAGAGTAATTTCTTTCAGAGCTTAAAAAGTCTTCAAAACTGCTTAGGTATTTATCCATGATTTCTCTTTAATATAAACATTGCGCTAAATCTTTCAATGAAAGAATTAATAATAGCAGGATTTTCTCAAATTAAGGGCAGTTTTTCTAAACTGTAATGGTTTGTATTGACTAGAAATACTGAGGTTAATTTCCCAAATTTTAACAAGTAATTATCTTACCTTTGGGAATATTCTTTTTCGAATATTGCTGAAAGCTGGATCCGCTTTGCCCCGATGTATCTCTTTGTGTAATACTTCTTATCAAGGCGTGTTATCGCTACTTTGCGGGCTCCTGATGAAGCATGGATGAACAGGTTGTTCCCCATATATATGCCGACATGGGAAGGATAACTTGCATAGGTTCTAAAAAACACAAGATCGCCGAGCTGAAGCTGGCTTTTAGCAACTTTGGTGCCGGCATTGTAGTAAATGTCCCTGGCGGTTCTAGGTAACTCAATGTTAAACTTACTGAAAATTTTCTTTACATATCCCGAACAATCTATTCCGGTTTTAAAGGAATAGCCTCCAAACCTATATGGAGCGCCAAGATATTGTTTTGCCATCTCAATAATGCTTTCTTTTGCTTTTCGTTCGCTTAGTCGGAAATTAGATGCGCTTGCTGATTTGCTTTGCTTAACCCTGTAATTTAGTTTGGCTCCTGGCAGGACAATTATTTGTCCAGTTCTAATATTATTGCCTTTGATATTGTTTGCGCTTTTTATTGCGCTGATAGATAAACCATTTCTCTTTGCGATTACGCCTAGAGTATCACCTTTTTTAACAATGTATTTCGAGTTTATTTTTGGAGTAATTTTTTGTGATTTTGTGGTAGGAGCGGTAGCTACATTTGTATTACCAGGTATTACTAACTTCATTCCAATATAAACATTATCGTTCTTAAGATTGTTAACGTTCTTTAAATCTTTTACGGATACCCTAAATTTGTTTCCAATCCCGCCTAACGTATCCCCTCTTACAACAGTATATTTCGAACTTGAAGGGGCTTCATGAGTTGCTGGTATTAGTAAAACATCACCTACTATTATTTTATTGTTTTTTAGAGAACTTGCTTTCTTAATCTTAGCAACGGAAACTCCATAACTGCTAGAAATGCCGCCTAGGGTGTCACCCTTTTTAACTATGTATTTGGTATTTGAATAGCGTGGAGTTTTGTTGATCTCTGTTTTAGCTTTTTTTGCAGTTGTGTTTTGTTGCTTAGCTAAAGCCGGGACTTTTAAAACTTTCCCAATTGAAAGATTGTTGTCATTAAGGTTGTTTGCATTCTTTAAGTCTTTAACTGATATTCTATAATTTGATGCTATATGGCCTAGTGTGTCGCCTTTTTTTACTTTGTAATCGCCTGAATATTTGGGTTTGGAAACTTTTTTCTCAGATTTGTTTGAAGCTGTTTTGATTTCTTTGTTAGGTGTTAAGTAAAGCTTTTGGCCTATGCTTAGACTGCTCTTGTCAAGGTTGTTCCATTTTGTGAGATTATCTTTGGAAATTCTGAATTTGTTTGATAAGTCATAAATTGTATCGCCTTTTTTTACGGTATAAACATTTGAAACCGTTAAATCAAGATTGCTCTTTTCGGTTTTGGATAAATCAGGTTTGGTTGAATTTGTTGCTTTCTTTGTATCTGGGGTTTCTTTGGTTTCAACAAATAAGTTTGGAATGACGAGCTTCTGCCCGATTTGAAGAGCATGATTTTTAAGATTGTTGGCTTTCTTTAGCTGACTAGTCTTAATCGCATGCTTTTCAGCTATATGCCCCAGAGTATCTCCCCTTTTTACCAAATAAACATTGGGGATTTCCCTCTGAGTATTTTCTGGTGCAACGCTTGTCTCGTATTGAATAGACTCTAATTTTGTGTCTATAACAGACACAGTCTCATTAGTTTTGGTGTTGCTTTGGAGCGGGATAGAAAGTTTTTGACCAATTTGCAATCGGTCATTTTTTAAGTTGTTTGCGGATTTTAAGTCTTTAGATTTAATGCCATGCTTGTCAGCAATCTGACTAATTGTGTCGCCGCTTTTTACTACATAGTTATTATTGCTACGTAAATTGTTGATTGGAACAAGTAGTTCATCACCAATTCCTAAATTATTGTTTTTGAGCTTGTTTAATTCTGTTATATCTTCTACTGATACTCCAAACTTCCTAGACAGATCATATAGATTGTCCCCTTTTTTGACAACATATGTAGTAGTTGCAAAGGCTATTGTTGGAAGAAGAAGTGCTATCAATAAAAGAAGAGAACGCCTCAGTACCATACCTATACCTCCTAAGAGAATGTTAAAAACTCACCCAACCCATAATACAACCGGTTGCCCAGACCAGTTTCTCTCCGTCTTTATATTGATTTGAATTGTCAAAGAACAGGGTACTAAAAATACTTATTTCAGAGATTATACACGATTTTGTTTAACAAAGTAAAGGCTTTCCAGTATTTCTTTTTTTATAGGGGTTTATTGCCTCAGAATGGGAGTATTGCTAATCAACCACTGATCAAGCGGCAATCCTTCGAAATGAAAAATATTCAAAGTGCGCTCATCATCCCTTTCTCTGACTAGTGTTTGTTCTACTAATTGTGAAGCTATCAACTCGATATCCTTATTATGAAACCCCTTCGTGTCCATTATATCAGATAATCTTAGCGTAATTACACCCATTTTAGATTTGTCAAAGTCTTCGTCACATGAATACTCTATATTAAATGTTACGTCAGTGTTTTCAGAGCTTGAACTCAAGTCTAAAATTCCTGTAATTCTTATGTAATCAGTCTTAGACAAGGTCAATTTGATCCTTTGTGCCTGTTTCTAAATAAAGGAATTCTTCTCCAAGTTCCCAGTTAACAGTCATAATCTGGATGTGACCTCTATCATTTAACTCTCTTAGAGCTTCCACGATCTCAATTTTCGTTCTGTTATAATCCAAATCTGGGTTTGATTCAAGAATCTTCTCCGTCAGTTTGCCTGTATTCGAATTTCCTTGACCGACTTGTGTTTTTAATATGTTTAACAATTCATTGCTTAGATTACCCATAGCATCTCCAAAACTTGATTGGTATTAAGAACTGGATTTTCTGAAGACTAATTTAGAAAATCTAGCTCCTCATTTATGTCCTGCAATATAAAACCAAATATAGTGTATTATAATGGAAATCGCAATATTTATATTAGCGCAGAATAATCAATATGGTATAGACTTTTGACCTGCAAATATTAATGAAGCTACTATTGTATACTCATGAATTTCCCCCGTTCTTAGGTGGGCTAGCTACTACCAGCTATAAGCTTTCAAAAGGAATTGGCAGCTCTGACATAGAAGTAGTAGTTCTCGCTCCCAGTTACTCATCAAAGGACAAGATTGTAGATGAAAATATGTCCTGCAAGGTCATAAGAGTTCCCGGTTTAGGAGCCAGGTGGGTTAAAATGATCCCCTTTTTAGAAATCATTTTAGGG